>Ga0190337_1000146_pt1 | contig 12877 bp, 10 predicted proteins | sample 4872041011_MG_FD_161677 | JGI IMG/M metagenome (GOLD analysis project Ga0190337, IMG submission 161677) | Hydrothermal vent sediment bacterial communities from Southern Trench, Guaymas Basin, Mexico - 4872-04-10-11_MG | ecosystem: Environmental > Aquatic > Marine > Hydrothermal vents > Sediment ...
GAACGTTAGCACGTTTACACGTTAGAACGTTGGCACGTTGGAAATGGGAATTGGAAATTGGGAACTGGGAATTTCTGTTTTCTATTTTCTTAACTGTATTTTGTAGGTTAGACCCCAATTCCACTACATTTGACTATTTCATTCCCTCACTATTTCACTACTCACTGATTTAATGTTTTGGCATTTTGGCCTTTGGATTTCATTTGGCATTTGGATTTTGAAATTTGGATTTTTTAGTTTTTGTTAAATTACTTATGGCCTGACTTTGACGTAGCCCTGCACCTTAGTCCATTGTTCTATTAAATAAGGCTTTATTTTCTCAAATACTTCACATTCATATTCAATGAGTTCCTCTGCTTCTTGTATAGACATTCTTTCTGTTTTTTTCACAAAAGAGAGCGTCTTACCATAATAAAGGGGTATAATGGCATCTAAAATAAGTTTTTGGTCATCAACTTGATTTTTGTAAGCAACAGAAAAATCATATAGGATTTTTGCCCATAATTCTGTAGGGAAATCAAAATGCTCAAAGCGCAAGGTTTTTATTTCATTTAACTTATTCAAATTGGGTGTAAACAATATTTTGTTCCAAATGTTATGGTATTGTTTAAAACCCAATAAAAATTTTTGGTAAAGTGCTTCTTGATCAACCCTCACTGGAGGAGGCAATTCAGTCTCTCCTAATCCAAAACCAAATATGGCTGTAGGTTTACTCCATTTCACCATTTTCCAGAGGTCAAAGAAAGACTGCATTAAATTGAACATAGTGCCTACTACTTGGTAAAACATTTTTCCTAGAGATTGAGCTGGGTCTTTAGGACGATGAATCTTGGGTCGTCCCATAAATGATTGGCAAATAGGAATTCCTTCTGCTAAAGCCACAGTAGTCATCCATACATCTATACCAAATTGAGCTACTAATGCATCCCAATATTTTCCTTGGGCATAAATCTTTGCTATTTCACCAGAAAAACCAAAATCTCCACCAATAGGTTGACGGATTCTCCTACCAAAGAGACATCTGATTAAGGGATAAACAACGTTATTAGTGATAGTTCCATCATATTTATGACGGACATAAAGAGGAGCCACAAAACCAAAATCTTCAAGTATAGGCTCACCTAAATTGCGAATCCATTTAGGGGTAATGCTAATTAAATCTGCATCTATAGTTATGATTGCTTTAGCTCCCATATCACATGCCTTATGAAATAGCATTCTTAATACACTTCCCTTTCCTGTTATCTTAGGAGGTAAAGAAAGATAAATTTTGGGAATTTGATCAGTGGAAGTATTTAAAAATACTTCCTTTGTGCCATCTTTGGAATTTGCATCACAGTTTATGATGACAGAACGATATTTAGAAAAGTATTGTTTCAGCCCTTCAGCAGCTTGCTTAACCACAAATCCGATAGTATCTGCTTCATTATAAGAAGGTATACCTACAATTATCTCTGCCTCTTTTACATCTTGGGGATTTATTTCAATTCCGATTATCTCTGCCATAGAATACTTTATATTATCATGCATCCTGGATTTTGGCCACATCTAGTTTAAGAGATAACTCATCTAATTGCTCGGCTGTCACAGGAGAAGGTGCACCAGATAAAAGACAAGTAGCTTTTTGTGTCTTAGGAAAGGCAATCACCTCTCTAATGCTTTCACACCCACAAAGTAACATAAGTAACCGGTCAAACCCAAAGGCAATACCCCCATGAGGAGGAGCACCATAACTCAAGGCCTCCAAAAGAAAACCAAATTTTTCTTTGGCCTCCTTTTCTGAAAGTTCAATCACTTTAAAAATCAACTCTTGAATATCCCTGTGGTGAATACGGATACTACCTCCTCCGATCTCAGTCCCATTTAAAACAATATCATAAGAACGGGCTTTGACCTTTTCAGGGTGCCCAGGCAAGTAAATCAAGTCTTCTTCTTTAGGCATGGTAAAAGGATGATGAACGGTTTGCCATCTTCCCTCAATAGCATCATATTCAAACATGGGAAACTCTGTAATCCAGCAAAAGGAAATTGCATCTTCAGGGATTAAATTCATTTTTCTAGCCAATTCAACCCTTAAATTAGCCAATGCCTCATGGACAATTTGAGGCTCATCAGCCACAAAAAATACCAAATCACCCTCTTTCATTTTAAGGCGCTGCGCAAGGGCATTTTTCTCTTCCTCAGAGAAAAATTTCACAATTGGGGATTGCCATTCTGCACCCTTTACCTTTATCCACGCCAAACCCTTTGCCCCAAATTCTAGCACAAATTTAGTTAAATCATCAATCTCTTTGCGGGAAAAAACACTCCCTTTCTTTAAATTAATGGCCTTTATGATACCTCCTTTTTCTACCACAGAGGCAAAGACTTCAAACTTTGATTTAGTCATAATATCTGTAATTTCTTGCAATTCAAGGCCAAAACGCAAATCAGGTCTATCTGTGCCATAACGGGTCAATGCTTCAGCATAGGTAAGTTTGGGAAAGGGAGTAGATGGTTTCTTCCCAAATACCTTCTCACAAAGATAAACCAGTAATTCCTCTGAGATTTCCATAACATCTTCTTCATTTACAAAAGACATCTCCATATCTATTTGGGTAAACTCAGGCTGTCTGTCTGCCCGGAGGTCTTCATCCCGGAAACATCGCACAATTTGAAAATACCGGTCAAAACCACTTATCATAAGTATTTGTTTAAACAACTGAGGTGATTGGGGAAGGGCATAAAATTTTCCAGGATGTAAACGACTAGGAACCAAAAAATCACGTGCTCCTTCAGGAGTGCTTTTAGTCAAAAAAGGTGTTTCTATTTCTAAAAATCCGTGTTCACTCAAAAATTGTCTCACTGCTTGAGCACATTCATGGCGTTTAATAATATTGCGCATCAAGCAAGGACGTCTCAGGTCTAAATAACGAAAATTTAGACGAACAGCTTCTCCTATTTGAACATGGTCTTCAATTAAAATGGGCAATGAAGGAGAGGTATTTAATATTTTTATTTCATTGACCGCCACTTCAAAATAGCCTGTAGCTAATTTAGGATTTTCCATACCCTGTGGGCGGTGTCTCACCCTTCCTTTTACGGCAATAACCCATTCTGCCCTTAAATAATCAGCCCTTTCATGAGCTTGTTTACTAATAGATGGGTCAAAAACTACCTGCACTAAACCTGTTCTATCTCTCAAATCAACAAAAATAACACCCCCATGATCTCGTCGCCTTTGAACCCATCCCATCAAAATGACTTCTTTCTTTAAGTCTTTCTCTGTTATGGCAGCACAAAAATGAGTCCTCTTCCAGTCTCCCAGAGAATCTATATCCAATTTTACCTCCTTAACAATTTCAACAATTCAGACAATCCTTCCTGAGGTTGAATACTCACCTTTATTTGTTCTTTTGTATCCATATGGCGCAAAAGGGCCTTGCTTTCTTTTATCTCATTTTCACCAATAATCAATGCCAAAATGGCGTGAAGGCTATTAGCCCGATTCAATTGGGATTTTAAACTTCCTAGACGATAGTCTATTTCTGTATAAATACCCCTTTGTCTTAGCGTAGTTACCCAATCAAGACCAAACTTAATTGCCTTTTCTCCTAAAAGGGCCAAAAATACGGGTCTGATTTCTTCTATAGCATCAGGCACACAAGGTAATAATCTGTCAGTCCCAATGGCAAAACCTATAGCAGGGGTAGGTTTGCCTCCTAATTCTTGAACCAGATAATCATATCTGCCCCCACCTGCCACTGCATTTTGAGCCCCAATATCAGGAATTATCACCTCAAAGGTAGTTCTAGTATAATAATCCAATCCACGAACCAATCTGGGGTTTAAAATAAATTTTATATCTAAGTGGGAAAGGTATAATTTGAGGGTTTCAAAATGACGTTTACACTCTGAACACAGATAATCAACAATTAAGGGTGCATCTTTTACTACTTGTTGGCAACTTAATACTTTACAGTCAAATACCCTCAACGGATTTAATCTGACTCTTCTTTGACAATCAGGACAAAGATTAGGGTATTTTTGTTCTAAATAATTACCTAAGGCTTGTCTAAATTCCCTCCGACAATTTTTACAGCCTAAAGAGTTTAAATGAATTTCATAATGGGATATCTTCAAAGATGCTAAAATTGTATTGAGAGCAAGGATTATTTCTGCATCCACTAGCGGGGAATCAAAACCCAATATTTCTGCGTCTATCTGCCAGAATTGGCGGTACCGGCCTTTTTGTGGTCTTTCTCGACGAAACATAGGACCAATGGTAAATAACTTAGCACTTTTAGGTTGATGATAAAGGCTGTGCTGAATAAATGCTCTTACCACTGAAGCGGTAGCCTCAGGCCGGAGAGTGAGCTTCTCTCCATTTCTATCTATAAAGGTATACATTTCCTTTTCAACAATATCTGTAGTTTCACCAATGCTTCTGGCAAAAAGCGGTGTTTTTTCCAAAATAGGCAACCTGATTTCTTTAAAACCAAAAAGGAGTAATATCTTTCTAGCTGTCCCCTCCATATACTCCCATTTTTTTGCCTCTGGAGGTAAAATATCTCTAAAACCCCTTATAGTCCGAATCTCCATTTATCTCCCTATACCGAAGTAGATAAATCCCCTTGCTCTAAGCTCCTGAGGTTCATAAAGATTACGTCCATCAAAAATTACCTTTTCTTGCATTAATTCAGCCATCCGCTCAAAATCAGGGTGGCGAAACTGATTCCATTCGGTCACTAAGACTAAAGCTGAAGTTTCTTTTAAGGCTGCATATGCATTTTCAGCATATTGAATTTGATTTCCAAAAACTTTTTTTACTTGAGATGTAGCTATGGGGTCAAAGACCTTGATTTCGGCCCCTTCTAAAAGTAAGCGGGAAATGATCTCAATAGATGGTGCTTCCCGTATATCATCAGTATTAGGTTTAAAAGATAATCCCCAAATAGCTATTTTTTTGTCTTTTATACCCCCCCTATTTTTGAAATAATGAATTATTTTTTCAACTATTATCTTTTTTTGTCGGTCATTAACCGTTTTTACTGCCTTTAAAAGGACAGGATTAAACTCATGCTCTTCTGCCATGTGAATAAGAGCACTTAGGTCTTTGGGAAAACAAGAACCACCAAAGCCTACACCTGGATAAATAAAGTAAGGGCCAATACGGTGGTCAGCACCGATGCCTTTTCTAACTAAGTTTACGTCTGCTCCCATTCTTTCACAGATATTGGCAATTTCATTGATAAAGGAAATCTTGGTAGCCAACAAACAATTAGCCACATATTTGGTCATTTCTGCACTGCGAGGGTCCATGACCATTAATTTGTCTCTAGAACGAGCAAAAGGGGCATAAACTTCTCGCATAATTGCAGCTGTATGTCCATTATTAGTACCAATAATTATCCTGTCAGGCTTCATAAAATCATTTACAGCATCACCTTCCTTAAGAAATTCCGGATTGGAAACTACATCAAACTCCAAGTTAACACCTCTAGTCCTTAACTGTTGCTCAATGATGTGGGTCACTTTTTCATTAGTGCCCACAGGTACAGTAGATTTGATGGCAATAATCCGATAGTCATCCATTACCCTTCCAATTTCCTCTGCTACTTGAAAAAGAGCGGTCAAATCACACTTTCCATCTCCTTGAGAAGGTGTGCCTACAGCGATAAATATTATTACACAATCCTTAATCCCTGTTGCTAAATCATCTGTAAAAAAAATACGTCCATCTTTTAAGTTCCTCTTTATTAGATCTTCTAAGCCTGGTTCATAAATGTGGATAATTCCTTTATTTAAATCTTCAATGGGGTCTTCTTTTCTTCCCACACAAACCACATTGTTTCCCATTTCCGCAAAACAGGCTGCAGTTACCAAACCTACATAGCCAGGTCCAATTACACAAAGTTGCATTTTACTTTACCAAGGAAGAAATGGATTTAAACTCAGGGGCTTGAGCTGTTTTCAATAAATCGAATAAAACAGTTTCCACATTGGTAATCCATGCCCCCATGTTTTGCATTAACTCTAAAGCATTATGCATGTGAATTGGAGAACGAGAGGATACACATTCTATAGGTATAAATACTTGATAACCATTCTTTAAAAGATCACGGCAAGTTTGAAAGACACAAACATGGGATTCTAGCCCAATCAGGATAACCTTTTTTTTACCTATTTTTTCTAAACAATCCTTAACTTCAGGAGTATAACCAGAAAAAGAAAGTTTAGAAAAAATGTTGGTTTCATCTAAAAATGAATCTATTTCTGGCAAAGTAGGTCCTAACCCCTGAGGATACTGTTCAGTAGTTATTGTAGGAAGCTGGAATATACTACATCCCTTGAGCAACTTTATGACATCCTGCAATAATTGTTCTTTTCTACTCATGACTTTAAAAAGTTCAGTTTGCATATCCACTATAAATACCACTGTCTCTTCTCGGTTTAAATACATAAAATCCTCCAAAGTTTTGGCTGATTTTAATCAGGAAACAGAGAATGTCAAGGGGAGACCTGACTCTAAGAGTCAGGTCTTACTTTACATCATAACTGCTGGAAGCCTTTGATCAGGCCTTTGGGAAACAGCTTGAGGTGGAGGCGAAGGCTTTTCTTTGACAGAAATAGGTGTAGCTAAAGCCTCTTTCAACACCTCATCCATGTGGCTTACCAGGACAATTTGCAAGGCTTTTAAAATTTTATGAGGAATTTCTTTTAAATTCTTCTCATTATCTCTAGGGATAAGAACCTTTTTTATATGACCCCGATGAGCTGCTAACAACTTTTCTTTCAGCCCACCAATAGGAAGCACTCTGCCTCTTAAGGTGATTTCTCCGGTCATAGCCAAATCCCCTCTTACAGGTATCTTGGTCAAGGCTGAAACCAAAGCGGTAGCCATAGTAATACCAGCTGATGGTCCATCTTTAGGAACTGCTCCTTCTGGAACATGAATATGAATATCAATTTTTTTATGAAACTCAGGCTCTAAACCAATTTGGACCGCCCGTGTGCGGACATAGCTTTGAGCAGCTTGGGCTGATTCACGCATTACTTCTCCTAGTTTTCCAGTAATGATTAGTTTGCCTTCACCAGGCATTATAGCCACTTCTGTTTGTAACAATTCACCTCCAAATTCTGTCCAAGCTAATCCTGTAGCTACACCAACTTGGTCTTTTTCCTCGGTTTGGCTAAATCGATATTTGGGGACTCCTAAGTATTGAGCCACTGTTTTTTTGGTTACTTTAATCTGGGTCTTTACTCCTTTCTCAACAATCTGTTTAGCTGCCTTTCTACAGATAGAGGCAATACATCTTTCTAAATTCCTAACACCTGCTTCTTTGGTGTAAAAACGAATAATTTCATAAATGGCATTATCTGAAAAAGCAATCTGCTCCGGCTTGAGACCACAGGCATTTATTTGTTTTGGAATAAGGAATTGAGTAGCAATACGATGTTTTTCAAGTTCTGTGTAACCTGGTATTCTAATAATCTCCATCCTATCTTGTAAAGGCCAAGGGATGGTAGGTAGAGTATTAGCTGTAGTTATGAACAATATCTCAGAGAGGTCGTAATCTACATCTAAATAGTGGTCATTAAAGGCATGATTTTGTTCTGGATCAAGCACTTCTAACAGGGCTGCAGCAGGGTCACCCCGAAAGTCTATTCCTAGTTTGTCAATTTCATCTAAGCAAAATACAGGATTATTTGTTTTTACCTTGCGTAGTGATTGAATAATCTTTCCAGGCAATGCCCCAATATAAGTCCGCCGATGTCCTCTTATCTCTGCTTCATCTCTCACTCCGCCCAAAGAAAGACGCACAAACTCTCGTCCTGTCGCTCTAGCTACTGATTTAGCAAGTGAAGTCTTACCTACACCTGGCGGGCCCACTAGACAAAGAATAGGACCTTTTACTTTCTTTGCCAAATGATGAACAGCTAAGTATTCTAAAATCCTCTCTTTGGGCTCTTCCAAGCTGTAGTGGTCTTCGTCTAAGATACGTTTTGCTTCATTTATATCCAAACGCACTTTAGCCCGTCTGTTCCACGGTAATGAAATCAGCCAATCTATATAATTTCTGACCACTGTGGCCTCAGCAGACATAGGAGCCATCATTTTTAATTTCCTCAACTCCTGCAATGCTTTCTGTCGAGCTTCCCTAGACATAGGTGTATTTTTTATCTTTCGTTCAAGCACTTTAATTTCGTCCTTTGCATCTCCTCCTTCACCCATCTCCTTTTGGATAGCCTTCATCTGCTCTGTTAAGTAATACTCTTTCTGAATCTTTTCCATCTGTTTCTTGACTCGAGCCTTGATACGCTGTTCCGTCTTTATAACCTCAATCTCCCCTTTGGTAAGACCAAGCACTAATTCTAATCGTTTATTTACATCATAGGTTTCAAGTATCTTCTGTCTCTGTTCCACCTTGACGGCTAAATGGGCAGCTACTGTATCACTCAAACGGCCTGGCTCTTTGATAGAAGTTACAGTAGTTACAATTTCAGAGTTAATTTTAGGATTAAGTTTAGCATACTCTTCAAAGGCAGAGACTAATAACCGCATTATCGCTTCGGTCTCTATTGTTGACTTAAAAGTTTCTTTTATCTCTTCTACTTCAACAAGAAAAAATTCGGGATGAGGAAGGTATTTTGAAATCCGGCCCCTGCTTTCTCCCTCAATAAGAACCTTTACTGTCCCGTCAGGCAACTTTAAGAGTTGGAGGATATGACCTATAGTGCCTACTCTATAAATCCCACTTTCTGTTGGCTCGTCAACTTGTGCACTCTTTTGGGCAGATAAAAGGAGTTCTCTATTAAGAGCCATAGCATGTTCTAAGGCAGCAATAGATTTTTTTCTACCTACAAAAAGGGGAATAACCATTTTAGGAAAAATTACCACATCTCTTAAAGGTAACAAAGGCAAAGTTATTTTGTTACTTCCTTCTTTATTTTTATTGCGATTAAAAATAAACATAAATATTCAAACCTCCATATTCATATTACTTTATTTTATATTATAAACACTTTTCAAAATAAAAGAAAGCCCCAAAATCCACGATTGATTTTTTATTCTAACAGCTTAATTATTTTAATTGAGGTTGACTTCACCAACCTATTTATAGCTTAGTAGAGTTGGTTGAAAGGAATAAAATGTCTTAATATAGAAACTTGAACATGGCCACCTTTTAGGTGAAGCTATGGGAAATTTTTTGAAAACTTAGCTTTTATTAGTAGCTCTCAGTTTGTAGAAAAATCACTGTTTATTCAGGTACAAATGGTAAACTCAAGCTGTTTTGGCTTTAGTTTCATAAAGGAGAATAGGCTGTGCATGTTTTGAAATCACATCTTCATTGATTATACATTCCTTAACACCTTCTAAATCAGGAAGAATAAACATAATATCTAAGAGCACATATTCAATAATACTTCTAAGACCCCGAGCACCTGTTTTTTGCTTGATAGCCTCCTTTACAATGGCCCTCAAGGCCCCTTCGGTAAACTTTAATTCTACACCTTCCATTCTAAACAACTTTTGAAATTGCTTTACCACTGCGTTCTTGGGAGTCACCAGTATTTTCATTAAGTCTTCTTCAGTCAAGTCATCCAAAGTAGCACTTACTGGCATACGTCCTACAAATTCTGGAATCATTCCATACTTAATCAAATCTTCTGGCTGAAGGTGTTTTAAAATCTTACTTCTATCTTTTTCTCCCCTTCCTCTTATCTCTACACCAAAACCCATACCTTTAACACCTATGCGGCTACGTATAATCTCTTCTAAACCAACAAATGCACCCCCACAAATAAAGAGAATATTAGTAGTGTCAATCTTTAAAAACTCCTGCTGAGGATGTTTTCGTCCACCTTTAGGGGGAATGTTAGCCACTGTCCCTTCTATAATTTTTAAAAGGGCCTGTTGAACACCTTCTCCAGAAACATCCCTGGTAATAGAAGGATTGTCTGTCTTGCGTGATATTTTGTCAATTTCATCAATATAGACAATACCTTGAGAGGCACGTTCAACATCGTAGTCTGCTGCTTGAACAAGATAAAGAATGATGTTTTCTACATCTTCTCCAACATAACCTGCCTCTGTCAAAGTAGTTGCATCAGCAATAGTAAAAGGCACATTCAACATCTTGGCCAATGTTTGAGCTAAAAGGGTCTTTCCACAACCTGTGGGGCCAATTAATAAAATATTGCTTTTTTGTAACTCTATTCCATCAATTTCACGACGGGTATAAATGCGTTTATAGTGATTATATACTGCTACCGAAAGAATCTTCTTTGCCTGTTCTTGACCAATTACATATTCATCCAAAAATGCCTTTATTGCCCTTGGTTTAGGAAGACTAATTCCTGGTTCAATGTCTTCTTTTTCATATTCTTCAGCCAGTATCTCATTACATAATTCAATACACTCATCACAAATATACACAGAAGGACCTGCTATCAACTTCCTCACTTCATTCTGGCTCTTCCCACAAAAAGAACAATAAAGTTTTTTCTCCCTTTTACTTGAAACTCTAGCCATTTTAAGCCTCTGAATCTCCTTGTTTAACTCTTTCCATAATTACATTATCAATAATACCATACTTTTTTGCATCTTCACTGCTCATATAAAAGTCTCTTTCTGTATCTTCTTCTATTCTAGATAAGGGTTGTCCCGTATGTTTTGCTAAAATTTTATTTATCTCTGACCTCAGCCGTAAAATCTCTCTAGCCTGTATTTCCACTTCTGTTGCTTGTCCTTGAAACCCTCCTAAAGGCTGATGGATCAAAATCCGTGCATGGGGAAGTGCGTATCTTCTACCTGGTGTTCCAGCAGCTAACAAAAGAGCAGCCATACTAGCAGCTTGACCCACACAATAGGTACATACTGGTGCTTTTATATACTGCATGGTATCATAAATGGCCATCCCTGCTGTAACCAACCCTCCAGGAGAGTTGATATAAAAGTGAACTTCTTTATCAGGGTCTTGGAATTCCAAAAAAAGCAATTGAGCTATTATGAGGTTAGCAATAGCGTCATCTATTGGACTCCCCAAAAGGATAATACGGTCTTTTAACAATCGAGAGTAAATATCATAAGCCCTCTCTCCTCGTCCTGTTTGTTCAATCACAATGGGAATTAAATTCATTTTTCCACCTCATTTTGTTTCACATCTTCTCTCACTGTTTTTTTCTCCTGTTTATTTATTTCTTCTCTGCTAACTTCTTTTATATTTGCATGTTCTTTGAGAAAAACAAGCGTTTTTTCACCTACAATTCTGGTTTTAATCCGAGTTATAACATAAGGAGTATACATTTTTTCTAAAGGCACCTTTAGATTATCTGCCAGTAATTTTAACTCTTCTTCCACTTCCTGTTCTTCAACATCAATATTTTCTTTCTTGGCAATGGCACTTAAAATAAGCTGCCCTTTCACCTTCAAGACTGCATCAGGATATAAGTCTTTTCTTAATTTATCCAAGTCTAAGGATGCACGCACCTCAGGAGTAGTAAATTGAGTGGCCCTCTCTATCATACTTTTCAATTCCTCTTCAACCAAACTTTCTGGAAGTTCAACATCCACTTTCTCTGCCAGAGAATTAAGCACATAATTTTTAATATATTCATCTCTAATCTTTTCTTTCCTTAGTTTTATTCGCTCCTTAAGGTCTTTTTTTAGTGCTTCTAAGTTTTGATAATCACCTATTGTTTTAGCAAACTCATCATCTAAATCAGGTAATACTTTCTCCTTCGCATCTTTTACAAATAAATGGAGCTCTATTTCTTTACCAGCCATTTTCTCATTCTGGTAATCTTTGGGATAATGAAGTTTAACCACTTTTTTATCACCAATGCTAGCCCCTATCAATTTTTTTTCTATATCTTCATTAATCTGTTTTTTCCCTAATTCTACCATATAGTCTGTGGCTTTAAAATCTTGTAAGGGAGTTTCGTCCATATAACCTTGAAAGTCAAGTATCACATAATCTCCTACTTTTAATGGTCTCTGTTCTTCTATTTTTTTTAATTCAGCATGGGTTTCTCTAAGGGCGTTTAATTCTTTTTCTACCTCTTCATCCGTAACTTCTATGGGAGTAACTTTTACACTTACACCTTTATACTCTGGCAATTCAAACTCTGGGAGCACTTCTATAGTAACTGCATATTTGAATACCTTTCCTTCTCTGATAGTCTCTGGTTGGATAGAGGTTTCTTTTATGGGCAACAGTTGAGTTTCTTTCAATGCCTCAGGATAAGTTTTTTCAATAAGATTGGATAAAGCCTGATTAAGAATTTCATTACGATATAATGATTTAACCACAGACATGGGTACTTTTCCAGGACGAAACCCTTTTATTTTTGCCTTTTTTTGCATCATTCTATAAAGACTTCCAATTTCTGCATCTACCTTTTCCTTCGGTATAGTCACTTCCAACTTACACCGTGCAGGACTAATTTTTTCGACTTTAACTTCCATATTTCCCTCATTTTCATTTGGTGCGAGAGGCGGGACTCGAACCCGCACGGAATAACCACCAGATCCTAAGTCTGGCGCGTCTGCCAATTCCGCCACCCTCGCCTTTTTAAAAATTATACTATTTACTTAAGATAGTCAAGATAAACTACAAACCCAAAATCCACCATTGATTTTTTATTCCAACGTCTCCTCTCACAGAATAGAAAACAAAATAAAGGATATGAGATGGCCACAAAGGGAAATTGAAAAAATATTAGATTGCTTCTGTTCAGAGATAATGGGGTTATATCTAAAAATGATGACAGGGTATTATATACTGTATGTAAGTATGGTAAGGAAGGTATTTTATACTGGAAGGTTACAAGGGAATAGGCTACATGATGAATAGACTTAACCAAGCATTACCTGTCTGCTTACAGGCAGGAA
>Ga0190337_1000147_pt1 | contig 12847 bp, 28 predicted proteins | sample 4872041011_MG_FD_161677 | JGI IMG/M metagenome (GOLD analysis project Ga0190337, IMG submission 161677) | Hydrothermal vent sediment bacterial communities from Southern Trench, Guaymas Basin, Mexico - 4872-04-10-11_MG | ecosystem: Environmental > Aquatic > Marine > Hydrothermal vents > Sediment ...
GCTCATACCGAAGGAGGAGTAAATGGGTGCTGATGGGCATGTGAAAATCTACCGTAAAGAGGACTTCACTCGGACGCTATCGGAGTTTCTACTGCAGAAGGAAGAGAAGGGGATAAATGTGAACTGGTTACGTTCGTACATGCTGAGAGTGGCAGATAAATATTATTCTTTCGAAGAGTACGTAATTCGATACGTAGAGTATGGAACTGAAACATGGGATACAAACGATTGGCTCGTGCGTTTGCTGAAATGGCATCTACAAGACAGACTAAACTGGACGGAAAGTGATGTACACGCATTTCTGGATGAACTCGAACTACAGCTACAAGAAATAGAATTGAAAGACATAATGGTTTGGACGTAGCACACGGGGGAAAGATGGCTGAGCAAAAGCAGCTACCGTTGCAGCGTGTAGAAGAGAAAAAGGAGACTGAGGTTCGGGAGATAACAGAATTGCCAAAACAGCCCGTTGAAGTCCCAATCGACGCTGAGGTTGCAAAGCAGCTGTTTCAGAAGTATTTGGACCTCGAAAAAATACTGGACGAAAGTGACTACACGTACTTCGTGCGCTACAAAAAGGAAGGGAAGGTGAAGATGTTCGCATGCGAAAATCGCAAGCAGGCGAAGGCGATTGCAAAGAAGTATGGGGGTGAGGTCATTCGACGCAAGAACAAAAGCGCATGGAGGAAGTTGATGCGGTTCTTCAATCTCAGCGTCAGGATACGGGATGTGAAGATGCAACAGGTAGAGGGCAAAAAGGTGGCGGTTGTGATTGCTGTGGCTACGTCACCTTCAGGACGGACATCGGAAGCGATTGGATGTGCAAGTGAGGACGAGCGTGAGTTTGCGAAAGACCACGACCTCATAGCCCTCGCCTCCACCAGAGCAAAGAATCGTGCGATTGCTGACCTCATCGGGTTCGGTGAGGTGTCAGCGGAAGAGCTCGAAGCGGAGGAGAAATGATTACAAAGGAAAGGAAAGAAGAACTGGTATCTGATATTGCATCTGAACTCATTGAAAAAGTGTGGATGGAAGTAGACATAGAAGAACTGGAAACTTTCGAGGAAATCGAAATCGCATTGCGTAGCCTTGTGCGAGCCACTGCGAAGACTATAGCAATAAACTTGGTAACTTCTCCTGTAGCTGAAAATCTGGAAGGCAACCTCATAGAAGAGTGGGTAGATCTTTTTAGAAATGAAATATATCGTGCCTTAGAAGAACATTCGGAAGAAGAGAGGGAACATGGGAAAGAAAAGAGCGATTGATGAAATGATAAAGACGTGGGAGCTGGAAGACAATGTCGTCGTCGACCCCATACTTGCACTGTTGCACGAGCAGGTGATTGAGCACGAACGACGTCTCATAGAACGTGGTGAGAACGTCGTCTGGATAACAGACCTCCTCAGGTGTTCACAAAAGCGAATATTCGAAGAGAAGCTCGGATTGGTTCAGATGCCGACATTCGAAATGTTGCACGGGACGATTGTCCACGAAGGCTTGGAGATGCTATGCTTCGTGAAGTTCGGCTGGGCAAAGGAAGTCGAGTTCGAGAAGGAAGTCGCTGACCGGGACTTGTACGAGCAAACGGAACTCGGTGAGAAACTCGTCCACGAAGCTGTAGAAGGCAGAGTGTGGAAAGTGCACGGTCGTGTGGATATGGCGGATGGCAAGCGGATATACGAAATCAAGACGTTGTCGGTCATTCCCTCGGCTGAGGTCAGCGAACACTACAGGCGACAGTGCGAATTTTTGAACTGGCTTGCGGATGCGGATGAGTGCATGCTGATTGAGCTGTCACACACGGGGTATCGAAAGACTATCATACGAGAGAAGGCGACTGAGGAAGACGTTCTACGTGCAATCATCGAGTTCAAAGCACCGAGGTGGACTTGGGAGTGCAGGTACTGTCAGTATTCACGTTGGTGTCAATACAAAGTTGGGGGGTAGCATGTGGATAGCAAACCGCAAAAGGCGTGAGTTCACGAATGTGCAGACGGGTACAAGAATTTCGATAGGCGATGCTAATGTAGTGTTTTGGTATTCTCCCACGACGGAATATTGCTGGCATCTCGGAAAGGTGAACGGACCCGACGACGTAGAGCTGATATATAAAGACATACGGGATTACTTTGTTATGAAAAATCTTCTCTTATTGGAGTTTGAGGAATGACACACAGAAGCATGGTACTTGCACTCGAAAAGGCGTTCAAGCGGGCCTCGAGGAACGTCTACGTTCTCAAGCTTGCACCTCGCTTCGTCAGGATCGACGAGGGGCGTGTCATCACACGTCCCTCGGGCTTCGATATGATTGTGTTGTGGCAAGGACAAGCCATTGCGATTGAAATCAAAGCGTGGCAACAGTGGAGGTTCAATAAACGAGCTATGCTACACGAAATAGAAAGCCTCGAAGCCTTCCGCAAGGCTGGCGGTAGCTCGTTCATCGTCTGCTACCTTGCGAACAGGAACGCCGTGCAGATATATCAGTTCACACAGAGTGATCCACGTCAGGGTGAAATAGAAGTGCTACTTGTGAAGCAACTCAGCTATCGCAGGTCACAGAAGTTCTGGGATGAAGTTGTCTTCAAAATTCTCGAGTCTACCGCGCTACGAGCGGTGGTTCCAAAGGCGGAGGGAGTACGAAAGATACGATATCGAACTTCTGATACACGTACTCAATGTCCTCCCAGAGAACGTCAGTCACAATCGCAAGCTTGATTTCACCTTCATAGCCTGTATCTCGCCTGTATAGCTCACGATAGCCAAGCACCTGCCCCAGTGCTGATAGCCCAGCCTGGGGCTTGATTTCAAATATCCACAAAACTCCATCCCTCCAAGCCAAGACATCCAGCCTTCTACGTGACAATTTTTCTTGGAGTTCTTTCAACCAATCTGGCCACTCTGGCAAGGGTGGTCGTCCTTTGCCGACGTAGACATCATATTGGTAGTCGTGCCACAAATGGCCGTACTTCTCCATCCAGCGTGACCACAGCACGTTTTCCGCTGGGCTCAAATGTTTCCACTTCGGCATCGCTCACTTCTCCGTCTGTCCGTGTTCTGACCCGTACCAGATGACCTCTGTCGGTGCTTTCCCGATGTAGTCACCAATGTCGGCATGTATCCATGTGGAATATATGCCAATGCGACGGAACCCAACACGTAGCAACGCTTCCAAGATGCGGTACCGCTCGACGGAATTCGCAACATGAATATCTGCTGCAGCACCGTAACAATGCATCGACTTTGGATGTCCACCAACCTCACGGTTGTGTTTTGGGCACCGGTACCCAGACGTGATGTAGAACGGTATGCCAGCCCGCAATCGTGCAGCATCAAGCAGCTCTATGAGAAGCGGCTGTATCACGACCTCGCCGCAGCACGGGCATCGAAACTCGTCAACCGTGAAGTACTTTGCTTTTAGCTGAATAGGTTCCTTTTTAGCCACCATATTAGCAACCATGCATATCCCGCCACAAGTAGCCACAAAATTCCAAACAGTATGTGTTTTGGCATCACAAGTTTATAGCTTGCCTTCCTCTTTCAGCTTCCTGTACAGCTTCTCCAGCTTCACACGAAATCGCTTTGCTATGCTACGTCCACGCTTTTCCCAGAAAAAGACTGCGTTTGCACTACAGCCAATGATTTGTGCGAATTTCTCACGACTGAGACCCAACGCCTGTCGCATCCGAAACACAGTGTTACCGTCAACGTGTGCCATAAGGTGATGTGAGGCTTGCGTCGATGCGAATTTGTTCGGCAGTTCTGGCAACGCTATACACCATAATATCACCGATAAAACACTTTGCGTTATAGCCGCTTGTTGTATAGTTTAATTTTCCGATATGCAGTTGCTCTGTATTTGTCGCAATATTGCCCGTTGTCGATAACGTACCCTGAAGGACACAATTGACGTATAGCTGCATTTCATCCCCATCCCATGTACCCGCTATGAAATTCCATGCATATAACTGTACTGTTCCCCGTAAGTCGTTTGAATTGTCGCCAAAGCCAAACCACCTGATTTCCGTGTCAATCTTTGCTCTTTGTATTGCCCAGCCTGCATAGTCGCCCGCTTTGAGTTTGCTTATGTATCCAGCCCATTTTGGGGTTCCTGGTAACGGATAGAGCCAGATTTCTACTGTGATAGCATTCGGTGTATCTAATGTAGTAGAATTTCCACAATTTATATATGCATTTACACCATCAAACCACATCGCCCCATGACGCAACTCAGCCCCATATATCCGCCCGTTGTTCTTGTAGCGTGACAGGTCTGGCAACCAACTGCCCATCACCTTGCGTGGCGATAGCCATAGCACCAAATGGTCGAAGTCTATCATCTCACCTACACCGCAAATTACTCCCAATACACAGCTTCAACCTTGAAATCGCAATCCCCGACAGTGCCGTCACCTCCGAGCGTGTACACAACTCTTTGCTTTGTTCCAAGCCCCGTTGTTGCTATCTTGTGTTGCGTTGACGTAGTTGTCGCACCCGTAACCGAAACTTGGTCGAAAATCACTACGTCCACCCACTCATCCGTCGCTGGGTAGTAGCTCTGTATCTTCACGTCGAGTGTGATTGCGTCTGTACCGCCAGTCTCCGTGAGTGCTGTCACGTCGAGAATGTACTCAGCTTCGCTATACCGTGACGTGTCGTACGAGCTGAGTTCGTACGTCCCCTTCGTTGTCTGATTGATGACATTTGCAAGCACAATATCCCTTTTCTGTGCCATTTTTCGCTCCCACTACTCAAAGACTATGCACCACTTGCGACTCCACGTGATGAACCAGAACGACACGTAGATTGTGACCAGCACGCAGAAGTGTATGTTCAAACGTGGAATATTCACACGCACTATCGGCACATCAGGAGGACATTCATCTACATGCTCTACGTACAGCTGAAACTTCATGAGTTCCTCCTTTTTTTCTTCCCCCTGTGCAGGGGTTGGCTTCTTTTTTCTCATTCCTCCTCCTTTTTGCGTCTACGTTGCTTGGGGAAGTATTCACTTTGCAGGAATTCCAAGAATGCACGTGTCATATCGTCCGAGACTGGTGGCCGTGTGGGGCCACGCATCCCAGCTCGGACAAGCTGCATGAACGTGATGATAATCACAAGCCCACACACCACAATGAAGCCCACGATGCATAGCAACACAATTGCCCACGTCGGCATCACTCCTCCTCTTCAAACAACCCTGGCCATATGGCCAAAATCCCAAAAATGTATAGAAACTGTGCCTCGAAGTAGCGGTAGCCGAGCCACCGCATGTACTGTATCCATGCAAGCTTTTTGGTACGTATCGGGACTTTTGCATACCGCAGCATCCTTGCGACCTCAACTGCCTTGTCAGGCGTAAAATACTCGCTTGGTAGAAAGTCAAGCAACATCGCTCACCTCAGCATATGATACGTTATGTCGGCCAATAGCGGCCGTGGATCCAAGCCAACCCACGCTGCCAAACGCTTGAAAGCCATCCTCCGATCTCTCCATGCAGCACGCTCATTCGTGATGATAGCACGGAAGTGCTGAAAGATAGCGTCCTCAAGCTTCGCTTTTGTCTCGTTCAGTAGCAAGCGAGCCATGCCACGTGAACGGCCTTCTGGCGGGTTTCGCATCATGTAGCCCAGAAAGCTCTCTTTCGTGTCACGCTTGGGTACACGCAACCGTCGTAGCACACGTGAGGCCTCAGCGTTGAAGAGATCCCGTATCGTCGTCGGTGATATACGAGCTCCACGTAAAAAGCGTGGTGTCAAAAACGGCTTGTAGTTCTGTGTGAATGCTATACGTGCTATCTCACCCATCAACGGCCAGATACTTGCCATCCGCTACTCCTCCTTTTTCATCTTCTCTAACTCTTCCTTGGTACGTGCCACCACACGGCCATCGGGAAGACGTATCAAAACTACTTCCTTTTCTTCGACATCGGGCAACTTGACATCTATCAGCTCCTCAAACGGTATCGGTTTCTCCAGCTCCTCACGTGGTTTCTCTTCCTTCTTCTCCTCTGGCATCATTCCTCCTTCTTGTGGAATACTGTGAACTTCATAGATGCAAGTACCTCACCCTCTTCACCTGTGACCTTATCCTTCACTCTATCACCTTCATAGAACTCAGTCACAACTACATTTTCACGTTTCGAGTGACGTGCCTTCATACGCTCAGCTGCCAGCTGCCGATTGACTATTGACTGAGCTATTCGCTGAATGATGTCATCCTTGAGTTTCTGCATGCTTCGCCTCCTTTTTCTCCAATTCATGCAATATTTCTTTGAGTACAGCGTAGCACTGATTGCAGATCATCAGCACTTTGTACTCACCGACATTGCAACCTTTTCCGCAAACCTCACAGTGAGTGGTGTATTTCTCTTCAGGTTCCATCTCCTCGAAAGACGGAGGTGCTGATTGCGTAGTAGTTTCCTCAGTCGCAACACCTGGTGGACCGCTTTCGACTACACGCCTGTAGTCGGCTTGTACTTGCCTTTCGTGCTGTGCTTTCCACTGCTTCACCCATTCCTGCATCACACGCTCTGTCACGCCATCCTCAACAGCACAGCGGAGATAATAGTAGCGGGTACCGGGATCGGTCACTTGCATCAAGAGATTTGCTACACGTACACCGATATGGCCAGCTTGCACGGCGTCCTGTATTTCGGTCGGTGCATTGAGGAGCTGTACATGCTCACGGATTGTGTTTGGTGATACGTGTAGCTTTTTGGCCAACTCAGGTATGCTCATGCCTGTGAGGTCCAACATCCGCTTGAAGTACCGTGCCTTGCTCATTGCAGGTACCTTGCTTCGACGTTCATTCTCCACGAACCGCAGAATGAGCGCAGTAGCATCGTCGCACTCGATGATTTTCGCTTCTATGGTTGCCATACCCGCCTGCTTCGCTGCCATGTACCGCTGAAAACCCGCTATGATTTCATATTTCGAGTCCTTCTTTCGCACCAGAATGGGCTGCAACTGCTTGTGGTCACGCAACGAACGTGCAAGCGCTTCGAGGTCCTCCTCGATGACAAGGTCACGATACTCGACCTGTGGTGGCTCTATCTGGTCGAGTGGTAGCTCTTTTGTCTCTATTACCTTATACTTTGTTATTTCCTCCATCACGGCTCCTTATTACTGCTTCCACCGCACTTTCTTTCTGGTGCGGTGGTACAAGCGGCTGTATGAATATGCCGCTCTCTGCAAGCTCTATCTTCACATAGCTACCCTTGCGTAGACGAAGGAATTGCAAGTACTCAGGTGGGAGAGTCACGCAAAGCGAACAACCGAAACGCTGAATCTTTCGCACCCTCAGCTTACCCTCCTTCCGCAGGGTACTCCATCTATATGAATAGGATGAAAGCAACAGCTGTCAAGGGTTGACTTGCGAGCTACACTTGTGGGTGTATATTGGCCAAAAAGGAGGTAAGATGGCAGCGATAAGGCCCTTGAATGTGATTGTGGACAAGTGGGCCCGTGTGGCACCACAGCGGGCCGAGGATTTCCGGAACGGTGTACAGAACCCCAAGAAGGATTGGGAGACACAGGCAGCTGCAGCTGAGTCTGCATGGCGAGACGGTGTGACAGCAGCTGCGAACGCAGGCTTGTTTTCAGCTGGTGTACGACGTGCTGGTACCGCAAAATGGCAGTCTCGGACGCTCCAAAAGGGTGTTCCAAGGTGGCCAGAGGGTATCCGTATCGCAACTGACGACTACAGGGACGGGTTTGCACCATACCACGAGGAAATCGAGCGCACAGAGCTACCACCGAGGTACGCACGTGGTGACCCCAGAAACCTCGAACGGGTTGCAGCAATTGCAAGTGCACTCCACCAGAGACGGATGAGAGAACGTGGTATCAGAGGTGCAACCTGAGGTATAGCGACATAGGAGGTAGAAAATGGCAGAGTACAAACATCAAGTCATTGAAACAGCATACACTCCGACCAGTGACGGCACATACACTTGGGATCTTCCCACAGAGCCAATCAGCCACCTCATCGTTCGAGTGAAGTGTTTGAACGCTGGTAGCAACACGAAGGCTACCCTTGCGCAGATTTTGGGTGCTGTTGAGAAGATAGAGATAGCCAACCCCGATTTCACAGTCTTTTCGCTCACGGGCTTCGAGATGTACGTCCTCAGTTGCTTGCTTCTGGGGCACGACATCTGGCAAGAGAACGTCATCAACACCGACAACGCCGTCCGTGTTGTGCCTTTGATTATCCCGTTTGGCAAGAAGCTCTACAACCCGAACGAGTGCTATCCAGCTCAGCCCAAAGCCGAGACGAACCTCAAAATCACCTACGACATAGCCGACACGGGTTACGACAACCTCAGTTTCCACATCGAGGCTGTGACCCTTCCAGATGCGAACCCATCTCAGTACATACGAGCTACTCGGAAAAGGAAGACACCGAGCTCGACAGGTGAAGATGATGTTGATTTCAGCACCGGTATCATCTATCGTGGGATACTCATGTACAGCACGACCATCAGAAGCGGGACATCGGACACCAACACGATTGACTACGTGAAGCTGTTGCTCGACAACAAAGAGCACTACATCTCGCAAGCGTATTGGGAGGAGCTACATGCACAGCTGATGCTCAGGTTGTCCCCAACATACTTCTGGGCAAACCATTTCCATCTGGAGAACACGGCATCGAGCTACACTCAGAATGATGATACAGAGAGCGATGAGCTATCCGCAACGACACTCGGTCACTACGCATACATAGACTTCGACCCGACGGGTGATGATTCGTACTTGCTTGATACGACCAACGTCGGTGACATGAAGCTCCGTGTGTCGTTTGGCGACACGAATGAGGCTGTCTTCATCCCGATAGAGCTTGTGAAGCTCGGTGCTGGGCGGTGATACTTCATGAAGCTACCCATACTGTTCAAACTCACGGTACCGCCCTTTCGTGCGTACACGCAATGCTCTGACCGTATAGATACAACGTATCGTATCACGAAGGTCACGGTGAGATTTCCACCTGATACCGACTTCGAGGTTGGTGTCGGGTTCTGGGTTTCAGAAGACCCTGACACGTCAACTGACACAGAGCCAACTGGCTGGAACATCTTCAAAAGGTTTACAGCAGAGAAGCTCGTATACGGTGAAGACGAGACCGTCGAGGTACCCGTAGAGCACGACGTGACACGACGTGATACGTGGGTGAAGATGTACGTCGATAATGACACCGACCGTGAAGTGAAAATCATTGCAAGGGTAGAGCTGGAGGTTGAGTGATGGGTGAACTCTTCACGGCAACACGTAGGCTTGCAGTACAGGAACTGGGGAAGTGGATACTGCGTGATACATTTGAGAAAGCAATTAATTATGAGCTATATAAAGAAGGGGCACAGTATCGCATAGGACGCTGTAGTGCAATCACTCGTGATGGTTCATACGTTTTCCGCATTTGGGGGCGTTCCATAACGTATCCAACACCACCAAGCAATATACTTGCATTCCGTCCTATCCCTCTGTGGAGGAAAGAAGTCACGTATGCATATGTAATTGCGAGTTCAAAGACCTTTAACGATGGTACATTTTTAGAGCTTACATTGACGTACAACTTAGAAACATCGTACACTTGGTCCGTGAGATTTCAGCCAACGCAAGGGAAGTGGAAATACTTGAACCAGAATGGAAGCTATGTCGATGGTACGTTCACATATCCAGCACAACAGTCTGGTGAGTCAATTCACTACGGGCTTGTATTTCACCCAGCTACTGGTAAATACATAGCTTTATACGTACGTGGGCAACGATATGACATACACGAACTCGAAGCATATCCCGGTAAGCCAGACTGGGTCGATACAAATGTGTTTGCATACGGACTATGGTTGGAGACAGACGCAGAGGTATATTTTGACTTTGAAGAGATTGGGGTAGCTGTGCTATGAGGGTTATCAAATATCACAAATGGTACACTAATAAGCTCATAGCCTCGGACGGCAATGGATATGATGCAGCAGTGTACGCAGCTGGTACAGAGAAAATCACACTGTTTGTGGAAATCACCGACGTATCAGGTACATCTCCAACACTTGACCTATACGTCGACGTGTATGACGACATCACTGGGGAGTGGTACGAGCTTGCACACGTGGGTACGTTCACATCAACTGGGCACACAATGCATACTGTCAAAGTGGATGGTGGACAGTGCTTCGCATTACGATGGGTTGTTGGTGGCACAAGTCCAAGTTTCACAGTTAACATAGCTGCCGAATTCAGGGGGGATTGAGCCATGGCTGACTATGCAAACGTCATCTTTAGTCTTAGTGAACCCGACCAGCCAAGGCTTTTGAAGTCACCAATCGAGGGTAATTTGGTGACTGGTGTTGGTATCGACATCCAAGCGAGTGCATCTGAGACAAGCGATGCAACCATCCTCCGTATCTATGCGAAAGGCTCGAACTGGGGAGCTACTGCGAAAGCACTCGAAATCGACGCAAGTGAAGGCTATGCTATCCCAATCAGTGCGAAAACCCACGGATACACAGTACTCGAGATAAAGACAAGCGGTACATCTGTGCTCGCAGGTGCTGATAGCACAAATCTATTGCGCATATCAGCCAGTGTACCAGCACCGATCGGTGGATATATCGAGCTATATGGACCTACTGCAAGCACAACTCCGAGTTCGATAGACATCACCTACGGCTACAACAAAGCCGAAGGAAGTGGTCAGCGTCTACGTATCCGTAGCTACTACGGTGGTTGGGAAACCCTCATGTACTGTGACGACCATGGTCGTGTGGGTTTCTTTGTGACACCACCTGAACGCAAATTCCACGTTGGAAGTGTAGCGAAGTTTGACAATCTTGTGGCAATCAGAAAAGACCAAGGCGACTATGGTGGCAACTTCACGAACTACACGCCACCAAGTGGTGCGGTGGAAGGTGACATGCTGTTTGCTGTCGACACGAACGCAACGAACCCGGGTCAACGCTTGTATGCGTACCTTAACGGTGCGTGGCACTATGTTGACCTCACATGAACGAGCTGACAGACATCATTTTGAAGTTTTTTCTCTCATTCGTCGCATCGCTTGTGGCTGGCTGGATAGTGGCGATGATACAGAGCATCATGAAGAAACTGCACCGTGAGACGCAGAAGAAAGACCTCGAGCTATTGAGAGACCTTGCCGAGATAGCCATCATGCGTGTATTACACGAGATACCAACATCACAGAGAAATCCCACCGATGGCAAGCGTGTTGGGCTTGCGGAATTGAAGTGGCTCGATGCACTCTGTGAGGATTGGGGCTTGCGTGTGTCAGCCAGAACCAAGCATGCTGTGCTCAGCGCAGTCAAGGAGGAGATATGCCAGAGAACGAGGTCAATATCATAAACGTCTCTGAGCGCATGCTTGTCGACGAAACAGGGCAATTGAAGCCCTACTACGAGGTACTCTACACGATTGGCACATGGGGACCTTTCACGAAGCTTGTACCAAAAGAGGAATTCGACCCTGATGCGCTCAAACAGGAAATCGAACAGGAAGCACAGCAACTACAGCAAATCGTAGACCCCGAAATCGACATCGTCAACGTGGGTGAACGCACCATCGTGGGTCCACGTGGACGTCTGCAGCAAAGATACGTCATCACATACCGCACCAAGGGAATGGGTCCATTCACGAAGACCGTCGAAAAAGAGACCTTCGAACCCACACGTGTCGTAGCCGAGATCCGTGAAGAGGCACAGAAAATCGAACGTCTACGTGGAGGACCTACAGCACCTGGCACACGCCCTGGAAGCGTGCGATGAACTATGCTGCAGAGACTGTATCAGCTTTGGGATTCGATAGTCGAAGCGATATCCTACGTCTGGATTACGTATCGTGGTCGGATACTCGCATTCCTTGCAGCTGGTCTATACGCACCTGAAAACTTTGCAGCCTACTACTACTGGCTACGTGACGAGGATTGGAACGCCAGCTGGCTACGAATAGTTGTCTCCATTCAGGAGCTTGAGGACCGCATCACATCGCTACTTTCCTGGGGATTTGAGCCAACAGACGCAAACAAAAACGCATTCATACTCAATCTGCGTCACATACTTGTGCTTCTCGCAAACATTTTTGGTGCACTGACCTCGATTTTCATTTTCACCCCAGGTTACATTTTGTCGTCAGGTTGGTATTTGCTTGGACGGATCATCTCCGCTATCCCACTTGTGGGTAGATACCTTGCTCAGCCGTTTTATTCGATTTGGCAAGCTTGTGTAGCACTGTACGAGAAAATTGCAACGTACGTCTTCATATTCTTCCGCTACTTCTTCACGACAGGGCTGGAATGGGTAGCCTACATTGCGGGTGTAGCGTGGTTTTTCATAGCAAGGATCCTGGTACCAGTCAAACAGGAGCTCATGGAGGTCTGGTACTCAGTCAACCAGACATGGTGGGCACAGTCAATTGCGATGATTGTGCTGGGTGAGGACTTGTACAATACGTTGGATGACTTCTACGACGCCCTGGGTGGTGATGTGTACGTGCTACGCCAGAAAGCGACCTCAGAAGCGACATGGTACGGGATACCGGACCCGAACGTGATACTTGGTACTGGCTATAGAGCACGTCCATTCAGCGAGATTGGAGGTAGCTGATGATCATAGACACACTGCTTCACGCTATCTTGAACTTCGCAGCTCATATGCTGCAAACGCTATTGCGATGGACCTGGTGGGTTGTACAGCACATGCTATCTGTGCTGCACAATCTCTTCAACGTTGTACAGAAAGTAGCGAACGCACTCTCAGGTGCTGCCGATCATCTCCGAAGTATGCTCACGCAGCTACGGTCGAACATACTGCAGTATGCAGACGACCTCAAAGAGCATG
>Ga0190337_1000150_pt1 | contig 12701 bp, 7 predicted proteins | sample 4872041011_MG_FD_161677 | JGI IMG/M metagenome (GOLD analysis project Ga0190337, IMG submission 161677) | Hydrothermal vent sediment bacterial communities from Southern Trench, Guaymas Basin, Mexico - 4872-04-10-11_MG | ecosystem: Environmental > Aquatic > Marine > Hydrothermal vents > Sediment ...
AGGTGTGAAGCAAGAAGGTAAAAAACCTTCTAACAGAAAAAATTGACCACTGATTTTATACTATAGCCTTTTATCTATTTACTAATAGATTTTTTTCAAAAATATAATAAGGAGTTTGCAAACATTTACTAAAAATCATTATAAGGAGGGGTAAGATGAGTAGGATTGTACGTAAAAAGATGGTCATTTTATTTTTTCTTTTGGTTCCTTTAATACTGGGTTTGATTTTCCCCCAGATAACATTTGCGAAAGACCCGGAAAAGAGGATCCAGGAGTTAGAAAAAAAGCTTGAAAGCTTAGAAAAGCAGGTAATAGAGTATAAAACCCTATTAAAAGAAGTATTAAAAGAAAAAGAAGCAGCAAAACCTGAGAAGGTTGTTGTGAAAGAAGCGCCAGCTCCTGCGAAGGAAAAACATCCTGTATGGTCTAAGTTTGACGTGCAGCTTGGTGGGCGAATAAAAATTGACACGCACTATGATACAGTGGCCTTCGATGCATACAATGACTTTTTGGGAGTAGTTTCTTCAAGACCAAATTATAAAGGAGACTCAATCAATTTTAACCCTAGGGATACTCGTTTTGAGCTTATAGTAAAACATAACTCTGGCAATCTCACAGGGGTGGGACGAATTGAGACTGACTTTTATGGAGGCGTTTTTGGGAATAATATTGCTCCCCGTATCCGCCTTGCCTATGTGGACTTAACGAACAACAAGACTCACACCAGTTTTCGTGTTGGTCAAGATTGGGTTCCTGTTGCCCAACAAAACCCACACATGTGTGAGTTTGGTATTATGGCCGGTGGCGGTAACCTCTGGTGGAGAATTCCCCAGATTACCTTAAGGCAAAAATATGGAGATTTTGAGTTTCTAGCTTCTCTTATGCGGCATAGAAGGGTCTCTGTGTATGAAGAACAATGGAGCTGGCCTTGGATGCTTGCTCGGATAGCCTATAATTTACATTGCCTTGATAAAGGTAGCCTCATTGCCTTGGGTGGTGGTTATATGACTGATAAGCGAACCATGTTAGACAAAACAAGGGTAAGACTCCATAGATGGTTGGCTGCTTTTGAATATAAGTTCAAAAAGAATCCCTTTGAGCTGAAAGGTGAGGTCTGGGTAGGACAAGGTATTGGTAGCCACTGGCTCAGATATGATATGGGATATAATCCCATGACTGGTGAAGAAATCAGGGCACAGGGTGGCTTTGTAAGCTTATTGTACAAAACACCTATTAAAAAGTTGGCATTTGCTGGTGGTTTTGGTATAGACCATGCCACTACTTCTGATCTAAAGGGATGGGATTTTAAAACTCCTGATTATGATTTTTATAAACGTCGGTTTAAGCAAAATCTAGAATGGTTTGGAAATATTCAGTATCAAGTGACTGATGCGATAAAGTTTATCTTAGAATATATTCACATGAATACAATGCGTGATGAAGTAAGAGAAGGTAATAGAATCACCTTTAGCACATTTTATAGATTTTAGTTTAATCAAGACCCTTCCATAAGGAAGGGTCTTTTAATTTTTCTTGAGTTTTTCATTATTCTCAGGCTGTTGAAAAAATCAGATGCACATTAAGACATTTTATTCCTTTACCCAACCTGTTTTCTAGTTTAGCACGCCGCTTCGCTTGCTGTTAAAGCTGCTCCGTTTCACTCCGCACCCTTTGGGCTTACGGCTTTGACAACGCTTTGCAGCGTGCTCCTGGAAAATTAAGGTTGGCGAGAAAGAAAAAACTTTTTTCCCTTTCAACCAACTCTACTTTTTAAAAAGCAGATTGCGAAGTGCCATCAAGACTGGCGAAAGCCATCCTGAAGGGCTTGGTCTTGATGGCTTAACGGAGCAATCTGCTAAGCTATAAATAGTTAAGCGCAATGGCTCAATGCAGAATGCCAATTGAAAAATGCAAAATCGCCTTCTGTCAAATTGGAACGTTGGCACGTTTACACGTTAGAACGTTAGCACGTTAGAATTGGGAATTAGGAACTGGGAATTGGGAATTTCTATTTTCTGTTTCCCGTTTCCCTTTTCTTCTTTATGCACGTTTACAAAGTTGTAAGTTAGAAAATTTGCAAGTTAACACGTTAACACGTTGGAACTGGGAATTTCCGTTTTCTATTTTCTTAACTGTATTTTGTAGGTTAGACCCCAATTCCACTACATTTGGCTATTTCATTCCCTCACTATTTCACTACTCACTGATTTAATGTTTTGGCATTTAGACATTTGGATTTTGAAATTTGGATTTTTTATTTTTATTAAATTACTTATGGCCTGACTTTAATGTAGCCCTGAGGTTGGAATTATATCTCATTGACAAAAAATTGATTGCTTTGTAATTTTTTATTTAGGTTATAGGGGCTACCTTCTTTTTAGGATTTTTTTCTGGAGGACAGCTTTCTCTTTAAGAGATAAAGTGTGCATTTCCTAAAGAAATATGATAAAAAGTTCCCTTTATTAGAAAGTTCAGGAGGTCTCCATTAATGGTCAAAAGACCAACTTATGAAGAATTAGAACAACGAGTCAAGGAGTTGGAGGAAAAAATTGCTGAATGTAAACGAGCACAGGAAGTATTGCGAGAGAGAGAAAGATGGTTCAGGTTCTTCTTTGAATCGGCACCGGAATTTATATATATCATTGATACCAAGGGCAACATACTTCAAACAAATGATGCTACCTTAAAAGTCAGTGGATATTCACAAAATGAAGTTCTTGGAAAATGCATTTCTGATTTTTTTACCTTGACCTCCAAAAAGATATTTGATGAACAGTTTCCTATTTTACTTGAAAGAGGACACCATCGGCAAGAAGTGGAGTTCATTTGTAAGGATGGAAAGATTATAATACTAGATTGCTCAGTTTCTGCTTTGCGGTATGAGGATGGGGATATCATGGGTTTTGTGGTTTTTCAGCAAGATATCACCCAACGTAGGCAGGCAGAAGAGGCATTAAGAAAATCTGAGGCAAAATACCGCGAACTCATCTTTCGGATAAATGAGGGATTTGGTGCCATTGACGAAAAGGGATACCTAACATTTGTTAATCCCCGTTTGTGTGAGATGATTGAATACAGCGAGGCGGAGCTGATTGGTAGGAACATAAGAGAGTTATTTGATGAAAAGAACCGTGAGATATTAGAAAAAGAACTTGCAAAGCGTCGCCGAGGTGAACCATCACAATATGAACTTACATGGACTACAAAATCGGGTAAAAAAATTCCCACTCTGATGTCGGCATCACCTATCTTTGAAAACTGGGTTCATCGCGGAAGCTATGCTGTAGTCACAGATCTCAGTGAAATAAAGCGTGCCCAAGAAGAAAAGAAACGTCTTGAAGCCCAACTTCATAAAATCCAGAGGATGGAGTCTCTAGGAACTTTGGCAGGAGGGATTGCTCATAATTTTAATAACCTCCTTATGGGCATTTTGGGAAATATTTCTTTAATCCTCCTTAATAAGAATCCCAGCCACCCTGATTATGAAAAATTGAAAAACGTTGAACATCTTGTTCAAGAGGGAGCAAAGTTGAGCCAAGAGCTTTTGGACTTTGCCAGAGGGGGTAAATTTCAGGTGGAACCTACTGACTTAAATAAGGTGGTAAAGAGAAGTTCTGATATGTTTGCTCAGACTAAAAGGCAAATTAAGATTTATACTAAATTTCAAAAAGATATTTGGACGGTGGAAGTAGATGTGGGGCAGATAGAACAGGTGCTTTTAAATCTCTATATCAATGCCTGGCAGGCCATGCCTGGAGGTGGAGAGTTATACCTTGAAACTCAAAATATCACTCTTGATGAGAATTATGTGAGGCCATTTAAGGTAAAACCTGGTCCATATGTGAAGATCTCTGTGACGGATACCGGTGTTGGTATGGATGAAACAACCAAACAAAGAATATTTGAACCATTTTTTACCACCAAAGAAGGAAATCGGGGTACGGGATTGGGCCTGGCTTCTGCTTATGGAATCATCAAGAACCATGGTGGTATTATCACTGTATACAGTGAGAAAGGTAGAGGAACTACTTTTAACATTTACCTTCCCGCTTCTGAAAAAGAAGCCATAAAGCAGGAGAAATTAGCAGAAGGGGTGTTAAAAGGTGGTGAAACTATTCTTTTTGTAGATGATGAAGAAATGATAATTAAGACAGGCAAGGAGTTGTTAGAAACCCTAGGATATAAAGTCTTAATAGCCAAAAGTGGTAAGGAGGTTATTGAGATCTATAGAGCGAAAAATGAACAAATTGATATGGTCATCTTAGATACGGTTATGCCAGATATAGGTGGTGGAGAGATATACGATATGTTAAAAAAAATAAACCCAGACATAAAGGTTCTCCTTTCTAGTGGATATAGTATGAATGATGAAATAAAAGAAATATTGGAACGTGGATGTGATGGTTTTATCCAGAAGCCTTTTACTTTGAAGGAATTATCACGAAAAATCAGAAAGATTTTGGATAAGGAATAAATTTGTCATGAAAATAAGGTTCTTTCTTTTAGATATAGATTATATTACTGAAAAGAAAGGTTTAAAGATAAGACTTTGGGGAAAGACTGCCGATGGTAAAAATGTGGTCGTCTTTGTGCAAAGTAATCCCTATTTTTTTGTCTTTCCTAAGGATATTAAAAAGGCTCAAAAAGATATAGAAGAAATTCTTAAAGGGAAAAATATTTCAGTCAAAGGGATTGAAAAAATAGAAAAAAAATTAAATGGAGAACTAAAAGAATTTTTAAAAATCACTTGTTTCCTCCCTCAACATACTCAAAAAATAAGGGATTTTATTAAAGTCTTAGAAAAGAATAGAGGGGGTACGGGTTCAATTATTGAAGAATATGAATATAGCATAAATTTTTATCGTAGATTTTTAATGGATAAAAGAATTGATGGAAATTGCTGGCTGGAGATAGAAGGAGAAAAGCTAAATACCAATTATAAGGTGGATTTGGCTTTAAATGCTAAAAAAATAAAGGTTTTAGAGGATATATCTATTCCTGAACTTAAAATTTTGGCCTTTGATATTGAAACATCAGAAATAGCTGGGGAAAAGCAGATAGTAATGGCTTCATTTTATGGAAAGGCGTTTAAAAAAGTAATTACTGACCAAAAGTCAGATTATCCTGATTGGGTTGAGGTGGTCAAAGACGAAAAAGAACTTCTTCAAAAGATAGTAAAGACATTCAATGAATATCTTCCAGATATTATAGTTACATATTATGGTGATTCTTTTGATTTTCAGGTGTTAATGGATAGATGTCAATCAAATAAGGTAAAATTAATAGTTTCTAGGGATAAGACCGAAACAAAGTTTACCAGAAGAGCAAGAATAAGCTCTGCTAGGTTGAATGGAATAGTGCATTTAGATATTTTTAACTTTATAAGTAATATTTTATCTCCCAGTCTTCAAACAGAAGTTTTGAGCTTGGATGCCGTTTCTAGTGAACTTTTGGGAGACAAAAAAATTGAGGTGGATTATCAAGAAATGCTTGAGGCCTGGAGAAAGGGAAAAAATTTGAGCAAATTGGCTGAATATTGTTTAAAAGATGCTGAGCTTACTTATAGATTGGCTGAGATTTTGTTACCTCAAAACTTTGAAATTACAAAAACTGTGGGGCAAATCCTGTTTGATGTTTCCAGGATGACCTATGGACAGTTAGTAGAATGGTATCTATCCAGAAAGGCCAGTGAGAAAAATGAAATCATTCCCAATCAACCTAAATATGAACAAGTTCTTAAAAGAAGAAAAATCACTTATATCGGTGGCTTTGTAAAAGAACCTCTGCCTGGTATTCATGAAAAGATTGCTATTTTAGACTTCAGGTCTCTTTATCCCAGCCTAATTGTCAGTTTTAACATCTCACCAGAAACCTTAAATTGTGATTGTTGTGAAGAAAATGGTCATAAAGTTGCAGGATTAAATTATTGGTTTTGTCAGAGAAAAGAAGGGTTTATTCCCAGTGTGATAAAAGAATTAATTGAAAAAAGGAGTCAGATAAAAAAGAAATTAAAAGAAACAGAAAAAACTTCTTTGGAATATAAGGTTCTTTACAATAGGCAGTATGCTTTAAAGATTATTGCCAATGCTACTTATGGGTATTTTGGATTTCCAGGTTCCAAATGGTATTCTAAGGAATGCGCTGAAAGTTGTAGTGCTTTGGGAAGATACTGGATAAAAAAGACCATCGAAGAAGCAGAGAATAAAGGATTTGAGGTAATTTATGCGGATACGGATTCTTTGTTTTTAAAGACCAAAGATGGAGACATAAAACAGGCTACAGAAGCGTTTTTAGATTATATTAATGAGAAATTCCCAGGTATGTTGGAACTCGACCTGCAGGGATATTATGAAACAGGCATTTTTATTCCCAGAGGAGCAGCCCCAGGGACAGCCAAGAAAAGATATGCCTTAATAGATAAAAAAGGAGAGCTTTTGATCAGAGGGTTAGAAACAGTGAGAAGGGATTGGTGTAACTTGGCCAAGGAAGTCCAGAGGAAAGTATTAGAATTTGTATTAAGGGATAAAGATATAGAGATGGCTAAGCAATATGTGAAAGAAGTAGTTGAAAACATAAAGCAAAAACAAATTCTTTTGAAAGACTTAATTATTTATGAAGAATTAACTAAACCTATTGAGACCTATAAACAAATAGGGCCTCATGTGATGGCTGCTAAGAAATTAAGAGAAAGAGGCATGGAAGTAGGGGAAGGGATGTTAATTATGTTTATTATCACTAAAGGACAAGGCTCTATTTCTCAAAGGGCAGAACCAGTTGAATTTGTCTCTTTAAAGGAAATAGACAGCGATTATTACATTTATCATCAAATACTGCCTGCTGCCTTAAGAGTACTTCAGGTTTTGGGAGTGAGTGAAAAAGACTTAGTTTCTTAGAAAGTGAACAAATTAACTCCTACCGTTTCTCTAAAAACTAGTCTTAAAAATACTTGGTCTGTGTTTTTTGGTGGCTTTAGAAGATTAACTCCTATCCAAGAGGCTACCATCCCTCACATTCTAAAAGGAGAAAATGTCATAGTCTGCTCGCCCACTGCTACTGGTAAGACAGAGGCCGTGATAGCACCTTTGATAGAAAGATTAATACCTCAAAAAACAAATGCTTTAATCTTGCTTTATATCGCTCCTACCCGTGCCCTGCTTAATAATCTTTTAGTCCGTCTAGATTTGGGATTTAAAAAATGTGGTTTTAAAGCCATTGTGAGGACTGGCGATAAACCCTATTTACCTAAAAATCCTTTCCAGGTGCTTTTTACTACCCCAGAATCCTTGGATTCTCTTTTATGTAGACAAAAGAAAATCTGGAGGCATATTCAAGCCATAGTAATAGATGAAATCCATTTTTTAGATAATACTTATAGAGGCGATCAGCTTCGTATACTTTTAAGAAGGCTTTTAAAAGAACACTTAAAAACAACACCTCAGTTTGCTGCCCTTTCTGCTACTCTGTATAACCCAGAAGAAGTAGGAAAGAGATATTTCAGTCCTGTGCAGGTTATTCAGACAGGTCAGCCACGTCTACTTAAATTCTATCTTTTTAAAGATTGGGATAAAATTATAAATCTTTTAAAGAAAAAAAAGTGGCACAAGGCCATTATATTTTGTAATCGCCGTAGAGATGTAGAAGAGCTTTATTTACAGTTATCTCAATATTGGCCAAAAGAACGTTTGCTCATGCATCATGGCAGCCTATCTCGACGTCTGCGTGAAGAAACAGAAATATTATTAAGACAATGGCGCTGGGGAATTTGCATTTGCACTTCCACCCTAGAAATAGGGATTGATATTGGTGATTTTGATGTAGCCATTTGTTACTACCCTCCACCCACACCCTCCGCTTTTCAACAAAGGATTGGACGAGCTTCTAGGCAAAAGGAATATCAGGTAGCTATAGGTTTTTATGAGGAGGAAACAGAAGCAGAGTGTTTTAATCTTTATGCCTCTTTAGCTCATAAAGGTATAGTAGAATCTATGAATTACCTTCCTGACTTTTCAGTAGTGGTGCAACAAATTTTTTCTATTCTTTTTGCACATCCAGCGGGTTTAAAATTAGAACAGCTTTTTTATCTTCTATCTCCCTTAGCTCCAGAGGAAATTATAGAAAAAATTATAATTCATCTTTCAGAAAAAAGCTGGATAGAACAAATTGGAAAAAATTTTAGGGCCTCTGAAAAACTCATGAATATGGGAGAGAAGGGGCTAATTCATTCAAACATTCCTAATACCAAAGAATTTAAGGTGATAGAAGCTACAACCCAAAAGTCTATTGGCGAAATCACCACTCAGGCTACAAAAGGCCACCGTTTTATCTTAGCTGGTAAGGTGTGGGAAGTAATAAATATTAAAGGAAAGAACCTTTTTGTTCGTTTAGTGGCCCATAAACCTACCATTAAAGTTTTTCATAAGCGGTTTTCAAGGGGGGCTTTTACTCACTTTTTACCGCCGGAGTTGACAGAAGCTTAAAAATGTCTTACTAAAGGCAAGTTATGGAAAGCATTCCTAGACAAAAAGGAGTTTATTCTCTCCTTTTTAAACTTCCAAAAAAGAAATTTATTCCTATAGGAAAGTTAGGAGGATTTTTATTTAAACCTGGTTTTTATGCCTATATTGGTTCAGCCCAATGTGGATTGAGAATGCGTTTAAAGAGACACATAAACCACAAAAAGAAGAAATATTGGCATATTGATTATTTAACAGAGAAGACCAGAATTCAAGCAATAGTGTTTTCCATTACAGCAGAAAAAATTGAATGTAAAGTAGCTCAAGTACTTTCACAGCGGTTATCCTGTTTTCCTGGCTTTGGGGTAAGTGATTGTGATTGTGAAAGCCATCTTTATTATTGTCCTCATTTTGAAAAACTCAAAAAAGAAGTAATGAATGCCTTTTCTCCCTCTCTATGTATGTTTATTGAACTGTAATTTGTGGGTCTTCTGGCTAGAGCATAGTTTTTGGGCTCTTTATTTCCTTATGTCTTATGCTGGAATATTTTTATTTATTATAGTGATGGGAAACATACCTGGTGGAATGAGCTATTGAAAGGAGGTGAACAGTATGAAAGAAAAACTGAAGTCCGTAGTTGTTGTTTTGGTTTTTTTCGGGCTGGTTTTGGGAATTGGTTTAGGCGGTTGGTGGATTAAAAGGGCATTTAACTGGAAGTTTTTCTATGGTAAGCGTTTTGTTAGGGTAGAAAAGAAGGTTGATGACCTGGACCGGAGAGTGACTGTGTTGGAACTTAAGTTTAAGGAATTAAACCGCAGGTGTGACATTCAGCCCCAGCCTAATAATAGCAAGTGATTTAATAAACCCAATTTGTGCTTTTTATAAGTGTTAATAAGTGCAAAATTCAAGTAATTTACACCTTAAAATTTACCTTAATCTTAAAAGTTTTGGTAGCTGGGAAATTATATATTTCATGAACACCTGTTTCTTTTTTAATCTCCTCTAATGCCTCTTCTATTTCATCCATAGTGGGTGCGATAAAGGTAAACCAAATATTGAATTCACTCCGACGTAAGTAATTGTGGGTTACACCTTTATACCGATTGACTACTTTGGCAAACTCAGCAATTTTTTCCTTTGGCACTTTGGCAGCACATAAGGTGCTCACAAATCCCAGTTTATCTGAATTAAAATTGGCTCCAATGCGCCTAATATAACCTTTTTCCTTTAAATTTTTTACCCGTTTTAATACCTCCTTCTCAGAGAGACCCAGCTTTTTCCCTATCTCAGCATAAGGCTGAGAGATAATAGGAAAGCGGGTTTGTAACTCATTTATGATTTTGCGATCAATAGCATCCATATCTACTCCTTTATCCCTTTTGGTCTATACAAACACATGGGCTCTTGAGCTAAATAATCTCCAGTGATAGCATATGCCCTGGCACGACAGCCACCACATACCTGCCAGTATTCACAATTACCACATTTACCTTTATATTGTTTTTTGTCCCTTAGTTTATTAAATACTTCAGAATCATACCAGATTTTAGAAAGGGGTTCTTTTCGCACATGCCCACATTCTACTTCTAAATAGCCACAGGTCTGCACTTTACCTGTAGAACCAATAAAACAAAATCCCATTCCTGCCAAACAACCTCTGGTTACTGCATCTAGACCATAAGTTTCAAAGGTTACCTTCTTATTTTTCTCTTTTGCCTTTTGTCGTAAAATACGATAATACTGAGGTGCACAGGTAGCTTTTACCTGTATAAGCTGTTTTTCTCGCTGCTCTACTAGCCAAGTCAAAACCTCCTCATATTCCTGGGGTGTAATCACTTCTTCTTTAAGGGCACTGCCCCTGCCCATAGGTACCAATAAAAAGATATGAAAAGCCACTGCTCCTAGTTTAACAGCCAAATCAGAAATAGCAGAAATTTGATTTAAGTTCGTTTTAGTAACAGTGGTATTTATTTGGAAATCAAGCCCTCCTCTTTTCAATGCCTCAATCCCAGCCATTGTATGGTCAAAGGCTCCTTTTACACCTCTAAACGTATCATGGGCTTTGGCTGTAGCTCCATCTATACTCACACTCACTCGCTTTATACCCACTTTTTTTAACTCTTTTACCCAGATGTCATCAAGCAAAGTGCCATTTGTGGCCAACACCATTCTTAAACCCTTCTCAGTGCCATAGGCAGCTAGGTCTAAAACATCTTTTCGCATTAATGGTTCGCCACCAGTTAAGATAATAATAGGTTGAGCAAAACTAGCAATATCATCCAGAATTTTCTCTGCTTCTGAATGGTTTAACTCATCTGGAAGAGATTTAGTAATGGCCTTGGCCCGACAGTGCTTGCAAGCCAGATTACACGCCTTGGTTAGTTCCCACGCCACTAAACGAAGAGGAGGAATTTTATTTCTCATAAAGATTCCCCGCTTAAAAAGCAAGCTACTTTAATCAAGGGATTATTTACACCAATTTTATTAATAAATCAAATTTTTTATTAATTTTAAGCTTATTTAAACAACAAGAAAGTCTTAACAACCTATTAAAAAGTGCTTCCTTATAATTCCTATAAAAATGAGGTGGTTTGAGAGGTATTTTTTTAAGAATAATAACAAATTTTGGAGGTAATTAATTTCTTGACATTTTATAACATTTGGGATATTCTAAGTAGAAAATGGGGTTTATTTTATACTTGTTTTTCACTAACAGTGAGAAAAAGTGTTATGTTTATCTAACAGAAGAATGTATAAAATATAATCAATGGGAATTTACTTTTAGGTGATTTTGTGTCTTATGCTTATTCTTTAGAAAAGTCACTCTTGGGAAATTTCAGAGATTTCAAAGATGTCATGAAATCTATGTTATTTTTTGGGTAAATAGTCTTTATGGGTAACATAATTAGGGAAAAGCCCTGTAACAAATAATATAATTGGAGGATGAAAAATGAATAAAGAAACTTGTAAAATGTGTCCTTTAGGTAAGCATGAAAAAATTCTTGTGGCCATAGACGTCTCAGAATACACCGAGATGGTAGCTAATCAGGCATTAAACCTTGCTGGTTATTGTCGTAGCACTCTTTTTGCACTTACTGTAATAGAAATAAGTCCCGAATCGATGGCTATGGCTGGGAGCTTGCCCTTTGTGGAAAAAATGGATAAGGAGGCAAGAACAACCCTTGATAAAATAAAGGCAGAAGCTGAAAAGAGAAATGTAGATTGTGAAACGTTTGTTCGTCATGGATTACAACCTCATCGGTATATTGTTGAAATGGCTGAAGAAAAGGAAGTTGATGCAATAGTTATAGGGACCCATGGGAGAACAGGTCTTAAAAAGCTCCTCATGGGAAGTGTAGCAGCTAGGGTTATAGGTTATGCTCCGTGTTCTGTCTTAGTAGTGCCATTGAAGGGTGCGGTTTCTCTTAAAAATATACTGGTAGCTACAGATGGCTCAAAATATAGTGAAGCAGCGGTAAAAGAAGCAATAAATATTGCTAAAGCTTGCCCAAGTGTTTTTACAGTTATTTGTGTGGTAAAACCTGGAAGACCGTCCGAATACAGAGAAGAAGCTGAAAAAATCGTAAATCAAGTAAAGCAGGAAGCATCTCAGGCAGGCATAGAGGCGGAAGCCATTGTTCAAATTGGAGAACCTCATGAAGTTATTGTTGAAATAGCTAAAGAGAAAAATGTAGGGACAATTGTGATGGGGAGACACGGGAGGACAGGTCTTAAAAAGCTCCTTATGGGTAGTGTTACAGAAAGAGTGATTGGATTTAGCCCTTGTGGTGTATTGGTAGTGCCTAGTTAATAATTGAAATCAGGGATAGAATACTCTATCCCTGATGATTATTTTAAAATTTTTTCATAGAGATGAGGATAATTTGTCCTGCCGTCGGGCAGGACAGGCAGGTGAGTATTCTTATTAGTTAAGGGCTGCGGTCAATGGAGGAGCTTCTTTTGATGTTTGTCATTTCACCTTTTAGGTGGCAGGACAAAATCAGCAAAATCAGGGGTTTGGTCTCCACATTTGACATTAAACTGGTCTCTCTGATTCATATGCGTAAGGCGTGAGGTGTGAGGAGTTTTTTAACACTTTACAGGCTGTTGAAAAACTCAGATGTATATTACCTTTACCCAACTTGTTCCCTAGTTTAGCACGCCGCTTCGCTTGCTGTCAAAGCTGCTCCGTTTCACTTCGCACCCTTTGGGCTTACGGCTTTGACAGCGCTGCGCAGCGTGCTCCTG
>Ga0190337_1000154_pt1 | contig 12541 bp, 12 predicted proteins | sample 4872041011_MG_FD_161677 | JGI IMG/M metagenome (GOLD analysis project Ga0190337, IMG submission 161677) | Hydrothermal vent sediment bacterial communities from Southern Trench, Guaymas Basin, Mexico - 4872-04-10-11_MG | ecosystem: Environmental > Aquatic > Marine > Hydrothermal vents > Sediment ...
CGCGTACCAACTTCTTCCTGAACGGTAAAAGCAATTATTACGCTACCTCTACTAGGCTGTTCAGCTGTTCTCAAAGCCTCCAAAAGTGCAAAACAGCCAAGTCTATCGTCAAACGCCTTACCAGAAACCGCCTCTCCAAGGTCCCAAAAATCCGTATCGAATGTTAAAGGAGTTCCTAGCTTAATTCCAGAGGCTTCCACTTCTTCACGGGAACTAGCGCCAATATCTATGTACAAATCTTCAACCCTAACCTCTCTTTGTCCATCCCCCCTCTTTAGGAGATGAGGAGGAATAGTTCCGAATACTCCTTTAACCACTCCTTTCTCTCCCAAAATAGCTACGCTAGTTCCAGGCATGATGCTAGGATTTACGCCGCCTAGCGACGCAACTCTCAGAAATCCATTACTCGTAATATATTTCACTATGAATCCTACCTCGTCCATATGAGCAGCTATCAAAGTTAATGGTCTACCTTCGCCTAGCCTTACACAGAGATTGCCTAAGCCATCTTCAGCTGGCTTAAAACCAAGCTTTTCCAGCTTCTTCTTTATGATAAATCTCACGGTATCCTCGAAGCCTGAAGGACCAAGAGCCTCACTCAGCTCCTTTAAAAGCGAGAAATCCGGCTGCATGCTTCGGTCATGCAAAAATATTAGTCCAACTAGGTAAATGTTTCGCTCCCCAAACTTTTCTCGTTTTTCATTTCTTTCTCTTCGTTACTGAATTCTGTCCATGTATGTCCACAACGAGCACATTTAAAGACCTTAGCTGGCGTCTTCAGCTCATCTTCGTCTTCCTCTCCAAAGCCCAATATCAGAGTAGTCTTGACGTAAAAGGCATACTCGAACCCGCACTTAGGGCATCGGTTCCTTACTTTTATCATTACGGGATAGTCTGTCATAATAATTCTCCTTTCTAAAACTTTAGAACAACCTATTTTAGGTTAATGTAGCCGAAGAAATTTCATTTATATAGTAAACAATATACTTTAATTAAATTAGGATAATGAGCCGAACAACCAGCGCCTACTTAGAGCTTGAAGCGGCTATGAAAAATCTCGCAATAATTGAGACTGGAGACTATACAGAGGCGCTCGCAAGATTGACTGTTCATCACGCGATAAATTGTGTATTTGTAATTCTCGGATGCGAGAGCCGGGAAGAGCTAATGAACAAACTAACTTTAATACCAGTGAAACTCTGGGGGGAAGTTCTACGCTTACTCGAAATTGAAAGAAATGTGAATGAGGGGTTCGTGACCCTGGAAGATTTAAGGGAAGCTGTAGAAATAGCTGCAGCTCTATATGGCGTCCTGAGGCATGCACAATGGAAGTAGTGAAAAAACACGTGTTAGAAGTATTCAGCCTAGCATCGGCAACGTACGACAGAGGCAGACGAAAATGGTATACAGCAATATTCAGCCTAGCTAAACAGCTTGAATCTCCCGTCCTAGACCTCGGTTGCGGAACAGGAGAAATATCTGTAAGAATAGCGAGCACGGGAAAAGAGATCCTAGCTCTAGATGTTGCACATGGCATGGTTAAAGCGGCTTGGCGAAGAGCAAAACGCAGAAACACCGACAGATACGTGAACGTAGTGCAGAGCTGGGCTCCGTTCATACCGGTCCGCAGCGAAGCATTCAGGGGGATATTGGCAGCTGCATCATTACATAATATACCATCCCCTAAGCACCGAGTAGAAACTCTGAAAGAAATACAACGCTGCCTAAAACCCAAAGGACTCGCGTTAATAACAGTTTGGTACAGATACACACCCCGTAACTTCCTCAACGTGCTAAAATGTTTCTTTAGATGCAAGAAATGGGGTGATTGTTTCCTGAAGTGGGGAGACAAGGGTAGCCGTTTCTACCATTTCTATTCAGTTAACGAACTGAAGAAAGATGCGAAAAATGCTGGGCTCAAAAATTTTAAAGTAAAGCTATGGAGTCCCAACAAAAAAATATTCAAAAATAACATTATATTAATAATTAAAAAATAGGTTATCCTCGTTTCTCAAATCTCTCAACCCTCTCGCTGAGTCGTCTCTCTTCTTCGCGGAGCTTATCCAGTTCTTCTCGAAGCTTCCTATACTCCTCGCCCCTCTCCATATGCTTCTTAATCTTTTCGGCTGCTTCGCGAGCTATTCTTGCGATTCTTCCAGAAACGTCTCTCTGAAGCTTTTCTAGAAGCGGTAGCATTTGTGGACTTAAAGACCGAGAAGCAGCTATCACGACAGCACCCCGAAGCCGTGGATGTCGGCTCTTGCTTTGCTCCTCAAGTAAATCTATTATCTCGCGGGAAACCTTAAAGTAACCCAGTGCGGCAGTAGCTGCAACCCTTAGAATTAATAAATTATCCTTTGAGAGGAATTTCTTAACCACATTGAAAGCTTCATCTGTACCTAGTATTCCCAGCCCCTCTAAAGCTGAAGCCGCTATAACTTCATTATGCGACTGATAAGAGAGAGCTTCCTTCAAGCATTCAAATGCTCTAATGTATCTAATCTTTGCCAAGGATAGGGTGGCTTCTGCCCTGACATAATAGCTCTCTCTAGTGTCCCGAAGAACTTCTGCCAGAACTTCGCCAACACGCTGTTCTCTAAAGTTACCCAGCGCGCGAACAATAGCTCGTCTAACTTTGGGGTGCTCAACTTTATTAAGAGCATCAAGCAGCGTGTTCAGCGATTTTTCTCCACCAATGGTACCTAAAGCCCTAGCAATCTCACTTCTAAAGCCCCAGAACTCTTCTTCCTTAAAGAGGAACTCCTTCAATTCCTCCACAACTCTTGGCGTACCCTTCTTTGCCAATTCCCTTACCGCCATAACTCGTGGATAAAGCATGCTACAATGCTTAATCACGCCTAAGAGCTCATCAACGCCTACATCCATGTTTAATACTTTAAACGCTTTGAAGTCTGGGTCAACGCACACCGCTTTAGGCTTGGAAGGTAGCTTTACCGGAAAAGTAGAACTTCGCTCCTCAATCCAGAAAAGCCTTCTCTCTTCATAATTCTCGCCTAAGAAGATCACTTCTAAAGGAAGCTTATACTCTTCCAAGGAGTCTTTTCCTTGTATTTGTGTTACTTTCAACTCAAGAACATTCTCCTTATTATTCCACTTATAGCTCACGCGGAGAACTGGATGGCCAGAATTAAACACGTATTGCTCGAAAAACCATTCAAGGGGTTGCTTATGCTCCTCCTCGAAGGCCTTTCTCAGGTCATCTGTGTCTGCGTTATCCTCCTTTCTTCTTTCAAGATATTTTTTGACAGCACGCCTAAACACATCCTCGCCCACGATGTTTAGCAGCGTCCAAAGTATCAGGGCGCCCTTAGGATAGTTGTGGGCGTCGAAAACCTCATCCGGATATTTGTATACGCGTGTTACAATAGGTCTGGAATAGCGTCCATACTCCGAAACATAGGAATCTAGCATAGAGATTAGATCATAGACGAATTCATTCTCGCCCAATTCGTGTTTTCTCCATAGCGCCTCCATAAGCGTAGCGAAGCTCTCGTTAAGCCAGAGATGAGCCCAGTCTCTACATGTAACGTAGTCTCCAAACCATTGGTGAGCTAGCTCATGAGACACAAGCGGCTCGCTCCTGAAATCTATGTGTGCCTTCTCATCATGAAGAGTATTAGTGGTAAGAATTGTTATGGAAGCATTCTCCATGCCGCCCGAGAACTCGTCTACGCATGCCTGAGCGTACTTAGGATAGGGATACTTTACTCCAGTATACTTTTCAAAGAAAGCTATCATCTTCTTCGTCTTAGAAAAGCTCCTGTCAATGTCGTTCTCTCTGCCCTTAGGAACAATATATTGAAGTAGAACCTCACCATAGCGTTCCTCTTTAACCGAAAAGTCTCCCACAACAAAAGCTATAAGATAAGTAGGTATCCTAGAATCCAGTTCAAATGTCCACGCCATCTTTTCGTAATCTTCGTGCTTTTCCACGAGAACCCCATTAGAAGCTACAAAAAGCCCCTTATCCGCCCTTATTGTGAGCTTAACCCTAGTTTTCCGGTTAGGATAATCATAGGTAGGAAGCCAGTACCTTGTATACTCAGGTTGGCCCTGCGTATAGACAAACCTCGCAGCTCCGTAGCCATCAGTAGGCACAAACCAGACGCCAGCCAGGGGATGTATCGCCTCATACGCCACAGAAACCTTTACTGAGTCGTTGCGCCTCACTTTGTGAGGCAAGAATACTTTTAGCTCTTTGCCGTCGTAGCTGTATTCAGCTTCTAAGCCGTTAACCTTCACATCTTTAATGTTCATATCAACAGCATGCAGAGAAATTTCGTCCATTTCCGTTAGAGCCTTAAAGACGTTAACCGTAGTTCCGCGTATGGAGCGGGTCTTCAAGTCGACCTCGACATCAACTATCACCTTTTCAAATTCGAAGAAGGGTTCAGGAGGCCATTGAGGCTTATAGTCGGGGAAAGCAAAATCCCTACCCTGCTTAAGCCAGCTCATTTTTAATCAAAGATACCCGAGTAATTATTAGTCTTAAATCTAACGATTAGTCACAATATACACCAAACGAAAATATATATCTGTCATCATAAAATCGCGGTAATAAAGCGACATGAGAGAACTAAACGCTATCAAAAAACGGGGCAAACCTGGGGCAGTAAAAGTAGCCCTAGCTTACCCATCAACCTACGAGGTAGCCGTATCCAGCCTAGCCTACCAAATGCTCTACTACTACATAAACTCCTGGAGAGAATATATAGCCGAACGCTTCAACGCTGAAAACCTTAGAGGGCAGCATCCTTCACCCAACAGCTTAGAAACCGGGACACCCATGAAGAAATTCGACATAATAGTCTTCTCCGTCCACTACGAGCCAGATTATGTAAACATTCTTAGACTGCTTCTTGCAGCTGAAATACCTCCCTATGCCGCCGATAGGAAGGGAAAACCTATAGTAATAGCTGGCGGCCCAGCTATTATCTCAAACCCAGAGCCCATGGCCAAATTTCTCGATGTAGCAGTAATAGGAGAAATAGAAACTACTGTGCCTATAATACTAGAAAAATTTTTAGAAAGTAAAAATAATCCACAAGATTTTCTAGATTCGCTGAATCCTGCACAAGGCTTCTACGTGCCTGCCCGCGGAACCGAGGAGAAAGTGAAAATGTCATATACCCCTAGGCTAGAAAAACGCTTTCATCCAATCGCGCAAATTCAGCCGCTAGATCTCGAACCAGCATGGGGGAGAGGAACCCTAGTAGAGGTTTCAAGAGGCTGTTTCCGTGGCTGTGCTTTTTGTCTTGAAGGTCACATCTTCAACTATTATAGGGAGAGACCGCTAAAGGATATAATAGAGATAGCTGTAGAGGGCAGCCTCTTTAATCAAACGAAGCGAATAATAACCGTAAGCTTATCTTTCTTTGATCACTCAGAGGCGAAAGAGATACTGGCTAAACTAGTAGATAAAGGGCTGGAAGTTTCGATACCTTCTCTAAGAGCCGAGACCTTGGATGAGGAGGCGCTTCAGCTAATTTATGATGCTGGGCAAAGGTCTCTTACAATAGCTCCTGAAACTGCCAGTCGAGAACTAGCCTTGAAACTAAGTAAAATAGTTCCTGAAGAAAAGATCCTAGAAGTCGCTCAAAACGCTAGGAAAGTGGGTTTCAGAAGCCTCAAGCTGTACTTTATGATAGGAATACCCGGGGAAACAATGCAAGACGTAGAGGCCATAGCAGACTACATGGAAAAAATATCCTCGGAAACAGGATTCAAAGGAACCTCACAGCTAAAAATAACCATAAGCCCCTTAGTGCCCAAACCTCACACACCACTAGAAAGGATATCGATGGAGGATTTAGCCACTATTAGGAAAAAAATTCGGCTGATAAAGAGGCGCCTAGCTGGAAAAGCCGAGGTAAGAGAATATGATCCGCGCTGGGCTCGAATACAGGCAATAATATCGAGAGGAGGAAGAGAACTAGCTGAAACATTGCTTGTATGGGCGAAAGCGGGCGCCGGACTGGGCGGATGGAGGAAGGCAGTTAAACAAACTGGGCTACGGGAGAAAAAATACGTTTCCGGAGAAGTAGACACCACAACTTGGAGTTTTATAGTTTTACCCCTAAAACCATTAATCTAGAGAGCATAGTAAAACAACTAAGAGAGACAAAAAAATACTATGTTCTATGCAGTAAACATAGTTATGTCAAATGAGTTCAACGTTAAGAAGTATTATCAGCGAGGCTTTATCAGGAAAGAAATAGTGGACTTCCTAAGAAAGCGATGGGTAGCCGTTCATTGTAAGAGATCCTTGAAAGATGGACGGCCAATTCTTGTAAGATACATCTCGAACACTCCGATTAAGATTGAGTCACAAGGAGACTTAGACAGAATTTTAAAACGACTCGCGGGGTTAGGGCCGAGAACATTTTATGGTTCTGCAAATATATACGGAAAGCTCGAAACCCGCGAAGATGCTCTAGAATACTTTGAAAATGTGGAAACCCGCACACCAACTTGGGATATAGACTCGAGGCCAGAGTGGTGGAAGGCAACCCTAGAAGTAGCAAGAGCAATTGTGGACGTTCTAGAAAAAGAAGGCGTAACAGAAAGTGTCTGGCTAAAGTGGAGCGGTAGAGGGATGCACGTACATATTAACGAACGTGCCTTTAGTCCCGAACTACTGGCAAAACATAATCCCCTTGACGTTTCCTGGGCGGTAGTTCAATACGTTATAAATAAGCTAGAGAACAAGATCCTCGAAATAAACATGAAAAAGGGAACAGAAATAAAAGTCGAAAACTTGATGGATCCGCAAAGAGTCTTCACTGCACCCCTAAGCTTGCACAGAACTTTGAACGTAGCATGTGTCCCATTTAAGCCGGAAGATATCGACGCATTCCAGCCAGAATGGACAAACCCCCTTACCCCCCATTACCGCGACACATGGAGAAAATATGAAATCGGCGAGCTAGACCTGCTAGCCAAAAAAGCACTAAAAGTTGTTGGAGGCTACAATAAGCCAGCTGCTCAAAAAAGAACTAAACTGATAACACTACCAACGCCGCTAAAACAAGTAGCTGTAATAAAATACGCACCCCCAGTACCGCTACGCCCAGAGCCTTTAAGGTTTAACCCAGCACCGGGTCCCTTAGAAGGCAGAGACTTACGTCTAAATCCTCAAAAAGCCGTTACATTCCTTGAAGACATTCTAAGTAGTTACGCCCTAGGCAAGCTAAACCTTGAACAAGCACTAGGATACATCAACGCCTGCATAAACGTCACGCTGCGCGCTCAAGGATACAGCGAAGACGATGTCAAAGCACTAATAACCCTATATTCGCAGACAGCAAGAAAACTTCTAGAACTAAAAGACCCCGACAAAGTTAAGAAATGGCTCTTGAGTCACGGAAAAAGAAAAAAGCTATAAGATAAGTTTTAATGCCCTAGTCATATTAAAAAATAGGTTAGAATGTCTAAGCTAAGATTCGATAAAAATGTTGCTCAAAGATACCTCAGAGCAGGCTATAGGTTAGTCGGTAGACACAGCGCTGTGGAAATATGCAGATGGACAAAGTCGGCCCTTAAGGGTGAAAGGCTATGCTACAAGAGATGGTATGGTGTAAGAAGCCATCGCTGCGTCCAAATGACGCCCAATCTAAACTTCTGCAACTTTGCCTGTGTCTTCTGCTGGCGAATGCACCTTCCAGGCCGCTTCAAGCTCCCCGAAGGATGGAAGTGGGACAAGCCAGAAGACATCATTGAAGGAGCCATACAAGCTCAACGTGAGCTCCTCATAGGCTTTAAGGGAAATCCCAAAGTTACGCGGGAGCAATTCCTAGAAGCCATGTTCCCACGTCACATGGCTATCAGCCTAGACGGCGAACCCGCGCTGTACCCGTATCTAGCCGATTTGGTAAAAAAGGTTAGAGAAAGAGGAATGACAGCATACGTAGTAACAAACGGCTCTGTACCCTACAGGCTCCAAGAAATGCTCGAAAAAGACGCCCAACCAACAAACCTCTACATCAGCGTTTACGGCCCAGATGAAGAGACATTTAGAAAGGCAGCACGCCCACTAATCCCAAATGCTTGGGAGTCCGTACAGGATAGTCTCGATCTTCTCCCCAAGTTTTCAACCCGTACCATAATACGGTTAACAATGGTTCGCGGCTTAAACATGGTGAACCCCGAGGGCTACATAAGGCTCATAGAAATGGCTCAGCCTCGCTTCTTCGAACTTAAGGGCTATACATGGGTAGGTGAAAGCCAGAAAAGGTTGCCGATAAGCGCGATGCCAACAATAGATGAGCTACGCGTATTCGGAGACAAGATAGCGGAGAAGACAGGCTATCTACTGAAAGCAGTGGATACCAAGAGCAGGGTTGTAATGTATGTTCGCGACGAGGAAACATGGGAGTGGAACCTGAAGCTAGTAGAAGAATGGAGAAAGCTAGAAGCGAAGCTGGATAGGGAGCAGTGGAAAGGTAAAATTACAGACTTTAAACTCAAAAAGCATTAGGAGAGCATGGAAGATACATATTACTCTATAGTAGTCTAAGCAATATTTTTTTATTTAAACTTCTCTAATAAAATATAATGGTGGTCTTTAATTCCGAGAATAGTTGTTCTCGGCCCGCCAGGAGTAGGTAAGGGAACGTATTCTAAAGCTATATCCTCTTACTTTTCTATACCACATATCTCTACGGGAGATATCTTTAAACGAGCCATACGCGAAAAAACCGAGTTGGGAAGATTAGTCGAAAAATACGTAAAGGAGGGACGTCTTGTTCCTGATGAAATAGTCATAGGAGTTGTAAAAGAAAGGGTGTCGCAGCCAGACCGTGCTCAAGGTTTCGTTCTTGACGGGTATCCTCGGACTTTAAGGCAAGCTGAGGCTTTAGAAGTATTCGCTCCCATAGATGTCGCCTTATACCTACGGGCGCCGAAAAATGTTGTCTTAGAGAGAATTTGTGGAAGAAGGATATGTCCAAGGTGCGGCGCTATCTATCACGTTAAATGGAAGCCTCCAAGAAGAGAGGGAATATGTGATATTTGTGGTGCCCGTTTAATAAAGCGTATTGATGACAAACCAGAAGTAGTAGAAAAAAGGTTTAAAGAACACCTTATATCGATAAAACCGATCTTGCAATTCTATGAAAAACTGAAAAAGCTTCTCCGCGTAGATGCTGTGGAAGATGCGAAAATAATGATACCTAAAGTAATAAAGCTTCTCGAAGAGAAGCTTGTAGAGCCCCTAGCTTTCTCAGATTAAAGCAGCTTCTTCCATAACTTTTATTGCTTGTTCTTCTGAGAGACCGGTTAGGTTTCGAAGTTCACTTATATCGAGACCCAGCAGATCCTCGAGAGTTACAATATTCTCTGAAAGTAAGAGTCGTCTTGCCTGACTTGGAAGGGTTGATAACACTGTTATTGGATATAGTTTTATTTTCTCAATTAATACTTCAAGGCTTTCGTGGGGAGGATATCTCCAAGCGGTCAGCTTTAGGTCGACACATCGGGCGTATTGAATTGCTTCTTTGCTCAGCTTTGTATTAGTGGCTACCCATCCAGCATCAAAATATTCGGAAAGATCTTGAAGTCTTGCGTAGACGTAGAGAACCGTTTTAAGTCCCGTGTAGATGCCCGGGCTATTGTGATACTTGCATTCAACCATATATCTAACTCCATCTTTAATGGCGATTACATCAATTTCGTGATAGACGCAGCGCCCCTTCAGAATTCGGTTAGTCTCGATTTTATATCCGATTTTTTGGAGCAATTTTGCGAAAAACTTTTCAAAGGGAAAGCCTTCAGGCCCAAGCCTCATTATGGCTCTTTTCAGGGCATACTTTAAAGCGTATTTGGGATAGTGTATTTTTAACAGCTCGTAAACTCTTTCATGGATGTGATTGCTCGACACGAAGTCTGGCATCTCTTTTTCTAGCATAGAGACAAGTATCTCTGCCTTATCCTCGTTTAGACCAGCCTTTGTTAGGCTAGAGATGAGCTTATCCCTGCTGTAGGATTCAATTTCACCCGAAGCCTTAAGAACTCTCGCTTTCCGCACAATTTTTCGCATATAAATTATAATTCTTCTAGTCAAATTAATACTTTAAATTAGACCAGTCTCACATATTGAATATATGAGTATGTCTAAGGAGAAAAAGCTTGGCCGATTCCAGGTTATGGCACTTCTTCAGGCAGCACGATACTATTTGCTAACTGGCGATAAGCGAAGAGCATACTCGTTCGGGCTGAATCGTGCAATATTCTATGCTTGGGCGAAGAGAAGGGGAGGTGCGCCGCGGGTAAAAAGGAGAAGGATAACTAAGCTTGTCGAAGAGGTAAGGGAGAAGAATGGGAGGATTATTGCTTATGTGGGTGACGAAGCTGCCTTTGTAAGTCCTAACGGATGGTTTATAATTGGAGGAGAGGAGCAAAAGCCTGAAGATTTTGAAAAGGAAATCGTTAGGCGGATAGAATCTGTTATGCCGTTTGAGGAGGCGTGGAAGCAGGCGGTAGAATATCTAGAAAGCTTTGATAAGAGAGTATTGTTAAGTCAGAGAGAGTTCTTTGAGAAGGTTTACAAACCGGTAAGAGACGCGTTCCCTGAAGGAATTGAAGAGCCGAAAAAACGCGAAAAACAGGAAACGCTGTTTTAACTGCTGCGCTTAGAATTTTAAAGGCTGAAGCCGATATTTTTAACGTGAAAATCGGGCTTCATCAGTTAATATTTTCAGATAACAAAAAGGAAAACTTAAAGAAAATAGTGACTGCGATCGAAGGTTCAGACGCGGATCTAGACATTTTCCCCGAATATGCCATGGGAGTAACAAAACGAGGAGTAACAAGAGAATTCGTAAAGAAAACAGCTGAGCCATTAGAAGGACCATTTATATCTGAAATCGTAGAAAAAACGCGAGAGCTGGGAAAAAACATTGTGTTTACTGCATATCTCAGGGAAGGTGAGTCAATATTTAATGCGGCGTTGCTGGCAGAAAATGGAAATGTTAATCTTATTTATAGGAAGATCCATCTTTTTGACGCATATGGACACCGTGAAAGCGACGTTTTCACTTCGGGAACTAGGCTTGCAATAAAAACAGTAGGACGCTTTAAAGTAGGGCTGGCAGTGTGTTTTGATCTTAGATTTCCCGAACTCTTCAGGGCGATGGCATATAGAGGCGTAGAGCTTTTTATCGTGCCGGCCTCTTGGTATCGAGGAAAATACAAGCATGTCCAATGGCTGGCTCTAACCGCTGCTCGTGCTCATGAGAATCTGGCTTTTCTTGTAGCAGTGAACCAGACAGGAGAAATTTTTAGCGGCAGAAGCCTTGTAGCAACTCCTATGGGACATACCTTAGTTGACTTGGGAGAAGACGAGAAAAGCCTTACCATAGACATAGACGTAGAAGAGGTTAAAAAGGCTAGAAGACTAGTACCAACGCTAAATCTTGCCCGTACAGACTTATATAGAAAATGGATCTAATAATCTAATCCTTATGTGGGCTATGCTCCAAAACGGCGGCTGCGTTTTTGGTAAAGCCTTATTGCTCTGAGAAGGTCTATTCGCCTGAATTCGGGCCAATAGGCGTCTAGGAAGACGAGTTCGCTGTAGGCTGTTTGCCATATTAGGAAGTTGCTGAGCCTGTATTCGCCGCTTGTTCTGATGACGAGGTCGGGGTTGGGGTGTTTCTGGGAGCCTGTAAACAAGTATTTTTCAAAGAGGGCCTCGTCGATGTCAGAGGGGTTTAGCTTTCTTTCTAGAACTTCCTTTATGATACGCTTTGTAGCTTCAACTATTTCTATACGTCCTCCGTAAGCTACTGCTAAATTCAATATATGCTTATCGTAGGTTCTAGTTTTTTCCTCCAGCTCCTTTAGTAGGGATGCAACGTCTCTAGGTAGAAGCTCATATAGTCCGATTACTTTAACTTTAACTTTGTTTTTATCAAGTCTCTCGTCGTTTAGAGCTTTCCTTGCATAATCTTTTATCACTGAGTATATCGCATCGAGTTCCTCCTTGCTTCTTCTTCTAATGTTTTCTGTTGAGAGGATATAGAGGGTTACTATTTTTATTCCGAGTTCTAGGCACCAGTTTAGTACTTCTTCTGCCTTGTTCGCGCCCCACCTGTATCCGGCTGTTTTTGGAAATCTCTGACTGAGTGCCCATCGTCTATTACCATCTAAAATGAAGGCTATGTGGTTCGGCATGGGGCCGTTTTTTATCTCTTTTTCTAGCATCATTTCATATATCTTATATATTCCTGAGACTTGTGATAGGCCTCTTATAAATCTACTAATCGACATAAATCCCTAGTCTAGGAAATAATATATTGTAAATATTTGTTATCTCGTTTTCCACGACTAACACTTATATTTATTGAAAGAAATAGTATCTGAAGAACTATGGTAACCCTCTTTACATTGGAAAGTTGCGGAAAAGGAGTTTATGACATAACGCCTAGAATATCAGAGATAGTCGAGAATAGCGGTAAAAGCGACGGCATAGTAGTGGTTTCATCCTTAAGTCCGTTGACGGCTATAATAACCATAGAATATG
>Ga0190337_1000155_pt1 | contig 12526 bp, 12 predicted proteins | sample 4872041011_MG_FD_161677 | JGI IMG/M metagenome (GOLD analysis project Ga0190337, IMG submission 161677) | Hydrothermal vent sediment bacterial communities from Southern Trench, Guaymas Basin, Mexico - 4872-04-10-11_MG | ecosystem: Environmental > Aquatic > Marine > Hydrothermal vents > Sediment ...
CTTATAGGGAGTTTTTCAATTTAATTAATAATAAGTGAAATTAATGAAATCTGACAAAAAAGTTTAATTTTTAAGAAATTAACAATTTAAAGAAGTATTTTATTATTTAAGATGGAAGTATACATAATGGAGGTAGAAATGCGGGTAAATGTTAATCATCTTAGAAAAAGAAGAAAAATTACCATTTATATTCCGGAGGAAGAGCAGGGATTTATAGAAGAAATTGTTCGAACATACAAAGACAGGTCTTTTTCAGAGCTTGTAATAGAAGCTTTGAAAGAAAAATTTGCAGTGAAAAAGGCAGACTCTCTCTTTGGAAGCTTGAATAAATATAAAAAGAAAGTATCTGATAAGGAAGTTCTGGAAAAAACAATAGAGATGGTAGCCTCTGATGCAGCAAAAGAAGGAATGTCTTATTGATACAAATGTAATTTTAAGATTTTTGTTAAATGATGTAGCTGAGCAAGCAGAAAAGGCTAAAAAACTTTTTGAGGCTGTTGAAATAGGTGTTGAAAAAGTTTATTTAACGGATTTGGTGCTTTCTGAGTGTATCTGGGTTCTGGAAAAATTTTATAAAGTTCCCAGAAAGGAAATTAAAAATTCAGTAAAGCCTATAATTATGTTTCAGGGAGTAAATACACAAAGTTCTAAAAGTTTGCTTTTGGAAGCACTTGATTTGTGGGAGGAGAAGGAAGTTGAGTGGACGGATACTTTGCTAACTATTTGGTGTTTGAGAGAAGAAAGAACAATTATTAGTTTTGATAAGGATTTTGATAAACTAAGTGTGATAAGAAGGGAGGTTTAATTTCTTAAGATAAAATTTTCAATTTTCTTTAAAATTTCGCTTTTATATCTTAATAAAATCTCTTTCCCTTCCCTTTTAACCTCAACACAATTCCTTTCAAAGCCACAATGAGCAAAAAAGTTGCGGGGTTGAATATCTTTAGATTCTCCAGAGACAAATTCCTGAAGAAGTTTCCACTCTGGCTGAAATTTTTCTTTTATTTCTGCTTTTTCAAAATTATTAGAAATTTCATGTCCAAAATAAGTCCTATTTTGAATAAGATTAAAATATTTATACATTGTATTTTCTTCGTCTCTAAATTTTTTATTAAGCTCTGATATAGAGACCTCAGACTTTTTCTTAATCTCATAAAATTTAAGAACTTTTACAATACCGAGATATATAGCAAGCATAAGAAAAGCTTTACGAAAAAATTCAAAATTAATATTTGGAGTTTTTTGATAATTTTGAAAAAGCTTAGAATTTATAAAATTGATAAGATATTTAATGCCTTTGATTATTTCTTCTTCTTTGTGATATTCCCAAGTATATAAAACAAGAGGTGTGTTATTTTTTATAGCAGAGTAGAAAAAGTAACCTTTTGAAAATAAATTATTAAGTTGTCTTTTAATAGAACTATCCTCTATTTCGAGCTTTTTTATAAAAGAAGAAAAAGCACTTTCAAAAGCAAATTGTTCAGGTCTTTCAGGATAGGCAAAAAAGACTTTTACATCTAAAGGAAATCCATCATGAATTTTGAATATTCTCTCATATGGAGGTAAAATCGGGTCAGAAAAGATTATATAAACTTTAAGCTGATCTTCTTGAGGTAAGAAGTTTTGAAGTTTATAAAAAGTTAAGAACAATCTTCCTGCTTCAATAAGAGCTGAAACATAAATATTGTGCCCGCTTGAAATATCAAGATAAAGCTCAGTAAAAGGTTTATCTAAATAACGAGAAATCATATCAAAAAGTATTTCAAGAACAAGGTCATCAAATGTTGCTGAAAATTCTATACCTTCATATTCACCTACTGAGTGAATAACTAAAAAATCATTAGCAAACTCTGAGTGAGGATGAAGTTTGAAATATTCAGCTGGATTTTTTAAATATTCTTCTTTTTCTTCTGAACTCTCAAGAAGTTTAAGAAGTTTTTCTTTAAATGATAAAGGTAGTTTTAACTCTTTTGCTATAGGATTTAAAAGAAGACTTATAGGATAGATAAGCACTAACTTTGTATCTTTCTGAGAATTGAGATGTTCTTTTAAAGCAAAAGAAGAAAGCGGCTTTTCATAAATTTTTTCTTTGATTTTAAATTTAAGAGGATTATTAAAATTTTTATCAAATCGACCAATTTGGTATATAAGAGTCTTTGTGTTGGTTTCCTTATTCATATTAACTTCATAAATTTCCTCTCGTGTCAAAGGCTTGTTTCCCAAGGAAAGTTTAGGTAATTTTTGCATCCTTTCTATTGTTTTTTTCTGATTTTTTCTGTTAAATATTTTTCCAATGCCTCATTTAAAAGTTGGGTCAATGACTTATTTTCTTCTTTACTAAGCCTATAAAGCTTCCCATATTTCTTCTTTTATTCTTACTGATTTTACCACCGTTCTCATTAAATCCTTCTTTAAGATTACAAATATAAAATATCTTTGTCTTTACATTCAAATTTAACCATTCCTAAGCCCATAGTGGTTTTTCTTCCAAGACCAGAATAAATAGAAAATCTTCCAAGTGTATTAAGCCATTTCAATTCTTGGTGTGTTGGATCTTTTACATAATAACCAACTTCTCCTGTAAAACCTGTTATTTTACCACCTAAGCTAAGTGTTATTTTATGACTTTTAAGATTTAAATAAGAAATAGCTATCTTATTTTCTATGACTTCTCTTAAATCAACATCAATTTTAAAGGGAGAGAAATAATTCCATTTTTTTATTAGACTTTTAAAAACTATTTTTGGATCTGGAAGGGGATAATCTATTTTTCCTTTTTTAAAAGAAACAGGAGTATAAAAGGTAAAGGAAAAATAAGGACTTGAAGAAGCATTATCATAAAGTTCTTCATATGTAGTAAAAGCTTTTTGTTGAATAAGACTTGAAGAATAAGGTAGGGTAATAATGCGTGTGTCTCCTAAGTGAAATTCTTTTTCTTTTTCTACAAGATTACCAAGAAGAGGAGAAAAATATTCATCTTTTAAAATTGAAATAGTTAAATTAAAATTTTTTATTAAATTATCTTTTTGATTAGATTTGAAAAATTCAGGGAACCAGATGCAAAAAGGTCTATAGCGAGCTGGTTTGTGGAATTCTTCAGCTATCTTTTCAGGAAATAGACTTAAAAATAAAGCATGCAAACGATCCGGTGTAAATTCTTCTATAGGCTTTGGTTTCTCTAATTTGAATCTGATTTTAAATTTAATTGGCATCAGGGATTATTTTTAATTACTAAAAAGCACCATCCCAGAAATTTGTTAGTATAAGCTGTGATTTTTCTTGTTTTATTAGATTCTATGCTTTTATGAGGAACAACTTTTTCATATAGAGCTTCATATAAATCTTTTGCAAATTCCTTTAAAATTAAATTTACAGTTAAACTTAAAAAGCCTTGATGCCTTCCAAGTCTAAGAGGGAAAATTATTAATTTATTTTCTTTTTCATATCTGAGAAAATTTTCTTTTATTCGCGAAAGAGAATTTAATAATTTTTCTCTTAATTCAATTTCTTTTATTTTTTTAACATAATTTTCATCTTCCTCTAAAACTTTTTTATAAAACATAAAACATGCTTCTTTTATCCATTCAAAATTTAGAAATTGAAGAGAGGGATTTTCTTTTTTTTGAAATCCTAAACTTTTCTCAAGACCAAAAATAAGATTTTTATTAACAAAAATATTTGTTTTTATTTTCTCTCCCGCTTTTATTAATTCATAAGGTTCTATAATATCTTTAGAAGAACCAATAACCTTTATTTCTTCTATATATAATTTTTCATAAGGTATTATTTCTGAATCAGCAACTTGTAAACTTTTAAAAATATCATACTGTGCATTTTTTTCTCCGTTTCTAAAAATTTTTATTTCGAGTTCTTCAGCAATTGAATTTAAAATTTCTTTTCGCTTTTTATTATCAAAAATTTTATTAAATTTGTCTATTTTTTCTTTGGTTAAGCTAATAAGATAATTCCTTTCTTTTTTATTTTCTTTTAAAATTCTATAAAGAATCGCTGTTCTTATAGCACCTTTTACCTCTGTTCCAGGTATATAAGGACCTTCGACATTTTTAATAAAAATTTTTACATTACGTAAAATATTAAAACCTTTATTTTCAATTACATATTTAGGCTCAAACTTAATTTTTGCTAATTTAAAGAACTCTTTTAAAGTTTGTTTAAAGCCATTTTTTGCAAATTCTTTAAATAGAGCTAACCTTTGTTCTAATTCTTTTCCTGAGTATTTTTTGTAAATTTGTGAAGATAAATAATCAAATGGATAAATTTTAACTTTTTGGTCTTCCACTATATATTCAAATGGTAAATATTCTTCTCCATCTCCAATATGAACAGGAGAAAAAGTTACTATAAATCCTGATTTTTTACTATCCATTTTAATTTCCTCCATTTTTTATATATAAAGGAAAAGCAAAACCATATTGATAGATAGTTTTATCTTGATGTTCTAAAACCGATTTTAGCTCTCCATAAAAATTTTTGATAGATTTAACTTTTAAAACCGAACCTGTTTTAAGATAAATGACTTTTTTCTTTAAAATCGGTTTTGTAATTCTTCCATAAAAATTTTCTACTTTTCCTGCAAATAATAAAAGTTGGTAAAAACTTTCTTTAAGATTAAAAGAAGCATCATAAAAAGTAGGAGATAAAGTTATAAATTTTTTAGAACTTGAAGAAGGTATTAAAAAATCTGTTAAAATTCCTTTCTCTTCCTTAAATTCAAGGATTTTTCTTCCAAACCCAATAGATTTATTTCCTCCAAAAGGAACAAAACGAAGAATATATTTAATAGGCTCTATAAAGTTTTCTTCATTAAAATAAATGAAAAAAATAAAATTATCATAAAAATATGCAGATTCATTGTATAACCCACCTTCTCCTGTAGTCCATGTTAATCGATTAATTTTAGCATGAAGAAGATTAATACTTTTAGGAAAAGATATTCCATTTTTAAACTCTTTAAAAATTTCTAAAAGATCGCTTTTTTTATTAATATTTCCTTTTAAAAATTCATAAAATATTGTTTCAGGGATCCACTTAAGTTTTTTAATACTTTTATGAAGTTTATATTCTTCTTCATCTTCTGGCTCTTCAAAACCATCTTCAACTTCTGGCATAGGGAAATAAAGTTTATTTTGTAAATATGGCAAAGGTGAAGAAATCATAAATAATGGTTTTTCTTTAAATTTTTCGAGAAATTCAAGAAGTTTCTTTTCGCCAAATAAAATTCTATATCCCCAGCAAATTGCAGAAAAAATAGTATAACTTTCAATTGGGGAAGTAAAAAGTGAAAGCGGTGTTACTTTCACTCTAAAAAGCATACACTTTACTCCTTACCATTGAGTTTAGTTTTTATTTCATTCATTTTGTCTAATAGTTCATCTATTGAATTCACCTCTTCTATAGTTTTTTCTGCCTCTTTCTGACCTTTGTAAAATTCTTTAGGTCTCCAAATAAGTTTAATATTTTCAAATTTAATCTTTCCATAACCCCGAGAGCCGCACCCACCAATAAAATTATCTTCAAGTAATCTCATACCTTCAAAAACTACTTCGATTAGGTCTTTATCTTTACTTTTATAAAAATCAAAAACCATTTCTCCTTCAAACTTTACTCCAGCTGGAACCCTTTCCATCTTTCTTGGATTAGAATGAGAAGTAATACGATTTATTTGATTCTCTGTTTTAATTTCTGTATAAATCCCTTCACCTAAAATCTCTTCAAGCTTTTTTATAGAATCCCAAATTGGATAGGCATCAAAAACTTTAAGCCTTGGAGGTCCTGGCTGTTTATCTATTGGAAGTTCTTCAAGAACTTTAGCTTCACCTGTCCCAAAAATTTTACATATTTCACATTCACATTTTGCGCACTTACATACCGAACCAGCTATTTCAAGTTGTTTTTTTATATCATCTTTATTTTTAGGTTGAGGAATTTTTTCTTGAGCCTTTTCACAATTATTTTTTACTTTTCCTCTATTCCACTCAAGTAAACTTCTCATTTTCCCTTTTAAAGATGAACCTGGGATATATGGAGCACCTTCTGGAAGAGTATTTTCCCCATCATATTCAAAAACAGGAAACCCGATTTTAATTACAGGGTTATCAACTCCGCCTATTTCAAATTGTTCCTTTGAACCACCAATTCGTAATCCAGTAAGTAGTTTTAAATTGTATTTTATAATTAAAGAACCTTGGTACTCAAACATCGTTTCCCCCTCCTTTTAAGAATTTTTTTACTCTTTATCAACATTAGTTTTAAGATCTTTCTTTTTTGGCATAAGCTACAAGTGCTGTCATAAAATCCATTACTTTATCATAGTTTTCTTTAGCAAAGTTTAAATCAATCCAATTAATTAATTCAACCATAATCTCTTTAAAATCTTCATTTATTAATCCTCTATTTTGCTGATAGGCTAATATTGGATAAAGTCGATAAAGACGCATTTTTATTTCTTCTTCTTTTTCTTGAGATTTTATTAAATTATGAATGTGCTTAAATTCTGCATAAATTTTTCGTAACTGAGTAGTTTTTAAGTTGGTATGATTAATTATCCTTTGTGCATACCCATTAGGTCCTATAAGTTCTTTGAGACCTATTTCCCCAAAATTATTTATTTTATTTAAAAACTCTTTACACACATTCTCTCTCTTTCCAAATTTTTGCATACCTTACCTCCTCTTTATTATATTTCTCTTGTTCTCATTATTACATATTTTGCTCTAAAAAGTGCATCATCTCTAACTTTATAATCTTCTTCTATTTTAAGAAAATATTCAGACAACAATTTTTGTATTTCTTTATCTTTTACATTTCTTAAAAGATAATAGTAAAAAAACGGGTAAAATCTATATTTTTTCTCATCTCCCTTTTTATCCCATTTTATATACTCTCTTAATAGTAAATAAATACGATAAAAATTAGTCCTACCAATTTTTTGACCTTGTATTTCTTTTATAACATTGCCTGCAGAATTTATTGCTCTTTCAAATATTTCCCATTTTAAAGTTTCCTCCAGCACATCAATAGCAGGTTTTTGAGCTTTAGCTCTCTCTTCTGCTTTTTCTGCCTTTTCTCCTGCTAACCTTAAAGGATACGTTGAATGAGAAGTAAAAACGCCACAAGATAAATGAAAAACTGGGTTTTTACAAGTATACTTTTCAAACTCCTTTCCAATATCTTTCAAAACCGAGAATATAATATCCCAAGCTCCTACAATAAATAAATCATCTCCTCCAGCATAAACTGTGTAAATTTTATTTTTATATTTCTCATTTTTTTGAATAAATTCATTTAAATACCCGGAAAAAAACAGATCTAATATTCTGCTAAGAGTCGCTATACGAGAAATACTTTTATTTTTTCCTAATCCTTTCATAAAAATAAAACCTAAATTATCCACATCTGCCCGTGCAAATGAAAGCTTTTTATCTCCTTCTGCATCTTCAACAATTTCTTCAAAACTTTTTACTTCTTTGTCCTTTACTGGAACCGTTTGAGCCAAAAATTTGAACCCATCAGCATTTTTAGAGATAAAATCTGTGTTGTTTAAACACAAAATTTCTAATTTATCTCTTTCTTTAATATCAAGTTCCTCTGAAAAATATATCCCGCCAATATCCTCTAAATAAAATCCTGGAAGAGAAAGTTTATTTAAAGAAAATATCAAATATTTACTTTTTGGAATTTTTCCACCTACTTTTTCAAATATTTCACACCAATCACAAATATTTCGAGATTTTTCGATTATTCTCCAGTTACAAGAACGACAAATTTCATGAGTTGTTTCTGTTTTATAATCTTTGTTTATAAATTCTTCTATTTTTTTACTCTCTATCAGACTTATAAATTTTCTTTTTTTAGCTTTATCAAGTTCTTTATAAATTTTTTTTGTGAGCTGAGAATAATCAGAAATTTTATCAAAAGTGAATTCGTAAATCACTGATACTAAACCAATTTTTCCTCCAAATTCTTCAATAAGTGTTTCTTCAATTTTATTTTGAATTTCTGAAAGTCTATTTTGAATATTTTCTTCATAACCTATTATTAATTCAAAATGTCCACCACCAGCAAAAAGAATATTTATAAAAGGATATTCCAATGTATGTAAAATGTATCTTGCAGTAAGATCAGGAAGAAGAGATAAAAATACACTTCTTCCTCTCAATCTTTTTGTAACTCCTCTTATAACTCCTTCTATGTTAGCAATATCATACAAAAATGATTGAATACCACTTAAATCCCCTTTTACAAGAACAAGTTTTAATTGCTCAGCAAGTTTTTCATTAGAAGTATTTAAATTAAATTTTAAAATATTTAAATTATAGTTTGTATAAAGACTTGTTGAAAGAATTGCAGATGTTCTTAAATGATCAAAAAGGGAAATATCAGGATAATGAAATTCTCCTCTTTTTGGGTCATAAATTGATGCAGGAACACACCAGAAATATTTGTAAAGAAGATAATAAAGATTTGTCAAAAATTTTTCTTTACTATTTTTAATCTTTTTGATTCGAGAAAATTCATTTTTGAACCCATTCCAAAAGTTTATATATTCTTGAGTTTCATCAAATTTAAAAGCTTCTTCTTTTCTTACAGGAAAGATAACTTCTTTTGTCTCTTCTAAATTTTTAGTTTCTTCTATTATTAAGGGTTTCAATCTATAAAAATATTCATCTTTAAGCATATCTTTATCATTTTTTGATAAACTAATATTTTGAAATACTGGACGAAGAAAATTATCTTTAAATTCTTTTTTTCTTTCACTTCTTTCTTTACTTGAATATTGATCAGCGAGTTGATATATTTTAGCAGATATTTTATCAGAGGCATTTTGAGGAGAATGATGATAAGAAGAACTTGCTATTACTAAATCAAATTTTAAATTTTCCTTTTCTAAAAACCAATCTGTCAAATAAGCATGTGTATATGTAAATTCAGCTTTATAATCTTTTTCTTTACCTATTTGTTTAAGATTTGATAAAATTGTTTCTCCTTGAGCACGCCATATCACTTTTCCAATATCATGTAATAAAGCTCCTATTGCAAGAGAAATTCTTATATCCTTTAAAGAACTTTTATTCTGCATTCAAATAACCTCCCTGCACTTTTATATAATATATAAATCCGACTTTTTTCTAAAATCTGACATCCCCTTCTCTAATTTTTCTAAGATCTGATAAATTTATGACTTTTAAATAATTACTTTCTGCTTTTTGATAATTATAAATTGCTCCCTCTGAATAATGCCCAAAAATAACCCCAAGCATAAAAGCTATGACAACAGGACTGGAAAAGAAAAAGTGAAAACTTTTAAAAGAATGCTTGCTCCTTATATCCTGAATAATACTTCCTGCTTCCTGTGAGACTTTCTTAAATTCCTCTAAAGGAACATTGCCACTTGAGCTGTGAGATAAGATTAAAAAAGATGGATTATTTAAAAAACTCTCTGCATACTTTTTTACATCTGCAAGCATTTCATGATGAGCAAATCTAAAAAGAATGCATAAATCATCTCCCCTCTTTTCCAAAGTATATTTAACTGCAGTATAAGAGTCAAGCCTTTCTTTTATTTCTCTTGGATTTAATACTTTTACAGGATAATATTTTCCTTCATGATAATGATAAATTATAAATGGATCCTGACTTCCAAAAACTATTCCGAGAGCAAAAGCTAAACTTGCAGGACCTCTTATACCAATATGAAAAACTTTTTCTCCAGAAAGACGGATCTTAATAAATTCCTTTGTTTGATAAAAATTATAACAAGCTTTTATAAAATCTTCACTTGTTTTAAGTTGTCCTGTTGATAAACATAGGTCTTCTTTTTTAATTCCATAAAAAATATCTAATCCATCGAAATATGAGATTTCTTCTGATGTTTTTTCTTCTGGAATATCTTTAAGAAAATTTTGGAGTTCTTTTTTATCTTCGCAAGTTATGTATAAGGGAATAGACCACTTCTTTTTTTCTAAAAAAACTTTAATAGTATTAATGTGCCCAACCTGAGAAGGAACACATAAGCGATAACCTAATCGTTGACAGAGGGAGAGCTTTTTATCAATATTATCAACTTCAAAAATCTCTCCAGAGGAGTTAATTTTCCCAGTAAAAACAAGATCTTCAGGAATATTTTTTATATAAAGAGCAGTAGCCAGAGGTAGCATAAAGCTTTTTCCTGTAAAAGATTTTTCAAAAAATACTGCAAAATTAGTTTTCAAAAATTTTTTTATCTCTACTAAAGCCCTCTTTACAAATTCATTATTAGTAATAATTTTTGAGGTCCCAGGAATAACTAAAGCTCTTATTAATTGCCCCTCTTCTGATATTTCATCAGAACTCAAAGGTATTTTAAATTCTTTTCCTTCTGCCTGAAAGATTATCCTTGCATCTTTTTGAGAAACAGAAAGAGCTTTGCTTAAAGTTTTTAAAGATAAGTTAAGAGGTTTTCTTTTTCTTAAATATTTTATAAGTTCAAATTGAATTTTAGCTGAATAAAAAGGATATTTTGAAACCACTGTATTTATATCTTCATCAAAAAGCCCCTGATGTAAAAAAAGAAGAAAATCTTCTTCTTCAAACTCTTCATATCTGAACATCTAATTCCTCCTCTAAGAAAGAATAATCAGAAAGCTTAGGAATATTTTCTAAAATCAATTTATCTAAAAAGATTTTTCCTTTATAAAGAACCTTATCCTTTAAAATTACTTTTATCTCTTTGCCTATAAAATCCGCAGGTAAATAAAGAACAAGATAAGGATTCCCTTCTTTTTCTTTTATTATTCCATACCAGTTTTTTCCTTTTAAAACTTTCTTAGGAGATGCTGCAAGTAAATAAGCATATTCCCTTTTATAAAATTCTTTTAATTCATCTTCAACTACAATTTGAATTGGTTCTCTTTCTATTTCTTCAACAAAACTAAGCATTGAATAAGTATTTAAATCTCTCAATCTTTCCATTTCAAAATTTATATATTCTGCAAAAATTCCTTTTTCAGGAATTTTTACCTTTGAGACAAACTCTAAACACCGAGAAATGGATTCTTCATTTGTTTTTGCAATGACACGAGAAAATTTTATTAAAATTTCTTTTGATAAATAAATCCAAAATGGAAGGCAACACAAAGAAAGAGGTATGTCTTTAAAATTAAAAATTGGCACAGCCTCATAAGGAACAAAAATTCCAAGTTCTGTTAAAGGAATACATTTGAAAAGGTTTGAATAGGTCTCTTCTGCAATTAAAACATAGAGAGGAGGAACTGCCCCCATCTCTCTTATCTCCCGCACGACAGGAGCAGTGCCTTTATAAATAAAAAATTTTTTCATTTTTTTATAATCTTTTAATAATCTATTTAAATATTTAAAATCCATCTCTTCTTTATTTATAGGAATATCTCTTTAAGCAGTAATCTGACAAAAATTTCTCAAAAATTATTTTTAAATCTTCAAAAAGATCTTTATCTGCTAAGGGTATGTAATAATCATAAAGCTTCTTTTTTAGCCTTTCCCAGCGTTTATACAAAGCAGACTGACTTAAATTTTCAATAATTAATTCTTTATTTAAAAAGTATTTTCCGAGATAATAACAAAGAACTTCTTTATCTTTTTCTTTAAGTCTTTTAAAAAAATCTTCATACAATTCAGAATATCTAAGATTTTTTAAATAATCAACAAAGTAAGTAGATGGAATTTCAGCAGAAACTTCATTAACTGCATTTTCCTCCTTTTTAGAAAATACTTCAACAATAGGTTTTTGCTTTTTTATTAGTTTGAAATTTGATGAAAGATGTCTGTAAATTATATTCTGAATGATCATAAAAAGATAAGCTTCATTTATAAAATCTAAATTTAGAATGTTATTTCTTTTTTGAGTAAGTCTCAATAAAAATTCTCCAAAAATATCCTCCAAATAGTCATCCCCATAATATTTTTTGAAACTTTTCTCTACATCTCTTCCAAAAACCTTTCTAAAAACTTTTTTAATAAGTTGTATAATTTGAGTTTTAAAATCATTAAAAATTTGAGGATTACTTATCTCATTCTTTAATAAAGATTTAACTATGGTGGTATAATCTTTCATGTGTTTTTTCGATATTTAAAGAAAATAAATATTTAAGATTTTCATTTTTCTATTTCTATTAAATCACGACGAAAAAAGATACCGAGATAAATTTGAAATGGGAAAAAAAGCTTTTTAAAAGCACCTCTAATATCTTTTATACGCTTCATTTATTTTAATAACAATCACAATCCCAATCTATACATTCACACTCACATTCTCCCTTGTAACAATAACAATCCCAGTCTATACAAAAACATTCTACTTCACAGTTTTCATATTCGAAGGTGTCTATATAATAGTCACTTTCATAATCGTATCTATTATATTTATAATTTTTATAATACTTTTTATGCCTTAAATAGTTTTTTAAACCTTCTTTATCCAGAGAAAAACAAGGATTTATTAAAGGAAAAATAAAAATAATTAGAAAAAATAAACAAAAAATTAATTTTT
>Ga0190337_1000160_pt1 | contig 12435 bp, 19 predicted proteins | sample 4872041011_MG_FD_161677 | JGI IMG/M metagenome (GOLD analysis project Ga0190337, IMG submission 161677) | Hydrothermal vent sediment bacterial communities from Southern Trench, Guaymas Basin, Mexico - 4872-04-10-11_MG | ecosystem: Environmental > Aquatic > Marine > Hydrothermal vents > Sediment ...
CTGGTAGGGATAAAGTTCTTGCCAAATGCTTTCCATAAGCATATTGACGGTCCTCACGAATTCCTCCCTTAGCTTTTCCTGAACGGCTTTCAGGACTTGGATGAACCTTTCCATTTCTCCTTCAAGCCTTCTATCCTCCTCAACCCTTTTTCTGTAGCTTTCCAGGAGCTTCTTCCTCTCCAGAAGCTCTTCCTTTCTTTTTCCCCTTTCTTCCAGCCATTCTTTCAGGATCCTTTCCCTGGTTTCCAGCTCTCTTTCTTTAGCAAGCATTTGCTGAAGTGCTTGCTTCAGCTCTTTTTCCTGGGGTTCGGGTATGGCTTTCAGCTTTTCTTTTAGCCCTGTTAACTCTCTTTCCAGCTTTTCGATCCTTTCTTTCAGCGTCCTCTGCCTTTCGGCTTCCTTTAGCTCTAACCGAACCTCCTGCATCCTCCTTTCGAGCTCTTCCACCCTTTTTCTGCAAGATTCCCTTTCCTCCTTAGCGTCTTCCAATTGCTTCTTTTTGTCCTCAAGCTCTGCCTGGAGCTTTTCTTTTTCAGCCTCTTTCGCTTTCAGAATCTCCTGCTTCTTTTCGGGATGAAGCGGATTTTCGCACACAGGGCACTTGTTTTCTGCTCTTTCGAGCTTTTCTTGATTTTCCCTTAAGAACTCTATTCTTCCCTGAATCTCCGAAATCTGGAACCCCAGACCCTCTATCCGGCTTTCCAGCTCTTTAGCCACTTTTTCTTCCTGCTCCTGTTTGGCTTGCAGCTCTTTCAGAACTTCAGGATCTGCTTTCACCTGCCTTATCTCGCTTTTCAGCTCCCCAAGGGCTGCTTCCCGGCTTGCCGCCTCTTTTTCAAGCTCTCGTCTTTTTTTCTCGAGCTCTTCCTCCCTTTCGAGCCTCTCTTCCAGTTCCTGTCTTTTTTCCTTGGTCTTTTCCTTTTCCTCTGAGATCCTGAAAAGCTCTCTTCTTTGGCTTTCCATCTGCCTTTCCAGCTCTTCAAGCTTCTCTTCCACCCCCTCCTTCTCCAGCTCAGCCAGGTGCTTTATATCTTCCTCTCTTGCCTGTTTCATCCTGTTCAGGAGAGCTGTTGCTAGCTCTCTCGCCTTCTCGAATCGGTCCAGCCTGAGCATCCTGTCCAGATGCGCTTTCCTGTTCCCTCTCGGGATCGTAAGGAAGTAGTCGATCCCGTTTTGCTCAGAATAAACGGCTTTGGAGAAAAGTTCGAAATCCATCCCGAGTATCCTTTGAATCTCCTGGTTTATCGGCTGGATACCGACATCTATCAGCCTTCCGTCCTCCCTTAGCTCAGCTTCAACGGTCCCCTTCCCCAGCTCGATCGTTCTTGCGATAAAGTACGTTTTTCCGTTAAGCTGAAATTCGAGCTCGACCTTGGCTCTTTTCTGCTGATTCGGTTTTCTCATGATAAGCTTATCCAGGGTTATCTTCTTTGACTGAAGCAGGGGGGTGGTGCCGAAAAGAGCGAAGGAGATAGCTTCAGGTACTGAGGACTTTCCAGAACCCATTATACCGATCAGGGCATTCACCCCTCTGCTGAACCTGAACTCAGAGTCGAGATGAGATTTCCAGTTTTGAAGCCTCAGCCTGGTTATCATAAATTTGATTGATTTAAAGTTTTATCTGAATTTTGCTCAAGAAAAAAATATGAAAAGAGGTTTCTGGGAAAGGTACAGACAGGCAAGAAAAAAGCAGAAGCCAAAACTGGACGGGGTCCCGAGGGACGGATGGATATCGAGACTTATTAACAGAAGGATCTCTGCCCTTGTAACTGCCGGTCTTGCTGAAAGGGATGTTAGGCCGAACCAAGTTTCCTGCTTCGTTTTTCTTCTCGGTGTCCTGACGTGTGTTCCGCTTTTCTTGATGCATCACTTCTTTTTGGCAGGTATAGCGGTGTGGATAATCTCGATCCTTGACGGGGTTGACGGGGAACTGGCAAGATTGAAGAAGCTCGGAAGTCCGTTCGGTGCTTTCCTGGACTCCTTCCTCGACAGGCTTTACGATTCGAGCCTGATTTTCGCAATAGCTTTAGCCATGAATAGCTTTTCTGCCTGGGTTTTCGCTTTCATCGGCTTTTTCGGGATGTTCCTAGATTACTATACCGTAGAACTGGTCGGGAATAAACTGGGGAAAGGCAGGATGGACAAGGCACAGGTTAAGATCGTCAAGAAAACGAAATTCTGGCCGGCCAGAGATATCTTTCTCTTCCTCATAAGCATCTTTTCCTTCCTCTCCATTCCGCATTACGGTCTTTTTTTGGCAGGTTTGCTTTCCTGTATATTTTCTCTTGCTAGACTGGGGTTGGCCCTAAAAAGTTAAACCTTTTTTATCCTTCCAGGTGATGGTTCGTAACAGATGCCCTCTCCCAGAAGCTCGTTTACCACCTGCTCTATCCTGTCTTCCGGAGCCAGCTTTAGCAGTTTTTCGTACTCTATTCCGTCTTTTGCCTTCTCGATCTCTTCCAAGACCTTCTTCTTCAAAAGCTCCTTCTCGCTTTCCTGCGGCTTGAATCTTTTTATCTTCAGCAGGATTTCGAGCCTTCTCAAAGTCTCGAGGTTCGGATCATCCACCTTCCGGATCGTTTCCGGCAGGATATAGGTTTCGCCCTCGAACTGCTTTATTTTTCCTACAACATCGATCAAATCCCCTGGTTGGAAACCTTCAAGCATTTTAGATCCCTGGAACACCTTAAGCCTTATCGTTTCGGTTCCATCATCGAGGGTTAAGGTTGAAAACTTGCCGTCCTCAGACTGAAAGCGACTGACAACAGTTGCTAAAACCCTTACTCTTGAAACCTTTTCTTCCCACGGAAGCTCGAGTCTGGGGCCCTCCGGCGTATCCACCCATTTCCCGTTTATGAGATCGGAAATCCTGACTTTGGATGCTGTCAGCCTCTCTGGCATAAGTAGAATTGGAAGTGAAATTTATATTTCTTGGGTGGCTCTGGTGGGAGAGGTGTGGATTAAGTTTAAATCCTCTTGCACATCAAATGCTTACTAATGTCCTGCGAGGTTTGCGGGAGAGAGAAGGAGACAAGAAGGTGCGAGAAGAACGGGAAAAATATCTGTAAATCGTGCTGTATAGCCGATAAGGGTCATAAATGTGTGTGGTGGATCCTTTGCTGGCCAGGACAGAACAGCTAGCTCAAGTCAGGTTTTAGCTTCTGCTTTTTCCGGCTTTTCTTCTGTCTTCTCCGGTTTTTCTTCTGGCTTTTCAGCTGTTTTCTTTGGCTCTTCTGCTTTTTTCTCTTCAGGCTTTTCTTCTTTAGGCTTTCCGAAAATCTCTTCGAGGGACTTCTGCCCGTACTTCACGACTTTGAGATTAACTTGAACTATCTCTTGAGAAACCGTATTACCCCTGACGGTTTTCCTTTTCCTCTGACCCTTGAGCCGCGGGTGAAAACCAGGTGGATGTGAGAGCAGGATCTTTTTTCTAACAGGACCCTCAACATCTGGCCTCATCGGAAACCCGTCCTTGTCAGAACCCCCTGTTATTTCGAGCTCGTATCCCGCCAAACCGAGATTATCGGCTTTTATAACCTCGCCTATCTTTTTCCCGATAAGTCCTGCCTTTTCCTGCTCGATCTCGAGCTGGTAAGCTCTTCTGGTTTTCGGGTCAGATATCACGAGCTTGAAATTCGGCATAAATTAAATTGTTGAGAGGTATATAAAAATTTCAGAGGACCAAGAAGAAATTTACCACGATAAGGAAAAGCGTCAGCAAGCTCAAGCCGTTTATGAGCCTCTTTCTTTTCAAGACAAGTTCCCACATCTTCCCTCCATCCAGACCCCTGATCGGCAGGAGATTGAAAGCACCCACTCCAAGGTTGATCAGGAAAAGCCAGAAAAGAAGGCCCTGGAAAAAGTCCAGTATCGGCTTATAAGGTTCCAGACCAGGGAGGACCTCTACCCTTGCAACCACACCGGAGATTCCAAGAAAACCTGATCTTTTCGCATTTTCGGCCTTTCTCTGGAGCTCCTCAAGCTTGCCGGTAGCCCTCCCCTCAAGCAGAGGGGAACCTGAAGCCCATTCCCAGAACTTTTGCTTAAGCTTTATCTGTGACCAGGTTTCCTCTGGGAGAAAGTAATCCGAAATTCCGGGTAGCAAATGTTCGAAAACCGCTAGCAAAAAAAGATTCAAATTCGGTCTGAATTCCGGTTCGGGTTCTGCTGCCGTCACAAGCCTGTAGGTCCTATTCAAGGTTTCGATTTCTATTTCCTTCCCGGGTCCTATCTCAAACAGGGCTTTCTTCAAATCCTCGGGTTCCCTGATCGTGAAATTTTCGATCCGGATAATGACGCCGGTAAGATTTACTCTAAAAGCAGGATAGTCCTCATAGAGCTCTATCTGCTTTTTCGAAAGGTTCAGCATCCCTGCCCGGGTTATCAATATCCCATGAGTTGTGTTCAGAGCTATTATTTCCTGGGGATCCAAGCCAGAAAGATTGACAGGAGTTAGGATATCGCTCTGGTTCAGCTTTATCCCAGGATAGCCAGAAAAGGAGACACCAATCGGCTGAAAGCAGGTGTAAGCGAGACAGGAAAGCATAAGGAAGCTGACACCTGCAAGGCAGAAGTTGGCAAAGCTTCCTGCTGAAAAAACCCTAAGCTGAGCTATCTTCGGCTTCCTTTTTAGCTGATTTTCATCGGGCTCGACGAAGGCCAGGGGGATAACAGCAAGCAAACCCCAGCCCAGGGATTTGATCCTTACCTTTTCCCTCAATGCCATTACTCCGTGAAATCCTTCATGAACCAGGGCAAGCAAAGCTATAGAGATTATCCAGTACCAGAAGGGAACGGCAAAATATCCTGGACCTATCTGCGCTTCGGGGCTCGGGGAAGGCAAAAGCAAGCCGGCTGCTGGAAAGGGCTGGGGGACCAAAAGATTTTCAAAGGTTATGGAAAGGAGCTGGTAAAAGATCCAGATAGAGGCGAAAAAACCGATGAGGACCGAAATATTTCCCATCCATTTCAGGATGCCAGGGTGGCTTTCAGCGATTTTCTTCAGCACCTCCCTTCCTTTTTGGGTTCTTCTCAGAAGCAGGATAAACTCCCTTCTAAAGTTTTTTCTGTCCCTGTAAACTATCAGGCAGAGTAGGATGATAAAAACCAGCACCGAAAGGGAATAGACATCCATATTTATATAGAAGCTAAATAATAATGAAAATGACAGAGGAAGAAGTCAAAGAAGAGGAGATTTCTGAGGAAAAACTGCCATTTCCAAACGCGGCTGTTGTGAGGCTTTTGAGAGCAAACCTGGACAAGGACAAGATAATAAAGAAAGAAGTGAAAATAGCCGTGAACCGATGGTTAGGGGAACTCTGCGAGGCTGTTGCAAAAGAGCTTAACAAAACGCCCTACACGACCGTCACACGCTATGATTTTGAAAAGGCGACGGAGATTTACAGGAAGCTTGAGAAATTTGCGGAAGAGAAGGAAAGAATCCTGGCTCACCTGGAGGCTATCAAGAAGGATATCGAGAGGTTGGAAAAAGATTTGGGTAAGGAAGAAGCTTAAACCCACTTCCAGACCTGTTCTTTGCTGATGTTAACCTTCGGGATTATGTGTGCAGAGAGCTGTATGTCTCTAAATTTTATCCCGTATTTTCTGCAGATATTTTCGATTTCAGAGGTGTAGGGTATTGCCCAGTCACCAAGCTCTCTCACTTCCTCGATGTATTTTTTAAGGATAAGGGTATCAGAGACAGAAAGAGGTCTACCGTAATATGCCAGCTTCTGCACCCCGTTAATATTCACTATTTCCAGAGTCATATTCTCACCTTGTCACTACTTTTTAGTGACATTTCTATTAAATAAATAGACCGAAAGATTTATAAAGGTTTCGGTTATTTGTCACCAAAAAATAGTAAAAAATGCGGGGGCAGGGATTTCCGTTCCGGTTCGATGAAGGCGGAAACCTTATTTTCGAACCCTGGTAGCCACTACTGGCACAAGGCCCTCAACCTTGCCCCTTTGACCGCTCGGGCACCCCCGCTTATAATTAGAATTGAAAAAGGGTTTTGATAAAGGTTGTGGTCAGGCGCATGCCAGACCAGGGAACAGCCAGAAACTCTCCTATCCTTGCCAACCAGTACCATTTTCTGCCCTTAGAAAGCAGGAAGGACTTCAGCAAAAAAGACGCAAAAAACGCTTTGGGTCTGTTATAACCAGCGATCCTAATCAGGACCTGACCATAGCTTCTCAAAAACCTTTCCCTTGCCCAGTCCACCAGAACCGGCAGAGGTATATAGCTCTTTTGCAAGTGGGTCCCTCCTATCTTTATCTGCTTTAAGATCCCGTCAAGGTCCTCGGCAGGGATCCAGCAGGTGGCTCTACCGACCATGGAAAGGCTGTGGGCATCCGACCCGGCAGTCATGGGTTTTCCGAGTTTTTTTGCATATCTTTCAGCATACCAGTTGCTGATCCTGTCCAGAGCCATCGCGTTAAATACCTCCACAGCGTCGACCCTGTCCAGCCTGAATCCTATTCCCTGCTTTCTGGGATCGAAGGGATGAGGGGCGACCGAGATAGCGGCCTGATCTCGGATGATATCCAGGGTTTCTTCTAAGCTCAACCCTGATGGTACTGCTTCTGAGATTCCGAGAGCCAGCAGATGACCTTCCTGGGTATCTATCTCTTCTCCTGGAATGAAGATAATGCCGTGCTTTTCAGCCTCTTCCTTTGCTTCCTGCCAGCCCTTAGTGGTGTTATGGTCTGTAAGCGCCAAAGCCCCCAGCCCGCACTTTTTAGCGTATCTCACGAGCTCCCTGGGTCTGGGTATTGCTTCCCATCTGAGGTTCTTCCCTTTCGAATAGCAGGAATGACAGTGAAGTTCAACGCGCATTTTAAAAATCTGCATTAAATTTTAAATTATGAACGAGTTGCTGCTGTCTCTCGGCATCGTCCTTGTTATCCTAGGGTTCCTCCTTTTAATCTTAGCAGCAAAACCCGCTGAAGGAGAATGGGCAGTCGGTGGATTTATAGGTCCAGTACCGTTCGGTTTCGCCTCCAGCCACCCAGCACTTTACCTGCTCATTCTGATTTTGGCTGTATTGGCAGTTTTGCTCTTCCTGGGAAAATTTGTTTAAATATGTGGCAAAAATAAAATATGCAGAAAGAAATCGAAATCCCTGAAGGGGTGAAGGTAGAGCTGTCCCCAGACGGGATTCTGACCGTTTCAGGTCCAAAAGGGGAGCTTAAAAGGCAGTTCAGCCATCCCTGGGTCAGACTTTGGATCGAGGATGGAAAGGTAATAGCAAAATCAGAAAATGATAGGAGAAAGAATAAAGCCGTGGTCGGAACGTGGATAGCGCATGTGCAAAACATGTTTTCAGGCGTCCTTCACGGCTGGGAAGCCAGGCTTAAGATCGTCTATTCCCATTTTCCGGTTAAGGTTGCGATCGAAGGACAGGAGGCGAAGATTCAGAACTTTATGGGAGAAAGAAAGCCGAGGATAGCCAAAATCTTGCCCGGGGTTGAGGTCCAGGTCAAGGGTGCTGATATAATCGTGAAGGGGATAGATAAGGAAAAAGTGGGGCAAACAACCGCCAACTTCGAAATAGCGACTAAGGTCAAAAACAGGGACAGGAGGATATTTTCAGACGGTATTTGGATAACCCAGAAACCTAAGGTGGTAGAATGAAAAGGAAAAAACCGAGGTTCCTGAGACAGGAGTGGTGGAAGAGAAAAAGGCTCAAGCTTTGCTGGAGAAAACCGAAGGGCTTGGATTCGAAGCTCAGGAAGGGTCTGAAAGGTTACGGGTATAGAGTAAAGATCGGATGGAGGTCTCCCAAGGAAACGAGGGGGCTTTACAAGGGACTTGAGGAAGTCAGGGTTTTCAATCCAGCCGATCTCGAGGGTCTCGATCCGAAAAAGCATATAGTAAGGATAGCTTCCACCGTTGGTAAAAAGAAAAGGCAGGAAATAGTTAAAGCGGCTGGGGAAAAGGGGCTAAAAATCGCGAATCAAGGTTTTAAAGTCTGAAGGACAAAACTAATTATGTTTAACGGAAAATGTCCTATTTGTGGAACCGAGGGTAGACTTTGGCTGAAAGCTCCCGATATTTTCGTATGCCCGAACTGCGAAGCTATCTTTTCGAACTTCGGATTGCTTTTCGAGGCAGAAAGGAAGAACCTGGATTACTGCTCTTGAAGCTGTAAAAGAATTCCTTCCCTACCTTTCCATTTTTTATCTCGATCCCGTCTGCCTTTAGCTTTTCGATCTTTAGCTTTTTGCCAAAAGCGTAACCTCCAGGTGTGCCATCGGCCCTTATAACCCTATAGCAAGGCAGACCTTCCGGAGCTAACCGCTTAAGAAGCATGCCGACAGCCCTTGCAGCTTTCGGTTTTCCCAAAGCCCTTGCAAGTTCGCCGTAACTGCAAACCTTTCCTTTAGGTATTTGCAGTAAGAGCTTTCTCAGCTTATCTTCATCCATGTCGTGATCAGGGGTTTTTCCAGAACTATCACGGTATGTTCTGCCTGGGAAACTGGTTTATGGCTGGTTTCTTTCAGAACAGGAAAGCTCTCTAATGCCTCCACGGCTTCAAGTTCTTTCAAAGCCAGGGATAGCTTTACAGGTGATATCTTGCTATAAAGCCATCTTTTCGCGAACGGTAAACCGTGCCATTCCTCTTTTGCCAGCTTCAGGATCTGCCTAGATTCTTGAAGTCTGACGGGTTTTTCCTGTTGAAAGCGGAAGATCTCGCAATTTCCAGATTCCTTCACCCAGCCCCCGCCTTCGGTCAGAAACGGCTCCAAAGCAATAACTTGACCCTTTTCAAGCCTGAAGCTCGCCTCTGTTCTCACATTAGGTATGCTGGGGGGTGCGTGAAATTGATATCTCTCGAGGCCATGACCCGTTAGGTTCGCAATCACCCCAAAACCTTGTTCCCTAGCTGTATCCTGGATCAAGGCAGAGATTTCAGCAATATCTACTCCTGGTCTGATTGCTTGAATGGCTTTTTCTAAAACCGCTTCATTAGCTTTTATGATTTCCCGGGGTTCCGAGCACCAGGTGAAAGCTAAGTCTCCTATATAGCCGTTAAAATGGACTCCAAGGTCTATCTTCACCAGACTGCCCTCAGGTATGACCCTTTCATCAGCATACCTTGGTGTATCGTGTGCAGCTATGTCATCTATGGAAATGTTCGGAGGGAAAGCGGGCTCGCACCCGTATTCCCTGATTTTTTGCTCGATAAATTCGGCGAGCTTAAGAAGAGGTAAACCGGGCTTGATGATGCCTAAGACTTCTTTTTTTATCCTTGCTGCCACCTCTCCTGCTTTTTTATAATATTCTATTTCTTCACTTTGCATAGGATCTCGAGTATGACCTTATGAACTTTTCCGTTGGTTATCAGAATATCCTTCGACTTTCCCATCACCCACTTCTTTCCCTGCCAATCCGTTATCTTTGCTCCAGCTTCCTTTGCTATCACCAGGCCGGGCAGGATATCCCAGAGATTCCCTACGGATGGATGGAACCAAACATCGTTTCTCCCACATGCGACCCAGCAGATATCCAAACCGGCAGAACCCAGTCTTCTGAAGTCCCTTCCTAAAAGCTTCATCTTATAGTAAATTTTTGAAATCAGCCTAACATCTTCTGGCTGGTTGACATGGCAGTAGTTTATGAGGGTTTTCTTTATATCGGAATTTTTTGATACCTTTATTCTTCTGCCATTGAGCCATGAGCCCCTTCCTGAGATACCGCAGAAGAATTCTTGGGTAACGGGATTGTAGACCATTCCTAAAAAGGGTTTTCCTTTTTTCAAGAGGGCTAGAGCCGTTGAGAAGAACGGGATGGAGAGTGTATAGTTTGTTGTTCCATCCAGGGGATCAACAAACCAGATAAAGTCAAAATCACCGCTTTTTTCCGGAAGCTCTTCTGAGATGATGGTGTGATCAGGAAAGTGTTTTTTCAGCTTGCTAACTATAAGTTTGTTTGCCTCAACATCCACAGAGGTTACGAGATCCTGCCAGTTTTTCTTTGTGCTTATTTTTCGTACCTTCCCAAAGTTCTTTTTCAGGATTTCTCCTGCTTCCAAAAGGATGGATTCTGCAATCTTTTTATATTCCATAAATTAAATTTCCTATAATGGTTAAAAAGGAAATAGAGGAAGGAAAATTTTGGGCGGTTCTTTCATACTTCTGGATATTGTTCATTCTAACGCTCCTGCTGAAAAAGGATAACTCTTTTGCGCTCTATCACGCAAAACAAGGGTTGATGCTTTTCATCCTTTGGGCTGTAATATGGATTTTGGGATGGATACCCCTTCTCGGTTTTATTATCGGAGTTCTAGGAGGTATTTTCCTTTTCATCCTCTTCCTTATCGGCGTCTATAATGCTTTGACAGAAAAAACCAGACCTCTTCCATTCATAGGCAGGTACGGCGAGACGCTTAAGCTATAAGCTGAAGGATAACCTTTCTTTTTCTTGGTCTAAAATCCAGGTTTAGCAGGAAAACCTGTTGCCATGTTCCGAGCTGCGGCTTCCCGTCCTTAACAGGTAAAACAAGGCTCTGACCAAGCAAGCTTGCCTTGAGATGCGAAACAGCATTATTGTCTATTCTATTGTGCAGATATTTTTCGTTTTTCGGGGCAAACCTTTCTAAAAGCTTTCTAAAATCTTCCAGTAAACCCTCTTCATTTTCTATCGTGATTAGTGCAGAGGTGGAACCCAACGAAAAAATCAGCAAAAGACCGCTTTCAACTCCTGTCTCCCCAACAAAATTTTCGATCTCTTCAGTTATGTCTTTAAATTCCTCTGCATCAAGATCAAACTCGAGAATTTTGGTAAACATATTTATTAAATAAAAGACAAAATAAAAAATATGGCAGCGAAAAAGAAGAAGGGTGCTAAGAAAGCGAAGAAGGCAAGCAAGAAAAAGAAACCTGCAAAGAAGAAAGCCGCTGCTAAGAAGAAGAAAAAGAAAAAGTAATTTATGGTTTTCAGTGACGTGGCCAACTTCCTGGCCTGGGCTCACACCTTGGGCTCGGGCTGGGGTTATTTTGGTATTTTTTTGACTAGTCTTGTCGGAAATGCCACCGTTTTCTTTCCTGTTCTACCAACAACCCTTGCAATAGCCACATTCGGAGCTTTGTTGAATCCTTGGTTGATAGGTTTTTTTGCCGGTCTTGGTGGAGCTATCGGAGAACTTATAGGTTATGCCATCGGTAGAGGAGGAAGAGAGGTTCTGAAAGAAAAGAAATGGCTCAGGAAGGCCGAAAAATGGACGAAAAAAAGGGGCTTTTTCCTTGTGGTGTTCATTTTTGCCGCAACCCCTCTTCCTGATGACGTAACAGGAATCTTAGGTGGTGTCTTGGGATATAACATCCAAAAATTTTTCCTTGCATGCCTTTTGGGCAAGATCTTTCTCTATACCCTTATAGCTTGGGCGGGTTATCTCGGAATAAACTTTCTTCTTGACATTTTCATCGGGACATGAAAAAGGAAGATGTCCTTCTGAAACATTTCGGAAAGTTTTATTCAGAAGAGCTCGGAATCCAGGTAAAGAAGGGATGGAAGGAGATTTTTAAGTGGTTTCTCGCTTCGCTTCTTTTCGGAAAACCCATCGGCGAGAATCTGGTTAAGAGAACATACCGGCAGTTCGAGAAAGCAAGGTTGCTCGATCCCGGGTCTATCCTGAAAGCAGGATGGGACAGGCTTGTGGAGATCCTGGATGCAGGAGGTTATGTGAGATACGATTTTTCCACAGCCGACAAACTTCTGGAAATAATGCGTTATCTCGAGAAAAATCCATTAAGAAAAATCTACGGCTCTGCAAGGGATAGCCAAGAACTCGAGAAAGAGCTTGAAAAAATAAAAGGTATAGGTCCTACGACTGTGAACATCTTCTTGAGGGAGCTCAGGCATGTGTTGAAAAAAGCTGATCCTGAAATATCGCCTCTAGCTCTGCTGGCAGCGGAAAGGTTCGGAATAAAACTGGAAAAACAGAAGACCGAAGAATTTGCCAGACTCGAAACAGCCTTGCTGAGGTTGGGAAAAAATTTTTGCAGAAAAAGAAGGTGCGGGAGCTGTCCTGTCAGAAAATTTTGCTCAAACCCTTTTTGAGATCCTGAATAAATATCCCTTTTAATTTTTTGTTTCTCATCGCACCCGCTGGATGATAAGTAACGAAAATCACTCTGCCTTCTTTTTTGATAAACTTTCCTCTTTCCTTCAGGTTCAGCCCGAATGCTTCGGCTGCTGTTGCTCCTAAAAGGATTATGAGCTTCGGCTTTACCAGCCTTACCTGCTCCTCCAACCATTTATGGCATGCTTTAATTTCTTCTGATCTCGGCTTTCTGTTTCCCGGCGGTCTGCACTTAACGACATTGGTTATGAAAAAATTTTCCCTTGAATAGCCAAGTTGGGAGAGCTGTTGAGTAAGGAACCTGCCCGCCCTTCCGACGAACGGTCTCCCCTGAAGATCCTCTTCCC
>Ga0190337_1000161_pt1 | contig 12402 bp, 25 predicted proteins | sample 4872041011_MG_FD_161677 | JGI IMG/M metagenome (GOLD analysis project Ga0190337, IMG submission 161677) | Hydrothermal vent sediment bacterial communities from Southern Trench, Guaymas Basin, Mexico - 4872-04-10-11_MG | ecosystem: Environmental > Aquatic > Marine > Hydrothermal vents > Sediment ...
AATCTATATCGGCATAAGATACGATGAAAGGAAAAGGATAAGAGATAATCCGAAGTTCAGATATCCTCTATTCGAGTGGAAGTGGACAAAAAAAGATGTTGAAGAATATTTGAAGAAAAAAGGTTTTTGGATAAAGGAGTATGATTTGTTTCCTCACACTGGTTGTTTCCTTTGCCCTTATCAAAATAAAAGAGCGTGGTTGGTTTTGAAAGCACATTATCCAGAACTGTTCAAAATAGCCTTAAAATATCACCATGATAACTTGAAATTAGTTGGGTTGCCTATAATTCCAAATGGAATTGAAAATCAAAAAATGGTTTGCTGAGGGAATGATAAAATGCGAAAACGACGTTCTTGATGATGGGTGATTCTGTGGCATACTATGGCAGAACACTAAAGGAAGCATGGGAGAATTTTGAGAGGGATACCATGATAAGTGAGAAGGAGATGGAGGAGATACTGGAGAGGATGGAAACCTATGGTGGTAGTTTTGTAAAACAGTTAGCTCTACTGTACAGATTAGCAGACCCGATAAACAAGAGGAAGCTTCTAAACTGCTTCAGAGAGTACTTTGAGCAGTACAGACAGTGAGTTCAAGCAACCTTAGGCATCTTGTTCTTGTAGATTCTCCAAGCCCTTATCATGTCCTCCAGAAAGTTATCCATGTAAGCATGTGGGTACTTCTGCTTGTAGAGCTCCCACTCTGTTCTGAACATGTGGTACACTGATAACCTGCACTTAATCTTTATCAGCCAGTTACGAGCCATATGTTATATTTGGGGACACCAAAATTAATATAGGATAGGGACACCATGATAAGTAGAAAAGTTACGGAGGTGAGGTAGGTATGGCGTCTGTTACAAAGCTGAAGCCTGAAGAGGTAAGGACTCTTGAAGAGCAGCTTAAGTCTATCGTGGCTGCTGCTGTTAGGGCTAAGGGATATGCGGATGTGGTTGTGAGAGATGTCCTTCCTACGGATGACTTGGGTGTTTCAACAAACAACGAGTGGAAGCTTACACTGTCTTCTGCTGGTATGAATGAAGGAGTTATCAGCAAGACCCTCAGCGATGACACTGCCATAGTGTTCTATGGTGTAAGAAACCTCGATAACAACGATGTTACACAGATTAGGTTCAGACTCGGTGAGGCTAAGATAAAGGCGCTCTTCCAGATAGAGAAGGCTCTAACTGAAGAGGACGCTACAGTGTACTTTGAAGAGCCAGTGATATTCAAGCCTAACGAAGTGCTTAACGTGGATGTTGAAGCTCCTACCAGTGGTGACAAGAAACTTGTGTTGCTTGGATTCATAGCAGAGCCTAAGGGCAAGAAGATGATTGGAGCGGAATAAACTCCCTTTCCTTCCTTTATTTTTTACAACAAGACGGAGGTGATGCTTAATGCCTATGCTGTATAGCTCAACAGGCAATTCCGTGACTGTTGGTACTGATGGCTCTTACGGAGCTGCCACAGTTATTACTCCAACGATAGGCAGGTGGTATTACGACAACACCACACTGGTATCCGTAACCGCAAGTGGTATAGCTGCAGGTACTGAGACTATTACTGTGAGAGTTAAAGCCTACTACAGAGGATACCCTAAGGAGAAGACCATTACATTTACAGCAGACGGAACACAGACTGTTAAGATGCCTATAGCAAGGGATGACTGCAATAGCATAACCTTAGAAGCAGCATCAGACCAATCCAGCACTTCAGCCACTGTTTCTGCAGATGTCACAGGAAGAATAGAACGCTAACTGTTTCTCAATTTTTTCATTTTTTCAACATACTGCTCGTATGTTATGAATCCTGCCTTTAACTGCTTGAAGTAAGAACGAGCCAGCTGTTTCTTCTTCCATTCCGACAGAGCCATAACTTTATTAAGCACGGAAAAGTATAAATCACTTTAGAGCGAGGGTGGAGGTGATGTAGCTATGGGTAAGGCGTTCAGTGTGGATTTCGAACCTGTAGCCTATCCAGGAGAGAACATCCTTCTGTTGCCTACTAAGGAAGCCTACAGGGTGGAGTTTGTAGAGCAGATACCAGTGATAGAAAAGGACTTCGGTGCTCTTGATGCAGATGCGGAAACTGACAGCACCAAGCTTACAGAGCTTGAGCTTGATAACCTGCAGCTCGGTCAGTACAGAATGTACTTCGTTGATAACGTGGCAATTACAGAGTTCAGACAGCCATTCGGTGCAGGGAGGTTTGTCATCAAGAACACAGTAGGGCAGATAGACCAGACCTTCCAGAACATAGACTCTACAAAGCTTAGCCAGTTCACAGAGTTCTACGTGTTTGAGGATGATGTGCCACATGTTAAGGTCAAGAACATATCAGGAGGAGCGCTATCCAACAGCAGAATTAAGTTCTTCGGATGGAAGTACTACCTTACAAAGCTTCCAAGGATACCAGAGACCTACAAGACAGTGCCAGTTGCAGGGTACAGCATGGTTTAATAAAGCTCCTCTTCCCTTTTTCTTTTTATGAGGTCAGTTCCTTTAGCCATGCTAACCAAGCCATACCAGCATGCTGTGGTATCTGCAGGTGCTAAGGTTAAGATGTTCGACATCAAAGTGCCTAAGCGCTACATTCTGTTCATAAACCGCATAGGAAACTCGTGGTATGCCAACACCCACTACATCTTCAAGATAGACCATCTGGATGTTTTTGAACCGAAGATAAGAAGGCAGATAGCTCCTGTTAACCAGCCTATAGACATAGACCCTCCTTTTGTTGCATTCAGCTCTGTAGAAGTATGGGCTGTTAATGAGGACACAACAGAACACTCAATGGAGTTCTTAATTGATGGCTACTTAATAGACATAAGCTCTCACGCAAATAAAGCCCTTCTGAGCAGAGTTTTGTGTGCCAGTAGTATCTAACCATTACAGAAGCTCTAAACTGCTCTCTACAGCCGTTTATTTGGCTCTCAGGGCTATTTCTGTGAGGCTACTTTAATCTTGTTGAGGGTATCAAGAACATCGTTTAGCTCCCTTATCGCATCCTCAAGCTCATGAACAAGCAAGTTCCTGTACTCCCTGCTCTTTATCCTACCAACCACCAGCTTAAGCTCCATTATCCTTGTTATCAGCTCCTTGATGTCCTTAGCCACATCGTAGCACTCCTTACAGTAAGCCTTATCAGAGAACACCACACCCTCTCCTTCCTTAAGCTCCTTACCACACCTGCTGCACTTAGCCATGATATTTTTAATGGCAGTCTCCAATTAAAAACTATGCCGTTGAGAGCCTATCCAGAGCAGATACTTAGCGTCCCCACAGAGGAAACAAAGGAAATTCCTGTAGTTAGGTATGCTGTAGAGGACAGGACTCAGCTTCTCATCTTCGGTATGATAGCGCTTGTGGCTATTGTAGCCATAGTAATGCTTAGCAGAAGGGGTTGAACATGGCTAAATCCATAGCTGAGGCTAAAGAGGAAGAATTGAAGGTTAGATTAACGGAACAGATACCCGCACAGGAAAAGACACTGATGGAGTTCTCATCAAAGATACCCAACCAGATTCTTCAGTTCATTGACGGAACGGTGATGGTCAACAACAGATTCTTCGAGAAGATTTACGAAGGACAGGCATTCTCTCTATCAAAAAGGTTAGAAGGTATTGCTACTGATGCCTATGCTGATATGTACTTCTCAAACCAGTCTGGCTCTGGTAAGCGTGTTTACATCATAATGATTGAGATAATCAGCTTTGCTCAGGGATGGATTGACATATACAGAAACGCAACTGTAAGCACAGCAGGTACGCAGATAACTCCAGTCAATTTGAACACAGCAAGCACAAACACATCGGTTGTCCATGCTGAGTACGGAGGGACTTATTCGGGAGGAACGCTTGTGCATGAGACTGTAGTTCCTGGAGGTAGCAGAATAAGGGCTGTTGGTGGAGCTTCAGAGGTGGGGGAGAGTGTTATAATAGGCGAGGGAGACAGCATACTTGTAAGGTTCACGAACAAATCTGCATCCTCAACAGACATGTCGATAAGAATCATCTGGTGGGAGGAAGAGATATAGCTGAGACGCAAATAAACGGCTTCTGAGGGCATTTTAACCCTTCCAAAGTATCAGGGTATTGCTGAGCTTCCAAACTCGTCTCTACGGGCAAATATGCGCTTCTCAGATACGCTTATATGAGTTTGCATGCAATTATTACACATGGTGCCGATACGGGAAGCTGTGGATATGTTCAGGAAGGAGTACTTGAGGAGGAGTGGAGTTGTGGGAGTGAGCACTGATGGAAGCGCTATCATCGTTTACATAGAGGACGAGAGGGTGAAGTCAATTCTGCCGTATGTGTACTGCGGCTACCCTGTTATACCTAAGGTGGTTGGAAGGGTAACAACTTTATAACATGGATGACATTAATCCATTATGGAAGTGAGTCCTAAGGAAGTCAAGGAGATTCTTGAGGAGCAGATAATAACCAGTCCTGGAATAGTAGGGGTTAGTGTTGGTTCTCCAGTTAAGGTTTACGTGGAAGATATAGATGATGCCAAGCGCATACCAAGATACATAGCTGGAGTGCCTGTTGAGGTTAAGGTAATAGGAAGAGTGAGGGTGTTGGCTGCATTCACCAACAGAGTTAGACCTGTACTGCCAGCATATTCTGTTAGCCATCCTAAGGTGACAGCAGGGACTATTGGGTGCTTCGTTTACGATAAGGAGGATGGTAAGGTTAAGCTCATGAGCAACAATCACGTGATAGCTGCTTCTAATGCTGGTAAGCATGGTGATGCCATACTCCAGCCCGGTACTTATGATGGAGGAAGATTGGGAAGGGATGAAATTGGCTACCTTGATAAGTATGTGGAGATAAAGTATGCGCCTTACTACAATGACATGGATGTTGCTCTTGCTACTGTAGAGACAGACTACGAGACCAAGATACCTAAGGTTGGATTCATCACAGGAATAGCAGCGCCCAAGAAGGATATGCGTGTTAAGAAGGCTGGCAGGACTACAGGAGTGACTGAAAGCTACGTTATGGATACGAATGCCACCATTAAGGTTGAGGGTTATGATGGTAAGACTGCAATATTCAGGAATCAGATGCTGATAGTACAGCCGTTTGCTAAGGGAGGAGATAGCGGTAGTCTTGTTCTTGATGATAGAAACAGAGCAGTGGGGTTACTGTTTGCTGGAAGTGATGAGGTAGCAGTAGCCACACCGATAGGAAGGATACTGTATGCGCTTAACTGTGATATAGTCTCTGGGAAGAGAAGGTACGGATTACCGTCACCACAGGATGGGATTATATTTGGCTTGTTAACAGGAGTCTATCTTCTCAGCAAGTACCTTTAACCCTTCCACTTCTTGAGAAGGAGATACACACCCAAGAAGGTTATTATCAACGGTAGCGCTACATTCTCAACAACATACTGACCGTGAGCCTTAAGACCGTAGTTCTCTATGGTGTGTGCCCTGAGAGCAAGTTCACCAGCAAGTTCTATGTCCTTACCTGCAGTCTTCCTCAAGTCTTCAACAGCCTTAAAAGCAACATCCACATCTTCCTTAGGAATCTTACCCTCGACTATTAGCTTAGAGATGGCATCAGCTAAACTTGTATGTACTCTCCAGCTTGTCATGAATGCCTTAGCGAATTCCTTTGAAGCATCAATCTCGTTCTGCTCTATTTTGTCTATGTCTGGTAGGTTGGCAAGAATCTCATCCTCGTATCTCTTGAAGAACACATACTCCTTTGATGAGGAGAACACGGATGTAAGGTATGGCTTAACTCTCTCATACTCCCTGCTGCTTATCCTTGCCATGATTTGACATTAGAAGGAGGGGTATTTAAAGGTGATGGTGTAAACTCATGCCAGCCACACATCTGTTGTTCTGACGGTTACTGTGGGTTCTGGGTCGGTGTATTTACGGACAAAAATCACACCTTCATCACTTGCACTATATACAACTCTTCCGTTTGATAAATAGGATGCCTCTTCGTTTGATAACCCTTTTGAGAAAATTCTGACTTCATCTATGTAGCAATTTGTCCATTCATATTGTGCTTTTGTTCCCAACCACAGCTCATCCGTTCCTGTGCTCATTGCTTTTCCAACATATTTCTCAGCATCTAATTCTCCATCAACAAAAATTCTGATATAGCCATCATTAATGCTATATCTTGCAACAACATGATACCACTTGCTTGTATCATAAACAAGATTTCCAGATAATGTATTCCAACTGCCATCACTTGCTCTAAAACCGAAATGAAAGTGTCTGTTCGGGTCTTTCCATAGTCCCCACTCGTTTGCAGTTCCATGATATACAAATGCCTCATAATTTGAACTTGTATCAACAATTCTTACTATTGCTTCAATCGTAACACCGTTTGTTAGACCAAATGTTGATGTGGTTTTGGTATAATCGTTAGAACCATCAAAATAAAGAGCATAATCAATTGTTCCACTCGTCCATGTTGCACCGTATATTGTTGATGCTATATTCGATGTACCTGACCCGTCGTTCAATGTTGCTCCTGAACCTTCATTAATTCTATACTCCAAATAAACCGAATCAATTTGATAGAAAACTTGCGTCTTATCGCTTTCTGAAGTTGCCGACGGATTGCTGTAATACATGTAGATTGTTGCTGTTCCGCTTGCTGGAATGCTTGGGACTTTGACCCACACCACCGCTTGCTCTCCAGAAGCGTCCCAGCTCTCCACCCAGTAGGGTAGCTGCCTTCCGCTTTCATCCGCAAACCTTATGTCGCTACCATCCGCATTTGCCCTGCTGAAGTCGAAATTGCTGCTGTTGAGCTCAACCTTAACCTGAAAGTCAGTCAAATCATTGCCGCTTCTCTCCACAATCTTAACAGGTCTCATGAAGCTCCAGCCTTCCTTCTCGGGAATCCAAGCCGATGTCAGGTTAAACCACACGGGCATGGAATCATCCCTGTAAACCAGTCACTCTTTCAAGCTGTACTGTTGGCTCATATCCAGAAGCAGGAGCAGCAGAGCAGTAAGCATACAGTTTTATGCTCTTCACCACTCCCTCGTTTGTGATGCTATCGTACGGCCATCTCAACCAGCTGTCAAAACTATTTCCCTCTGCAACCGTCTCGCTGCTGAGTTCAATCTCACTACCTGTGCTGAGCTCAGCCTTAACCTTGAAGTAAAGAGTTGCACCGCTACCTGCAGGATTATTGGCAACAACATGCACTCCGTCAACATAGTACATGAAGTTCAAATCTGGAGTTACCGACTGCTTTAAGGTTTCTGAGGTTTCTGTCACAGTTACAGAAGAAGCATTACCCTTATTGAGAACCACACCATCAAATATTGTTCCTGACCCTCCATCGTATATCGGTGTTGTGTTGTTATAAACATGATTCTTAACAACGAGGTTGTTGGTTGAATCTGTCGTATCTATGTAGATTCCGTAATTTCCATCACCACAGTAATTGCCGATAACTATGTTGTCCTTGCCAAGAACATAAATGCCCTTATCGCAGTTTTTAATTGTGTTCCCAATTACGACATTGTTAATCGGATAATCGGAAGTAGATTGAATACCAGACAATGCCACACCGTTACCGTTTGTTGGGTTATTTGCTATTATGTTATTGGCTATCACACAACTTTCAACAGTCCCGTCTAAATTAATTGCCGTGGCATTGGAATTTATAATAGCGTTATCGGTTATGTGGCAGTTACTCGATTGTAATACATTTATAACAACATACGGGATGCTGTCAAAAACACAGTTTCTAATCGTGCAGTATGATGAACCACCATCCATACGTATGCCGTTTCCTGCATTGTAGATATAGCAGTTCTCAACAGTAACATACGACTTACCTGGTATATAAACTGGGTTTGCATTGTGAATACCATCTATTTTCATATTTGATATGGTTGAGTGGTCTGAAGGTCTTAGACAGTCCGCCACACTACATCTCACAAGCGTACCATACCCGACACCAGTTAGTGTTATGTTGTCCTTTGGGAAAGATAATGTACTGCCAAGAACGAATTCACCCTCAGATAAAACAACCCTGCCACCAGAAGCTGGAAGAGAGTTCATAGCATCGAGAATTTCCACATTATCATTAATACCATCACATACATAGTCTGCAAGTTTCTTAACCTCCTCCCTTGCATTGTATGCTGCCACAAAAACAGTAGCTTCTGCTGGTTTTGGCTGTATTATCTGTATTGAACTTACCTGCTGGTTCGTGTACTTCTTAGCCAGAACGTAAGCTGTTACCCATCCCATACTTAAACCTATCTACTAAGCGCTTAATAAACCTTTCAGTCGTCATAGGAGAACAAGCCGTATTCCTTCTCCACTTCCCTCAGCCTGTAGATAGCATGCTTAACAATATCGTCCACCATCTCATCTATTTTCTTGCTTATCTTCTGCCTGACATCCACTTTGGTATATGGAACGAGCTCACTTAGAATCTCATGCCTGTAGAACATCTTTATGTCCTCCACATAGCCTCTCATTTCCTTAATATGGCGGTCTATGCTCTTCATACGAACACCTTACTAATCTGTCTTCTAAATCTTTTATCCCCTATGTAAACATTCACTGAACCGTAAGCCTCCTTTCCCGGTCTATATGTGCGTGCATAAACACTGTAGTAAATCTCTTTGGTCTGACCTGGTGAGAGAGTAACGTAGTGTGTTCTTTTCTCATAGTCCTTATCCCAGGGAGTAATCCACCAGCCTATGATGTCTATAATCTTGTAAGTTACCGTCTGGTTGTACGGGTTGTGCACCTTGTATTTCAGAACTAAATCTGCCCCTTCAGTACGGAATCTGCAGTACAGGTTTATTTCTGGGATGATGTCTGCTGGTGTAATTTCTTTTGGCTTTTCCTCAGGAGGTTTCTCTTCTTCTGGTGGTTTCTCTTCCTCTGGTGGTTTAACTGCCTCTATCTTCCTTGTAAGCAGATAAAGTCCTGCTGGAATTACAATCAGAGGAGCATACTTCTCAAGCTCACTCATACCTTACCACCATATCGGAGCTTAACTCTCCCAGTATTGCATGTATCTTTGTCTTTCTCGGATAAGGAGCTATGTACACGTTCTTAATAGCAGGTCTGTAATATGGCTTGCTGAACTGCACGTTGTGTGTTCCTGCTGGCAGTACTGCTGAGAGTGGAGTAGAACCGTAGTATTCAGCATCCACGTATATGAAAGCGCCAGTAGGATAAGATGTGAAGTAAACAGCACCGTATCCAGATTTTGAAGTCAGGTAGATGTCTATGCGCTTACCTCCTGATTCTGGAACGGTTATGTACTTCTTGTAAGGCTCGTATCCTGAAGCTTCAACTGTAATGTAGCCAGAGGTAGGCACATCCTCAATCTTGAAGTAACCTCTGTAGTCAGTTGTCGTAGCCTTTCCTCCATATTTAACAAGAGCACCCTTAATGGGCACTCTAACGTTCACATCCTTGACATAGCCGTAGATGTAGTTGTGCTTCTCCTCTGGAGGAGTTGGTGGAGTAGGAGTGGGTGGTGACGGTGGAGTAACTTCCTCTTCCTCCTTCCTCTTAGCAAGTGTGAATAGAAGTATCGTTCCTCCCACAGCAGCTATGTAAGGAATGTAGTCCTCAACCCTTGCCATAGTTTTTTATACCGCTTAACTCCCTTTTAAATATCATGGTTTTCGACCTTACTGACAGGCTTAAGGGACTACCGTACGTTCTTGCAGGAGCAGGTATTCTCTACGTCTCCGACTACCTTCCAGAGAACTATAAAAACGTTGGTAGAGCTGTAGGTCTGGGTGTGATGGGTTACGGAGCTTATCAGATACTTGTTAAGCCTCCTGAGGAGGAATACATACCACCATCTCCTGGAGTTTACGAGTTGAAAGCCAAGATAACAGACCCTGTAGAAGGAGAGGACTGGAGCTGCATGAGACCTCATGACATAGACGCCACCATATACAACCCATACGATAAGGCATTCAAGGTGTACGCTTACTGCATGGCTTACCATGAGGATACCGAAACGCTTTACACAATCAATTCTCCTAAAGAGGTTAAGTTAAACCCTTACGATGAGGAGAAGGTTAGCTTTTATGTTAAGTGGGATTGCATACATCACAGGGGTAAATGGAGAACATGGATACTGCTTCTCTCACAGCCAGATTTAGAGCACCTCAAGGACTACTTTGTGGGCTCAAGCAACATAGTCCACTTCACTGTATCCTTCAAATAGGCGATAGAACGGTTACAACCACTCCTATTCTGTGAGAATGAGATGCGTCATAGTTCCTTATCTCAGCCCATAATCTGTCTCCTCTCTTAACGAAGAAGTTAGCGTTGAATGGCTGTGTGGTGTCATCAAGAGCTATCCAGTCCGTAAGCTCATGCTCATTAACTCCAACCCTTACTTCCACAAGCCCGTTACATCCAGCAGGGAAGTGAATAACTATCTGTGTTATCCTGCCATCTATATTCAGCTTCTTGTAGTTGTCCTCTTTTGTATATCCAGTAGCTGGAGGTACTTTCCTGCTAAGGTCTATCTGTCTGCTAACAACCCTACCATACTCCTGCATCTCTGCCATGATTAATCCAATAGAACAGCCTCCTTAAATAGTTAATGCTGAGAGCCAAATAGAAGCCCGTAGAACGCAGTTTTAGCTTCTCTTAATACTTCCATACTACCCACTACAAAAAATGCCCTTACAAGCCAAATATGAGCTTCTCAGCTACCTCTTGATGTGCCTGTAGATGAACTTCAGTATGTTCTCTATGTAAGCCACTGCACCTGAGGTCATAACGAATCCGTAGGCATCGCTGATATCAATTCCCTTGTATGCTGCATACACACCAGCAGCTATACCGATAATCACCGTCCTGAAGAACTTCACTGAATCAAACTTCTCGTCCTTCCTGCTCTTGAGGTAGCCAGACAGCGCATACGCTATACCCGCAAGAACTCCTATGAGCAAGGCATCCACTCCTGCCGTCATGAGAATGAGTTAGGTTAAAGCCTCTTATAAAGGTTATCTATGCGTTCTACCTGATGGTTAAGCCTCTTATCCAGATTGCACACACGAGAATTAAGACCCGCCATCTCACCCTCTATCTTACTCACCTTAGCGTATAACATGGCTATCTGAACCCATGTTGTGATAAAGCCACCGATTAGCATCACACTATCTCCGTCCATATTGAGAAATAAAGCTCAAGGGGTATTTAAAGGGTTAGGTTTACGGCATGGTGGCTATCCACAATTTATCAAGAGTGAGGTCATAAGAGCTGTCGTTGTTTACTACTTCTATCCTTAAAGTGTTGCATGGAGCTGCAACTATTATGCTCTGCTGTACTGTAGCTCCTGCTGTGAATGACAAATCAACAGAATCCACAGCTTCTGTATCGAAATTAGTACCGTCCTGAGAGTAGTATGTTTTGATTGTAGCTCCTGCTGTTGCAGAAGCATCATAAGTTACTCTGATGGTTATAACAGCTCCAGTATGATTCTCTGGTATGGTGTGGTCATAATTAACTGAAGAAGAAGCGGTAACGGTAACATTAGAAGCCAAGCTCGTTATTCTTTTCGGTGTATAAACTGCCCTGTAAACCTTAACCATCACCTACCACCCCACTTTAGAACCATAAGCCTAATCTTATGCCCGTTAGGACAGGTAACCTCAGTAGCGTAATCCTCCGCTTCAAATACCTCTCCACAGATGTGGCATCTGACCTGCTTCATCATCTCACCTTCTCAAGTATTGCATACACTATAGCATGTCCATAAGCATCAGTCGTACCTTCGTTTACTGCTTGTATGTCCATTGTGTGTGATGATGAAAGGTCTGGGTCAAACCATGACACTCTGAACAGAGCTACATCCTGCTCAAAGTAAGTGTACAGGTCTCCCGGAAACATGGTTGATATTAGCTGTCCATCAAAATACATCTCAAGCCTTAGAGATTCGTTTGAGTTAAACCAGTACTTAAGAACTCTGAAGTCGTATCCTGCTGGCACTGTAAATGGCATAGGAAGTCCTGTCTCTCCGTCCATAAGGGAAACCCTTTCTGTTGGTGCTAAAGGACTTCTAACGAATGGATAAGCGCTTGTAACATCAGTAAACACAAGCTGGAATATCTTCAGCTTTTCATTTGGCTTTAGCTTGTACTCTTTAATCACATTTGCAGAAGCCGTACTCTTCCCTATGTCTATGCTGTAGTCTGGTCTTCCCGTGCCCTTAGGAGTCAAGCTCACAGGCATAATTTACCTTTTCTTACTGCCCTTAATAAACCTTTCCCAGAACCTTGCTATCTCCTTAATCTTCCTCTCCTCCTTCCTCTTATTCTCCTTCACCCTCATCATCAGAACTGCACCTTTCCATCTTCTTGTCTGTATTTATCCCTAACCCTACCCATGAACTTCCAGTTATGAGCACCAAAATCT
>Ga0190337_1000164_pt1 | contig 12334 bp, 14 predicted proteins | sample 4872041011_MG_FD_161677 | JGI IMG/M metagenome (GOLD analysis project Ga0190337, IMG submission 161677) | Hydrothermal vent sediment bacterial communities from Southern Trench, Guaymas Basin, Mexico - 4872-04-10-11_MG | ecosystem: Environmental > Aquatic > Marine > Hydrothermal vents > Sediment ...
ATTGCAAAAGATCTTTACTTTCTACCTCTTCTGGTTTAAGAGGCATATCACTTGCTCCAAAATCAACTGTCTTTTCTATAATTTGTCTAATACCTCCTCCAGAACCTATAGATTGATAATTAATTTTGACTTTTGTAAGTTTATAATATTCACTTGCCCAATTAGCATAAAGTGGATAAGGGAAACTTGCTCCGGCTCCATTAAGAAATTTTTTAATCTCTGGGGTTTTAGAAGTTTTTTTACATCCTAAAATTATTAAAATCATCAGAATACTTAAAATTAATATTATTTTTTTCATGGCTTTTTTATTTTCTTAATAATCGTTGATACTTTTCTACAATTTCACTAAAAGTAAAAAAAGCTTCAAATTTATAACCCTTAGCTTCAATTTTCTCTTTTCCTCCTTCTTCTCTATCAATTAAAGCAAGAATCTGGATAATCTCAAATCCTTCTTTTTCACCTATTTCAACCGCTTTAAGCACTGATTCACCTGTAGTTACTACATCCTCTACAATAACAATAGCCATATCTTTTTTCATATTTCCTTCAATTTGTTTTTGAGTTCCATATTTTTTAGGTTCTTTTCTTATCAATAGCCCTTCTAAAGGTATGTTGTCTTCATAGGCTTTTGCTAAAATTGAACAAACAATAGGATCTGCACCGATACTCATTCCTGCAATTCCATCTACACCCAAATATTTAATCTTCTGCCAAAATAAAGCTCCTATTAAATTGAAAGTTAAAGAATATAAAGTAATTTTTCGACAATCAAAATAATAAGGACTTTTTTTACCACTGGAAAGAATGAAAGGTTTTTCAGGATTATATAAAAAAGCTCTTTCTAAAATGTATTTCAAAAGTTCTTCTTTAAGGATCGAGATATTAAGATCTCTTAAATCTCTAATTAAGGGATGAGCTTCTCCTAAGAATCTATGAAGTTCTTTTTCTGCACTTTCTTCAGATGGATAATTATAATAAACAAAATTTTTAAAATGGGTAAAACTCTCAGGAGAAATATAAGTATATTTAATAGCAAATCCCTTTTTAGGCTCTATTCTTACTACTTTCCCTTTTAAAAACAATTTAATAGGAGGAAGAGTTCCTTCTATAAATAAAATAATAGGTATTTCCTCATTTTTAGGAGGAATAACATCACTTTCAATAAACAATCCTCCATAACTTAAATCTTTTAAATTAGCTTTATAACTAACATTCTGCCAGAAAAATTCTATAGTTTTAGAAAAGGGTATTCTGGTAAACTTTCTTTTCATTTAAACCAACCCCATCTCCATCTTTTTCTCACCCAAGACCTATATCTCCAAGATGGTAATGTTGTGCTTATTAACTCTACTTCAATATTTTTAGCTATATCTGAACTAATAATAAGACGATTATTTCCATTTTTTAATAAAAAATTTCTCCCCCATCTTTGAATAACTTCAAAAATATCTCCTTTTCTTAAACCCATAGCTTCTATTTTTTTTAAAATAGCATCTTTACCAAAAAATCCTTTTATTTCTATTTTATCTCCACACCTTGTGTCAATTAATAACATAAATTATATTATACCCCCTTTCTACATTCTGAACATACACCAAAAATTTCCAGATGATATGTTAATGGTAAGTAATTTTCTTTTTTAGCATGTTTTTGAATAAGTTCTACCAATTGATTATCTATTATTTCGATTACTTTTTTACATTTAATACATATAAAATGAATATGTGGAATTTTATCTAAGGTAACTTCATAATATGATTTTGCATTTTGTCTATAAACTTCTTGAACATATCCTGCTTCAATAAGTAAAGGAATAGTTCTATATATTGAAGCCTTAGAAACTTTACTTCCTTTTCTTTTTAATTTTATATAAAGTTCATCTACATTAAAATGTTGTTTAGATTTCAAAATCTCTTTTAATATTTCTTCTCTTTCAGAGGTATATTTTAATCCCTTCTTTTTTATAAATTTTTTAAAATCTTCCACAATTTCAGATGTGATACTCATTCTTATATCCCTTTTAATTTGAAACTTATTCTCAAAATAAAAATTAAAAAGTATTTTGTCAAGAGGTAATTTTATTTTTTTTGTTATAAAATTTTTGTTATAAATTGAACAAATTTATTTGTAATCTTTACAAAAAAAAAAGAGATGTTATATTTTATTAAAAAATAAAAAGTTCCGGGGTCGTCTAATTGGCAGGACATGGGACTTTGGCTCCCAGAATCGTGGTTCGAATCCACGCCCCGGAACAATTTTTAAAAAATTCAATTTATGGAGGAGTGGCCGAGTGGTCGAAGGCGCTCGCCTGCTAAGCGAGTGTACGGGCTAAAACCCGTACCGCGGGTTCGAATCCCGCCTCCTCCGTTTTTTATAAAACTGCCGGCGTAGCTCAATTGGCAGAGCGTGGGATTTGTAATCCCAAGGTTGAGGGTTCAAGTCCCTCCGCCGGCTTTCTATTCAAAAATAATCAAACTTATGATTACCTCAGATTATTCTATCTATTTAGAAAAAAAAGAAAAATTTATAAAACAATATCAAGGAAAATTTGGATGTATATTGGAATTTCATGGTTTTGTAAGAGAATATGATTTAAAAGATAAACAAAAAATTCCTGCAAAAGGCTTAAATATAAAAAAAATAATTTTAGAAAAACTTGAAAGTATAAAAGAAAAAACTATTAAAAAATATGATCTTATAGAAATAATTATTTATCATAATACAGGATTTTTAAAGGTAGGAGAAAAAGTTGCTTCTATAGCTATTTTTGCAAAGCACAGATATGAAGCTTTTGGTGCCTTATCTTTTATTATTAACGAGATTAAAAAATATCATTAGAACGAAGTTCTTTAAGTAATTCTTTTTTGCGTTTTTTATAATATCTTTCTTCTTCACTAAAAATACATCCACAATAACCCTGACGATAAATACCAAGTGCTATAGCTTCTTCTTGTCCCTCTTTATAACCCTTTCTAAAATCCTCATAGTATAAAGGAACTTTGTATTTATGACTTAAATCTTCTGCTATAGCTTTTATTAATTCATGATTTTGATGAATACTGTAAAAAAGAGTAGAAGTAAAAGCATCAGCTTTAATTTCTAAAGCCTTTTTAATTGTGGTTTTAAACCTCATAATATAACACCTTTCACATCTCTTGCCTGGTTTATCCCAAAACATAAAAGTTTCTTTTATAAATTTCCTAAGTCCATATTCTTTATTCCAAATAATTTCAAAATTTTTAATTTTTTGAACTTCTTCTAAGGCTCTTATTCTCTGACGAAATTCTTTATAAGGATGAATATTGGGATTATAGAAATAGCCTACAAAAGATAAATTTTTCTTTTTAAAATATTCTACTATATAAAGACTACAGGGTCCACAACATATATGAAGCAAAATCATAATTTATTATTCCCTAATTTTTACCTCAAAAACAAAATTTATTACTTTAATTTACCACTTCCAAAACGGTAGAAAAGGTTTTTAAATGGAATTTTTATCTTATAATTAAGATTTGTGCAGATCAAATGGAAAGATTTAATTAAAGTACCTAATCTTCTAAGTCTTTATAGACTTATACTGGGACTAATTTTTCCTTTGCTTTGGAAATTAAAAATTCAAACTCAAATTTTACTCATTTTGATTGGAACAGCCATTTTAAGTGACACTATTGATGGAAATATAGCAAGAATTTTACATCAAAAAACAGATTTAGGTAAAATTTTGGATCCTATTGCTGATAAAGTTTTCATAAATATGCTTTTTATTTTACTTTATTTAAATAAAAATATATCTTTAAATTTTTTGCTTATTATCTTAATTAGAGATTTAGCTATACTTTCTGGAGCTATTATTTTATATTTTAAATATCCTAATCAAATAAATTTTAGACCCACTTACCTTGGAAAAACCTGCACTGTTTTTCAATTAATTTTTTTATTTCTCTATTTTATTCACCTTTTTATAAAACCTATAAATCCATTTTTAATATCTATTTTCACTCAATTAGTAATATTTTTTACTTTATTTTCTGGATTTCATTATACTTTTTTATTCTGGAAATCTTTTATAAAATCTCCAATAAGATAGTCTTCCTTCAATTCTATAAATTTTACCTTTATAATTTTTCTTTTTAATTCATTTTCTTTATTATTTAGTTTTACAAATGTGGAAATATAATTTTCAGAAAGTGCTCTCCACATATTTTTTGTTTCATCAAAATATTCCAAAACCACCTTTCTTATCTCACCGATTTCTTTTTCTAAGAAGTTTTTTCTTTTTTTAAAAAATAATTCTTTTAATAGTTTGGCTCTTTTTTTTATAATTTGAGAGCTTACTTTATCAGTGAATTTCTCTGCAGGTGTCCCAGGACGAGGAGAGAAAGGAAAAATATGAAACCAGTTTAAAGGAGATTTTTCACACACTTCGTAAGTATGTTTAAAATCTTCTTCTTTTTCTCCTGGAAAACCAACAATCACATCTGCTCCAAAAGTAGCATGAGGAAATATTTCATAAAGTTTTAAAAGAGTTTCCATATATTGTTCTTTGGTGTAATGTCTTTTCATAAGTCTTAAAATGCGGTTTGAACCGCTCTGCAAGGGGATATGAAAATGAGGAACTAAAAATTGGCTTTTTTTAGCAAAATCTAAAAAATCATTATTTATTTCTTGTACTTCTAAGGAAGAAAGTCTAAGATTAAATTCTTTTTTTTGGCTTTTTAAATATTCTTCTATTTTCCATAAAAGATCAGTAAGTTTTTGTTTAGGTTTTAAATCTTGTCCCCATTTTCCAAGATGAATGCCTGTAAGAACAATTTCCTGATATCCCTTTTCTACAAAAATTTTAATCTGCTCTAAAACTTTTTTAGAAGGAACACTTCTTGAAGTTCCTCTAACATAGGGCACAATACAGTAAGTACAAAAATTATCGCAACCATCTTGAACCTTTACAAAAGCTCTTGAGTGTTTAAAGAAATTATGCAAAATTATTGGTTCACAAATTTTTTCTTGTGAAATATCTCCAACTAAAACAAGAGGGAAAGAAACATCACTATTTTGAAAAATATCTTTTAAAATTTCCGGAAGTCTAAATTTTTCCTTTTGCCCTAAAATTAAAAGACGAGCTATATTATTTTTTTTAGCCAGTTCTTCAGCTTCTTTAAAAAACTTTTGAGAATAACAGCCCGCAAGAACTATAATATCTGAATTTAATTTAGACCATTTTTTAATGATCTTGCGAGTTTCAGCTTCTGCTTTAGCTGTTACGATACAGCTATTTAAAATCAAAATTTTAGCTTCTTTTTCTGAAGAAAAAGAAAAACCTTCTCTTAACAAACTTTCTATAATATAAGCACTTTCTATCTGATTTACTTTACAACCTAAAGTTTTTACAAAAAAAGTTGTACCCTTCATATTACTTTCTCAAGAAAATTTTTTATAGCTTTTTTTAAATAATTTTCATACTTCTTTTCACCTATAGCTCTTCTCCCAAAAACAAAATTAAATTCACTAACTAAAGGCATTTTATCTTTAAAAAGAAAATCTATCGCTACAAGATTAAAGTGTGTATTTTTTATAATTTTATTAGTAAGTTCATAAATCCTTTTTTTTAAGTTTTTTTGAGGACAAGAGATAATTCTACCTTCTTGGGAAATATTTTTTTTAAATCCTCCTTCTCTAAAGACGATTATAATTTTCTCTCCGATAACATAAGCTCTTGCATCAAAATCACAGGGTATATATTCCTGTATAAGGAAACCAAATCTTCCTTCTCTTTCCCATTTTTTAATTTCCTTAAAAACTTCTTTCAGCTCTTCTTCATTTTTTACCAGAAAAATTTCTCTTCCTTCGTCTCCATAGTTCCCTTTAATTACACAGGGATATTTAATTTTAAAAGTTCTCTTATAAGGATTTTCTTCTATTCCGCAAAGTCTTGGAACAACAGTGGTTTCAGGATGAGGAAAATTTAAAAATTTAAAAAGCATTATCTGCCCGATTTTACCAGGATACAAAAATCTAAATGTATATTCTGGAAAAACAGGGATTCCAAGATTTTTTACAAAAAAATATATTTCAGAAGAGATAGTCGGAGGAAAAATAACTGCTTTTGCCTGCAAAAGTTTTTCAAAAAAACTTTTATCTAAAGGCTCAAATTGAAAAAAATTAAAATCTCCTTTAAAACATGGCAAAAAAGAAATAATCATTGAGACTTATTTCTCTTCTAACTGCAAAATTAGAGGTTCTAATTCTACGACTAAAGTTTTCAATTTATTTAAAGTTTCTGCAATTGTTTCTTCTTCCTCCGAATATTCGTGCGTTATAATATTTCTTAGTTCTCTCATAGTACCCATTTTCCCCAATTTATAGAAAGCCCGCGTTTTTCTGCCAGATTAATTATATCTTTCATAAAAAGTCTTTCAGTTTCTTCTCCTTGAATGAATAAATATATTCTTAAAAGTTTGCCTATACTTTCTTGAAGCTTTGAAAAACGATAAGCTATAGTATCAAGTAAACTTAAAGTATACAATTTTTCTTTCAACTCTTTTATATCCTTTTCTGAAAGAGGAAAAGGTTTAAACTTTTCAAGCTCCTTAATAGTTTCTATTAAAATTTTGTAATGTCTAAGAACTTCTCTTAAAACAATTTCATATTTCTCTTTCAGAGTTCAACCCCTTCTTTTAAAGCTATTTTTTCTATTTCTCTTTCAGGATTTTTCTCTAAAATAATATCTACTTTTTGCTCCCCAAGTTCTTCCCACAATTTAATTAAAAATTTAATTCTTTTTTCCAATAAATTGTTTCTGAATTTGGGTCTTATGTAAAGATCAATATCTCCCCCTCTCTTTTTTAAGTCAACTCTGCTACCAAAAAGATAAACCTTAGTTCCTTTGCCAAATATTTCCTCAGCGCTTTTTTTAATAACTTCTATTTCTTTTTCAGAAAGTCTTACTTTTCTCTTCATTCTATAAAAAATTTTAATACAGCTTTGAAGCATTGCAATTTTTACATTTCTCTTTAAATTTTATTAATATGAACGAACTTTCCGGGTTGGGGAAATTTTTAATACTGTTAGGTGTTATAATAATCTGTCTGGGGATCTTCCTTACCTTTATTCCTAAAATTCCTTACTTAGGAAGACTTCCAGGAGATATTTACATCAAAAAAGGAAACTTTACCTTTTATTTCCCTCTGGCAACTTCTATATTACTGAGCATTCTTTTAACTATTTTATTAAACCTGCTATTTAGAAGGTAGATTTTTTATAATAATACCAGATTTTTCCCTTTTTATATGGATCAGGAAGCACAAGTGATGGAATAAGTTCTTTTCTTTCCTCAGTAGTAAAAATGCCATATCCATTTCTATAATATTTTAAAAGCTTCTTTTCTTTTTTAATAACTGGTACGGTTTTTTTTAGATAAAAAAGAAAAAGAGGATTCTCTTGCTTGTAAAAAATTACTTTTTCCTTCTTTGGAAGATTCGCTTTTATTAAGTCAATCCTATACTTTAAATCTTCAAGAGAGCTAAACCGAATTAGAAAGATTGCTAAAAAATTTAAAATAAAAAGAATTGTTCCGAGACCAAGCAAAAATTTTTTAGAATAAAGATTTAATAAAACATCACTTATAAATAAAGCCACAAAAGGGTATAAATAGAGAAGATATTTATCAAACTTTTCCCCTGTAAAGCTTAATAAAAATACTGGAAGACTGAAAGCAAAAAAATAAAGCCATGATTGATCTGAGAGAGAAAACAAACCCTTTTTAAAAAAAAGATGAATTCTTATTAAAAAAAGTAAAATCCATGGAGCGAAATTTAGAAAAAGAGCTTCAAAGTAAGAATAAAATGGATCTTTTTTATTAACAAGTCTTCCTAAGATATCGGTATAAAAAAATTCATGAAAAATATGAGGACCAAATTTAAGATATCCAAAAATATACCAGGGAAAAACAAGAATAATAAAAAGCAACCACCCTCTGAAATAAAAAAGGAGTTTAAGAATGTTTTTATCTCTGAAAATAAGAGCATAAAAAAGAAAAGAGGGGATAAGAAAAAAGTGTAAAGGACCTCTGGTTAAAAAGGCAAAAGCAAAAAAAAGGTAAAATAAATATATATATTTAACTTTTGAAGTATATCTAAACTGTGTTAAAAAGTAAAAACTTAGTATGACAAAAAAAATAAACAAAGGTTCGAGATCTATCCTGTAAATGAATGAGAGAAAACGAAAAGAAGTAAAAAGAATAAAGAGAGCAAGAAGACTTTTAAATAAGTCCTTTTTCTGAAGTTTATAGATAATAAAACTTACCAGAATGTAACTTAAAAAAGAAACCAAACGCAAAAAGAAAATTTCAGAAGAAAAGGCATGACCAATAGCATAAAAAGGTAAAGAGATCCAAGTATAAAAAGGGGGTTTGGTAAAATAAGGTTCACCATTGTAAGTAGGAATAAAAAAATTTCCATAATAAGTTTCCTGAACAATAACTGCTTTCTGTGCTTCTTGATAAGAGAGAAGTGGTAAAAAGTATGAAAAAATAAGTAATATAAATAAAACAAAGAAAAAAATAAAAAAAATTTTTCTGTATTTTTTCATTTTAAAATTGAAAATTTAACCTTTAAAAAATTCTTTACAAGAACAAAAAAAGGATTATTTTAGGTAAACTATGGAGTTAAAAATAGGCATAGTGGGTTGTGGGAAAGCAGCACAAAGGCATTTGAAAATATATCAAGCTTTGCAAAATGAAGAAAATATAAAAGTTACAGCAGTTGCGGATTTAGATTTAGAAAAAGCCAAAAGTTTTGCTCAAGCTTTATCTGCTAAACCATATACAGATTTCAAAGAAATGTTAAAAAAAGAAGAAATAGATGTAGTAGATATTTCTGTTCCTTCTGGATTGCATGCAAAGGTTGGGGAAATTATATTAAAAAATTATAAGAAAAACTTATTAGTTGAAAAACCTTTAGCTTTAACCTTAAAAGATGCACATAAACTTTTAAATCTTGCAGAGCGTTTTAATTTAAAGATTGTTACTATTTTTCAAAACAGAGCCAATCTTCCAGTGATTAAGTTAAAAGAAATTCTTGATAAAAATTTATTAGGAAAAATAGTTTTGGTTTCAGTAAAATTTTATTGGAGCAGAAGACAAAATTATTATGATAGTGCTTCCTGGAGAGGAACATGGTCTCTTGATGGAGGAGCTCTTGCTCAACAGGGATGTCATTTTGCAGATATGATAACTTACTTAGGAGGAAAAATTGAAAGCGTTTTTGCTAAAATGGGAACATATCTTGTAAATATTGAAGCAGAAGACCTTTTAGTAGGAACTATTAAGTTTAAAAATGGAGCTCTTGGAACCATAGAAGCTACAACCTGTGCAAGACCAAAAGATATAAAAGCAGAAGTAGTTATTCTTGGTGAAAAAGGTTCAGCTATTCTCGGAGGCTTTGCTATGAATAGGTTAGATTATCTTGCTTTGGAAGATATAGAAAATCCTCAATCCTTAATAGAAGGGTTCACAGAAAATCCAGTCCATCCTCTTGGATTTTCTCATTATAGTTATATCAAATCAGCTATTAAATTTTTCAAAACAGGAAAAAAGGACTCCTTTTTAGCAGTAGGAGAAGAAGCGCTACCTTCTCTTGAATTAATAATAGGTTTTTATGAATCTGCTGAAAGAGGAAAAGAAATATTTTTCCCTTTTTATTCTAAATTCTGTAAACTTGGAAAAGGAGTATAAAAAATGAAAAAAATTCCTTTGCTTGATCTGAGAAGAGATTTTGAGGAAATAGAAGATGAGGTTTTAAAAGGAATAAAAGATGTTTTTACTTCTATGAAGGTGTTAAATGGACCAAATTTACATGCGTTTGAGAAAGAATGGGCTGAATATTTAGGAGTAAAATATGCTTTTGGCTGTAGTTGTGGGACTTCAGCTCTTTTAATGGCTCTGATTTCTCTTGGAATTGAAAAGGAAGATGAGGTTCTGGTGCAGGCAAATGGATTTATAGCAGACCTTGAAGCTATATACTTTGCTGGAGCAAAACCTGTTTTTCTTGAGGTAGATCCTAAAACTTTTGGACCTGATCTTGAAGATCTTAAAAGAAAAATTACCCCTAAAAGTAAAGCATTACTTTTAATTCACATGTATGGACATCCCTGCGAAATGGATGAGATTGTTGAAATATGTGAGAAATATGGACTTATCTTGGTAGAAGATGCTTCTCATGCTCACGGTGCAGAATATAAAGGTAAAAAAGTAGGAACCTTCGGTAAAGTCGGATGTTTTAGTTGTGGTCCAGTTAAAAATCTTAATGCTATTGGGGATGCAGGAGTTGTGGTAACAAATGATGAAAAAATTGCCTACAAACTCAAATATTTGAGAGTTCATGGTCAGGTACAAAAAAATTATTCCTATTTTCCAGGATTTAATTCTCGTTTAGATGAAATTCAGGCTGTAATTCTTAGAGCAAAGTTGAAAACTCTTGATGCTAAAAATGAAAAAAGAAGAGAAATTGCAAAATATTATACAGAAAAGCTCTCTCAAATTCCTGAACTTTCACCTCCCCCTATTGATCCTCCTTATAAAAAAAGTGTTTATCATCGCTATATGATAAGAACATCAAAAAGAGATGAATTGGCTGAATTTCTAAAGAAAAAAGGTATCGGAATAGGCTATTACTATCCTATACCCCTTCACAAACAGAAAGCCTACCTTGAGTTTTTCAGCAAACCTTATGAACTCCCTATTGCTGAAAAGCTTGCCCAAGAATTACTTGCTATCCCGCTATATCCAGAATTACATCAAGATGAAATTGAGTATATCTTAGAATCCATTTTTGAGTTTTTCCAAAAAAATTATTAATTATGAAAGAAAATCTCATTTCAGTTGTAATACCTGTTCACAACGAAGAAGGAAACATTGAACTGGTCTATAAAGAAACAAAAACTGTGATGGAAGAGATTAAAGAAGAAAAAGGCTATGAATACGAAATTATCTTTGTAAATGATGGAAGCACAGATAGAACCTTAGAAATATTAAAAAGTATAAAAATGCATGATAATAATTTAAGAATTCTAAATATGGATCGTAACAGAGGAGAAGCAGCAGGACTTACTGCAGGTTTTCAGCTGGCAAAAGGAATGTACATTTTTACTATGGATGGTGATGGACAAAATAATCCCAAATATTTTAAAGAGTTTCTTTTAAAACTTGAAAGAGGCTACAAGGTTATAACTGGTTATCGGCTAAAAAGAAAAGAGCCTTTGTTCAGAAGAAAAATTCCCTCTAAGATTGCAAATAAATTAATTAGTATTGTTACTGGGCTAAAGGTAAGAGATAATGGTTGTTCTTTAAAAGGTTATGTAGCAGATATTCCAAAGCGAGTTCAAATCCCCCATGGATTTCACCGGTTTTTACCTGCTCTTTTTGGAGTGAAAAACGAAGAAGTTCTTGAAATACCTGTTTTAGACAGAAAAAGGTATTGGGGAAAATCTCATTATGGTTTAAAAAGAACTTTTGAAGTTTTAAGAGAACTTATAACTTTTCCTTTTGTAATAAAAAATCCCATTTTTTTTGAAAAGTTTTTTAAATTCGCATTTGTTTTTAATATATGCACCAGCTTGCTTTTTGGTTTGTGGACACTTTCTAACCCAAATTTAATAAAAATCTTTTTGGAAGTAAGTTTTTTAATTGGAGCTGGTCTTAGCTTTATAATTTATAAAAATCTTAAAAGATTTAATAAAGCTCAAAATAAAGGAGTTTTCAAAATAGAAGAATTATAAAGAATGTAATAGTTCTTGGAAAACTCCTTTTTATCTTCAAAACTCTTTAAAAGAAAACTAAAATTTTTAGATCTTTCTATAAATTTCTGATCTAAAAACTTACGTACAACAATAACATCACAATTTTTTAAAGCTTCTTCAAAGTTATTGTAATCTATAACTTTCTTTTTGATCCTGGCATAAAAGTAAAAATTAGCAACCGGTTTTTTATAGGGAGAAAAGCTACAAACCCTCAAAGAGGGAACATTTTCTACCAAATTTTTAACGAAAATACCTGCTGATTTTTCTGTGCTAATGCTATAAACAGGCTGAAGATAAGAAAAAAATAAAATTTCTATTAAAAAAAATACTAAAGTAATAGAATATAAAGCAGATGTTTTTTTTGATAATACAAAAAGACTCCATATTTGAAAGAAAAAAACTAAAATGGTAAAAATTAAAGTTCCTTTGTGTATGATATACCCTTCTTTTTTGAGCCAAAAAAGACTTAGCAATGTTAAGAATGGTAAAATATAACTTAAAAAGATATATGCTTTTATAAGCAGTGTTTTAAAATTAT
>Ga0190337_1000165_pt1 | contig 12334 bp, 10 predicted proteins | sample 4872041011_MG_FD_161677 | JGI IMG/M metagenome (GOLD analysis project Ga0190337, IMG submission 161677) | Hydrothermal vent sediment bacterial communities from Southern Trench, Guaymas Basin, Mexico - 4872-04-10-11_MG | ecosystem: Environmental > Aquatic > Marine > Hydrothermal vents > Sediment ...
ATGAAGTTACTGAAAACGATATGGGAATTTTGGTATTCTCTTATTCAGATAATAATACTGTGTACGGGAATAATGTCGTTAAAAATGAATGGTATGGTATAAGCATTCAAGGAGGTTGTTTCAATGAAATTGTTCATAATGTAGTTTGTTGGAGCAAAAACTGGTGTGGAATATCTACTGTAAAGAGTTGGACACGTGGCAATATAATTTCAAAAAATGAGGTATTACATAACAATTGGGTTGGAATAGAAATCGAGGGAGTTGGAAATATCATATGTAATAACAACATATCTTATAATACTCGATGTGGTATATATCTCAGCTCATTTTTAGGTACAGATTGCAAACGGAATGTGATAAAAGAAAATAATTTTATTGAAAATGGCATAAATGCATATTTTAATGTAAAACTTTTCTCTCTCAATTTCTGGTTTAAAAATTATTGGAGTGACTGGCATACATTTCTTCCAAAGCCAATATATGGAAGATGTATGGGAATTCCTTGGCTCAACTTTGACTGGATGCCTCGTGTAATGCCAAGAGGTGAGGGAAGATGAGAAAAATCGCAATAATAGTATCCGCCCTCCTTCTGATGTCATTACAATCGTTTTCATTGCCTTCTTCTGAAGTAAACAACTATACGCCCCACCCTCCAATTATTATAGAAGGAAATGATGATTTTACCCCAGAAAATGGCGTTATAGGGGGAAATGGAACAAAAGAAAATCCTTACATCATTGAAGGATGGGAAATAAACGCTTCTGAAGAATGGCGTGGAATTACTATTAAAGATACCACAGCATATGCTGTCATCAGGAAATGCTATATTCACGATGCAGGATGTGCTATATTCATTAACAACGCAAGCAACATAATCATTCAAAATTTAATTACAGAATTTAACAATTTTGGCATTTCCATCATAACTTCAAAAAATATCTATGTAGAGAATTGTTATACTGAATCCATTTACTTGAATACAGATGAAAATTGTTCTATAAAAAATTGCCATATCACGCATTCTGCCCAGATAATAGAAAGTGTGAAAAGTAGCATAATAAGTAATTTTATTGGAAAAGGCTTACTAATTAAGGGATTAAAGCAAGAGCATTTCTTCCACAATATTTTAAATAACACTGCCATCAACGGCTCTATTCTTTACTATGTTAATAAAAGCAATGTTAAGGTAAAAGAAAATGCTGCCCAGATATTTATAATAGGATGTAAAAACTTTGAGATAAGCATGAATACTTCAAATGTAATGGTGGCGGTTGAGATGGTATATTCTTCTAACATTTCAATAATTAACTCAGGTTTTTATGGAAAAATGGCTTGGGCAAGCGTTTTTGGCATTAATTCTTCCGACATTTCTATATCAAATTCAAAGTTTAAAAATAATGGCTGCTCAATTTTTTTACATGCTGTATCTAATTTTGAAATAAAAAATTCTTATTTTGCATTTTATGAAAGTGGATTGGTTGCGGAATTAAGCAAAAATGGAATTGTTAGAGACTGCACATTTGAAAATGGAGAATTTGGCTTAGAATTTTATTTATGCAGAAATATTGTCATAAAGCATTGCAATATCCATGACAATGAATGCGTTGGAGCAATGGCTCAGGGAATAATTGGCTTTACCATATACAAATGCAATGTTTATAATAATGGCGATGATTGTGGAGGAGGAATAGGAGTAAGTCAAGGAATTTTTGTAAGAATAAATAGTAACAATATATTCAATAACTCATACTATGGCATATACGCAGATTTTTCAATTGTAAATGCGATGCATAACTATTATGGCTCATTCTTTGGACCAAGTAGAAATAGGACGCACCCATTAAGAGGAGACATAGTGTATGGGTTCGCTTCCATAATAATAACATTTCCATGGAAAGTTTTTCCTGTTCTCACAAAAGCAGAATATTGCTCACAGAAGGTGAAAAAATGAAGAAAAAAGTTGCCATTATTACATGCTTCTTCTTTCTCTTTTCAATAGCTATTGCTGGTTATACGGATCCATTAGAGGAAAATACAAAAGTGATAAACAGCAACATTCTTTATGTAGGTGGAGATGGTCCTAATAACTATACGAAAATACAAGATGCAATCGATGATGCCATGGATGGAGATACAATATTTGTTTATGATGACTCCTCCCCTTATTATGAGAGTATAAATGTAGATAAATCAATAGCCCTCATAGGTGAGAACAGAAATACTACTATAATAGATGGAAAAGGAGGTTGGGTTGTAATAAATATTACTGCTGAAGGCGTAACTATTGAAAACTTTACAATCCAAAATGGAGAATATGGAGGCATTTATGTATATTCTAATTACAATTGCATTTTCCATAACATAATCACAAAAAATGGTTGGGAAGGAATATATCTTGAGCATTCTCACAACAACCGTATTTTATGTAATGGTATAACCTCGATTGATGGAAGGGCTATCGACATTTATTATTCCCATAATAATGTTATAACGAGTAATTTTATTGATTCAAATGAGGCAGGAATAATACTTATGAATGCAAGCCACAATAAAATTTTTGATAATAAAATCTCTAATCATGAAACTGGAGGAATAACAATTTGGATTGGGTATGATAATATAATAAAAAATAACAATCTTTCCAATAACGAAATAGGAATATACCTCTCTTCTTCTAACAATTCAGTTTTCAATAATTCTTTTTATCGATGCGGAATTATTGTAGATTCTTTTCATAATGAAATAGCTGATAATACAGTTAATGGTAAACCCTTGCTATATTTGGAGGGACATTCTGACGAAATTATAGAAAAGGAGGCGGGACAAATTATACTGGTTAATTGCAATAATATTACAGTATGCCATCAAAACATATCCTATACTTCAATTGGCATTGAGCTTTTAAGCACTAAAAACTGCAACATTTTTAACAATACTTTCCTTAAATGTGGAAGCAGCGTTTTCCTTTACAACTCGAACAATAACCAGATTACAAAAAATTATTGCTCAAATAGCGACGATGCTATAATTTTATGGTATGGAATGAATAATGAAATTGCTGATAATGCTATAAAAAATATCTCTTATGGTATCCACTTACGTGCAAGCAATATTAATTATGTTAAAGGAAACATTATTACACATGGAGAAGAAGGAATATTGATGAGCGGAGAAATGAACAAAATAATCAATAATACTATTTTTAACATGACGAAAGAAGCCATTTGGATGACAAGCTCGGATTTAAATGTGATAAGAAAAAATAATATTGGCCATAACAAATATGGAATTTTTATAACTGGAAAGTACAAAGGAAGCTTATTTAATTTAATAGCTGGCAATGTCATACATAATAATGAATTTGGAATTTATATCGAAAATGGCTATTACAATTTATTTTGCAATAACTGGTTTATAAACAATGATAAACACGTTTCAGCTATTTATCTTGATAGACTTATTTTGAACATATGGATAATGAATCATTGGGATTTATTACTTGCAAAATTTATTCAGCAAAATTAAAGTTAAATAATTCCATGCTATTATTCACATGATTGAAAGAAAAGAAATATGGAGTCTTTTGGAAGATTATGACTACAGCAATATAAAAGTCGCAGCCATCGCTTCTCACTCCGCCTTAGACACATTTGACGGTGCGAAGGAAGAAGGCTTTCCCACTCTCGCAATATGCCAGAGAGGAAGGCACAAAACATATGATGTTTATTTCAGGAGCAAAAAAATCGGCGAGAGGAGCATAGGATATGTTGATGAAACGTGGATATTTGAGAAATTTAATGAAATACTTAAAAAAGAGAATCAAACAAGATTGAGGAAAGAAAACGTTGTCTTTGTTCCAAATCGCTCGTTTACCTCATATTGTAGCTTGGATGAAATAGAAAATAATTTTTATGTGCCCATGTTTGGCTCAAGATGCCTCCTAAGAATGGAGGAGAGGGGGGAGAAGAGAGATTATTACTGGTTGCTTGAAAAGGAGGGATTGCCGTTTCCAGAAAAAATAGAGAATCCGGAGGATATAGATGAATTGTGCATAGTAAAGCTGCATCATGCGGTCAAAAAATTAGAGCGAGGTTTCTTTACCTGTGCATCATATGAGGAATATAAGGAAAAAGCGGAGAAGTTAATAAAACAGGGTGTTATAACTGAAGAAGATTTAGAGAAAGCCAGAATAGAAAGATATATTATCGGCCCCGTCTTCAACTTGGACTTTTTCTATTCTCCAATATTAAAACAGATTGAATTACTCGGCATCGATTGGCGATTTGAAACGAGCCTCGACGGACATGTGCGTCTTCCAGCAGAGCAACAGCTTAGTTTGCCAGAAAAGCAGAAGATTCCAGAATACACGGTATGCGGGCACAATATGGCTACATTGCGAGAGTCGCTGCTTGAAAAGGCATTTAACTTAGCCGAAAAATTTGTTGAAGCATGCAAAAAACATTATGATTATGGAATAATTGGCCCCTTCTGTCTACAGACATGTGTGGACAAGGATTTAAATTTTTATATATACGACGTTGCACCCCGCATAGGAGGAGGAACAAACGTTCATATGTGGGTCGGACATCCCTATGGCAACTCTTTATGGAGATGCAACATGTCCACCGGCAGGAGAATGGCTCTCGAACTAAGGATGGCTATAGAAAGGGATGAACTGGAGAAGATTGTGAGTTAAAATATATTTATAATTTGCACTTCTGGTATGGTTATAGAAGCGTAGTTGCCTGCATAGTCAAAAGCGACGGCTGTAATGTTGTATATTCCAATTGCATTTTTAATACTCCATTCATATGGTGGCTGGTTATCTTCGAAGGAGAGTCCTTCATTCATATAGAATTCCACTTTCTTTACCCCTGCAAGATTATCATTTGCCGACGCTTCAATTGTAATATCTCCTATTATCATTGTATCTCGGGGTATGCGAGGTGTGGGAGTTTTCTTTCCCCAGAAATATATGTATCCTGGCTCAAAATTTGTGAAATTTATTGAGGGGGGTGTAGCATCTATTTTTATTGTCATATTTCCATAATTTTCGTTTCCTCTGCTATCTTTTGCATAATATTCGATGAAATAAAATCCATCCTTTCTTAGTGTGAGAGGCATTACATAATCGCGCCACAAATCACCATTTATCCTATATTTCAGCTCCTTTACGCTACTCTCGTTATCATGGGCTTCAAATGTTATGGTTACACTACTCACATACCAATCTTCTTCCCCCTTCTTTCCCTCTATGCCTACTTTAATTGTTGGCGCATTCTTATCTTTCTTCTCCAAGCAGCCAGCAAGAAGCAAAAGGGCGACAATCATGGCAAATATTTTCTCCTTCACCACCAATCACCTTGGAAGCGAGGCAATCTTTCTCTTATAACCTCCCAATCATTCTGGTCATGGTCGCTGTCATCTCCATCTGAATAATCGACGAGCTTATATACATACCTGTAATTCATACAGCTCTCATAGTTTTTCCATACGTAGTATCCTTTGCTCCATGGAAAACGGGTGCTTTCATTATCTATACCATCAAAATCCATAAGACCAAGAGTATGGCCGAGCTCGTGCATTGTCACGCTGGCAAGAGCTGTTTCATAATCACTTCCCTGCAGTTTTATCATCCAAAGCCAGTTTCTTACATACTGAACGCCAATACAAAAGCTATCTATGTAAAACATTCTTCCGCCTGCGGGCCTGCCAGCCCAGCCCATCTGGCAGCACATTATGCCATAATGGAAAACGCCTCTCTTCCAATTATTTATGTCGCCGTTCAGGAAATATTTTTCCCTCGCTGCTATAAGTTCATCTCCATACATCTTATCATCAAATGGAATCAAATCGCCTCCTCCTCCCATCCGGCCATCATCTATATGGAGGATTATATTATGTTTGGTAAAAGCACTCACAATCATCTCTTGACTCCTTTTGGGAAGGACATAGTCTTTCTGCCACGGATACTTTGCTTTCATGAAATCAATTTCTAGGAAGACATCCGGGCAAAACGGATCAGATAGCCATTTACTCGTTAGATATTCCTCAACATTATCCAATCCATCATTATCAGGATCGAGATGTTTATGATCCTCTGGCACTACAGGGTTATAGCCATATTTATCCTCCCAGTCAGAAGGAATGCCATCCCCATCTATATCAACATTTCCATACTCCATGCTTTCATTCAATCCATATTTTGCCTTTTCCCATGGAGTCATTCTATCGCCGCCACCCCACCATCCATCTGTGCTTCCTTCCTCATATATATCGAACCATATTTCATAGTCATTTTCATCATAATTTCCATCTTCATGTCCTCCTGCATGTCCATATCCGCTTCCATCGCCTAGCCAGTCATCGCCACGCCATTCTCCGCTTGTAAGGTTGTAAAAGAGTGTTAATGTTTTGCCATAAAGATATCTTCCTTTTTGTGGAGAAATATCACATGGCTGGTCAATTATTCCCTTCCTCCAGAGCTCTATCTGAATAGGAATTTCCTTATTTTCTTCATATTCGACAACATTGTATGCAAAAGCCCATTCCGGCCATATATCCATGCCCTTAAATATTTGTCTCCACCATACACTATCCTGTCCATTTATGAACACTTTGAGATAAACACTATCATTTTGCAGGTTCAAACTCCTTATCCTTTTGACCTCTACGATAACTGCTACCTCCTTTCCAGCCTTTGAAATATTTGGCGAGACTCCATTAAAATTTATGGCAAGTCCGGGTAGAATAAATGCAAGCAAAATTATGGTTGCGAAGCTCCTTTTCATGTTAAATGCTAATGCTTAATCATATAAGAATTTAACTCTCGCCGACACTTGCATCAATTATTTCAAACCATATCTCTCCATCCACACCTTTTTCGTGATATTTGCCACAATCCTTGAAAATGTTTATATTTTTTGCATATACAGGTGAAGGCGGAGAAACATTGCTTGAAAATACCTTTACTAAATCATAACCAGCTATGCCATCCTTTAAATTAATTTCCAAACCTTCATCTATGTCTTCGACGACTATCATAAGAGGATGAGAAGCATTTCCTGGCACACCATAATCGCTTAAATCAAATACATAGCTGAAATTTATGCTCTCGTTTTTATTAACGGGCGTTACCAAAAAGGGAATTCCTTCAGGAAAAACTGCCCACTCATTTCCTGTAGATATATTTATACGGAGTTCAATGTTTCCATCGCTGTCTCCCATATCTGATGTTATTATAATATTTTTGATCCATATTTTTATTTTTAAGTCTCTTAGGGGATCTATATCATAACCATCTGGCACACCATCTTTATCCACATCTTTTGTTTGCAGATACTGAATAATTTTTTCATGAGATATATTATGTTTCTCATAATACAAAATCTCATAATAATCGAGAAAACCGTCCCCATCTATATCTCCTCGCCAATCTCTTGGATCACTTCCTAACTCCTTTTCTTCCAGATCACTCAATCCATCTCCATCTGTATCTTTCTTTGTTGGATCAGTTGCTCCTCCGGGATATAAAAATTCTTCCAGATCACTCAATCCATCTCCATCTGTATCTTTCTTTGTTGGATCAGACGTTACAGTGTAGGTGGTAATGTTCTTGCTGTCTGGATAAATGACATTTACCTCCCATCCCTCCTCCTCTCTTTCATCTGGAAGCCCATCCCCATCTCTGTCTCCTTTTTGTCTAAATACACATCCTGCAAAGATGTTGAGAAGTAGAATTGCAATTATAACAGCAAATATCTTCTTCATTTTCTACTCTTTTTCCTTATCTCGGCATCTATTTTTCTTTCAATTGCCTCAAATGATTTTTTGAGATTTTCGATAATATTCTTACTCATCTCCTCGATTTTTCTAATTTCTCTCTTTACCAAAAGTTTACTTCTCTCAAGAGGAATCATTATTCTTTCCACTTCCACTTCATCTGGTTCAATAAGCGTAAGGCGTCGTTCATCTATCCTGTATTCTGGAATCTTCGGCATTGCAGGTTTTCTTGGTTCTGGAGGATATTTTATCTCTGGAAGAGAAATATCTATAAACACCCCTTTCCGTTTAGCTTCAGCAAGTTTTCTCTCAATGTATCTCCTTAGTTTTTCATATTCTGTTTTTATCTTCTCCTTTTCCTCCTGCCATTTGTTATAGAGCGGCTCCCATCCTTCCTTCCATGCATTTTTAATTTTCTCTTCGAGCCTCCTCTGTTTTATCCTCTTTTTCCTTCTAAGCTCTTCAAGCTTCCTTTCCTCTCTCAGTTTCCATTTCATGTAGTACTTTGCTGATTTCCACTCATCTTTCATCTCTCTGAGCATTTTTCTTCTGGCATTTCCCCTCAATTTTGCCAACTCTTCCTCCTCCTCTTTCCATGGTTTTGGTAAATATGTTACAGGATTGTTATGGCGATAGGCAACAATGCCCACAAATGCAAGAATGAGTAGAGAAGGCATACTGCTCAGCAAAGCCACCATTTGACCAAGTGTGAGATGAAAACCTTCAACAGAGACAATTACTGCTACTGCCTTCGCCACTCCTCCGCCCTCCGCCCTCACTTCAACGAGTATGAAATGGGTTCTTTCCTGCACGTATACGCCTTCGTGAGGTATGGCAAAATACAGATTTACGGAAGCTTCTCCATCTGGTGGTATGATTATTGGGGACTGTGAGAAACCAACCTTCCAGCCAGGCGGGGCATATATTTTACGTATATAGAATCGATCCTCATAATTCCCCTGATTTTTTATTTTGACGGGCAGGCTGTATATTTCCTCCTGCCTCCCTTTGATAAATGTTTTATTAATTTCAACATCAAAGGAATGATACTGTGCTAATTTAACTTGGAAGGTGAAATTGGCTTTATGCCAGTAATCGAAGATTCTTCCCGGTAAATCTTTTATGCGACCGTGAAGATGTATTGTTGCATAATTGGAGGGGCGAGCTGATGCAGTTACAACAATCCTGCCAATTTTTGTCTCGTTTGGCCAGAAATAAGTCCATGTTGGGGAAACAAATGCCTGCCATCCCTCGCCTTCGACTTCCACATCAAATTCTGCATAAAAGAGATAGTAATTTTTGCTGAAAAATCCACCATTGTAAAATTTAAAATAAAATGTGTATTGTTTTGTGGGTTCTATCTCTGCTGTTGTAGGGCCTATAGGATCAATTTGCAAATTAACGAGTTGAGGCATCGGTTCATCGGGCTCTGGAGGCTGCTCAGCTAAAGCAAAATAGCTTGTGAATAAGGATAGGGAAATTAAAAGTATGAGAGAGAGGCATGCAATTCGCATGTTACTTTTTCTTCCTAGCAATCAGTAAGCCAGCTATGGCAAGTCCAGCAATCATTATAATGGCGTCGAAGCCGGGCACATAGAATCCCTTATTTTTCGCTAAGAAATATGCCGTTGTTTCATATTGGGTAATCAGTGGTATTTCATCTGTTCTACGCACCCATTTTCCTCCCTGATATTCATAATATGGTGCCTCCGACCTTGCCCTTGCTTTTATGGAGAAATCCTCCCAATCGTTGTGGTATGATATGGCTGTACCATGTGGGGATGTAAGAGTAATGGTTACTGTGGCATATGGAAATGTTTCATCTCCGGGTTGCTTTGGCTCTATAATAACTGTAGATGGGCTAATAACATATTTCCAGTCACCAGGTTCTTTTTCCGCTGTCAAATCCACAATTACACGGGAGTTGCCATAATTGTATATGTTTATGATGAAAGGAAGTTCTCTATCAGGAGAAGTTCTCTCTATTGGCTGCACAGCACTTATTGCAATCTCTGTATAGGGATTATAACCGACTATTATGGAAAGTTTTGCTTCATCAATTGTTCTGAACATTCCGCCTGCAACTATTCTTCCTCTTACTGTGACATCAACCGTACCTGATTGGCCTGCTTGGATATCATGCTCTTTAACCTGCATTATAAGAGTAACCTGTTTGGGAGTCCTCGGTTGCAGGACAAATGTCTGAGGAGATGCAATAACAGTAAGCCAGCTCGGACTGCCTTCAATAGAAACTTCTACATAAGCTGGCATATAGCCAATATAATATGGCTGGTATTCTACAGTTAGCCTTATTTCCTGCAGCCCATATCTCTCTACATAGGCAATGGATGTATCTGCAGTTGCATCTATTTTTCCCCATGATATTGCATGGCTGCTTTGAGACAAAAGCAGGACGACACCAGCTAAAGCCAATATAACAGTTCTTTTAAACATTTTAACCCTCCAGATAATCTGATATTAGGGATTGTATATTTATTTTTTTCCTCCTTCCTCTTCCTCAATTTCCTCCTCTCTCGGAATTTCTACTCTTTCAGGGAAGTAACTCAGTATTATTATATCTCCTACAGCAGAGACCCATCTGTAAGGCACTGCAACATCCATTCCATCCTCAACAAGTTCTTTGTTAGTTTCTGTTAAAATAAGTTTTGCTATGCATCTCTCCTCTATATCAATGAGCACGTTTCTAACCTCTCCTACATATATTCCCTTATTCGTATAAACCGGCAAATTTATGAAATCTGTCACATTCATTTTCCCACACCATTAATATGCAACGATTTTAAATAATTATGGTTTTTGAGAGGGCCGGGAAAGTTGCCTGAAGCGAAAATCCGCCTCCACATAAGCAGGAAGGAGGCGGTAATGTTGTATGGAGGCATGGATGGGAGGAATTGTAAATAAATTAGAAAGTAGAGGTGAATAGCAGACTTACTCATTCCGTTGGAGTAAAGAAAACACTTTAGAAAGATTAATATGCCACTGCCTCTTGACATGCACGATATAATGCTTGGAGAGAGAAGGAGATATACATGAACATGGAGTTGGTGAGGAGAGAGTTACTGAAACTCACGAGGAAAGGAATGAACAAAATCATTAAGCACAAAGAAAGGTGAAAACATGAATGAGAAGGTGAAGAAAAACATAGATATTCTTCTGGGCGACCCAAAGAGGGCCATAATAAAACTCTCCATTCCAATGATGATAGGCATGTTAGTTCAGACGTTATATAATCTTGCCGATGGGATGTGGGTATCGGGCCTGGGCTCAGAGGCTTTGGCTGCAATAGGGCTATTCTTTCCCGTCTTCATGGGAATTATTTCTCTTGCTGCTGGCTTGGGAATAGGTGCAAGCTCCGCAATAGCAAGGAGGATAGGGGCGAGAGATAAGGAAGGGGCGGATAACGTAGCCATACACTCCTTTCTACTTTCATTGATTTTCGGAATTTCCATAACAGTTACGATGCTCCCCACCATACACCTGCTATTTCGTTCCATGGGTGCAAAGGGAGAAGTGGTTGAACTCGCAATAGAGTATTCGAGAGTCCTTCTCGCAGGAGCTTTTGTGATGGTTTTCAACAACGTCGGAAACGGTATTCTGAGGGGAGAAGGAGATGCAAACAGGGCAATGCTCGCGCTGGTGCTTGGCTCAGGCCTTAACATAATCCTTGACCCGATATTTATTTACACTCTCGGCTTAGGTGTTGTTGGTGCTGCTTATGCCACACTCCTTTCGATGATTGTGACTTTCCTCCTTATAGCCTACTGGCTTTTCATTAAGAAGGACACCTATGTGAATATAACGCTAAGAGACTTTTCGCCAAGTAGAGAAATCCTCAAGGATATCTTGCGTGTCGGACTTCCATCATCTATTTCTCAACTTTCAATGTCGATAGCAATATTCTTTCTCAACAGTATAGCAATAATGGCAGGTGAAGAAAACGGTGTTGCAATATTCACAAGTGCCTGGCGTGTTACAATGCTCGGGATAGTGCCCATACTCGGCATGGCTTCCGCTACTGTAGCAGTTACAGGAGCAGCATATGGAGAGAAAAATATAAAGAAGCTGGAAACAGCGTATCTTTCCGCCATAAAATTTGCCTTCCTGATAGAACTATTAGTTGTTGCTTTCATAACCCTTTTTGCACCACAAGTGGCTTATCTCTTCACATATTCTGCCTCTGCTAGGGCAATAAAAGCGGGATTGATATCTGCCCTTAGAATGCTCCCCATCTTTTTAGTTTTGACACCCTTCGGCATGATGACCTCAGCCATGTTTCAGGGTATAGGGGAAGGAGAAAAGTCGCTTATTTTAACCATCCTAAGAACGATAATCATGCAGGTGGGCTTTGCTTACCTATTTGTGCAATATACTTCTCTTGCCTTGAAAGGAGTGTGGCTCGGAATTATGATGGGCAACATGGTAGCTGCTGTTATTGGCTTCACCTGGGGAAGATTGAGGATAAGAGCATTAAAAAGAGTTTTTCACGTAGCTGGATAATGATTTAACCGGTAAGGAATCCCTTATTGACTGG
>Ga0190337_1000166_pt1 | contig 12314 bp, 10 predicted proteins | sample 4872041011_MG_FD_161677 | JGI IMG/M metagenome (GOLD analysis project Ga0190337, IMG submission 161677) | Hydrothermal vent sediment bacterial communities from Southern Trench, Guaymas Basin, Mexico - 4872-04-10-11_MG | ecosystem: Environmental > Aquatic > Marine > Hydrothermal vents > Sediment ...
GGGGATAATGTTGAGTTAGAGGTTGAGTTAATAAAGCCTGTGGCATTGGAGGAGGGATTAAGGTTTGCGATTAGAGAAGGAGGAAGAACAGTTGGAGCTGGTGTTATTACAAAAATAATAGAATAAAAGAGGTTTTAAAGATATGGCTAAAAAAGGCGAAGCAAGAATAATTATTCGTCTTCAGTGCACAGAATGTAAAAGAATTAATTATACAACTACTAAAAATAGACGTAATACACCTGAGAGATTAGAATTAAGAAAATATTGTCCATGGGATAAAAAACATACTATTCATAAAGAGGTTAAGAAGTAAGGCAGGCCAGTAGCTCAAGCTGGCAGAGCACCGGACTCCAAATCCGGGGGTTGGGGGTTCAAGTCCCTCCTGGCCTGCCATTTAATAATTTTGAAAAGGAAAAATATGAAACAAATAGAAACAAAGACTGCAAAAATAATTAAACATAAAGAAGAAAATTTGATAAGTAAAGGTGTAAAATTTTTAAAAGAGGTTAAAATAGAAACAAAAAAAATTACTTGGCCTCAAAGAAAACAAATATTACTTAGTGCTTTAATGATTATGTTTTTTAGTCTACTTATAGGAGGTTATCTGGGGCTTTTAGATGTAATTTACAATGTATTAATATCCTTTTTGATGAAATAAAATGAATAAAAATTGGTATTCTATACAAGTTTGGGCTGGTTTAGAAGAAAATATAAAACAAAAAATGGAAAAATTATTAGAAGAAAAGGGATTGAGAGAAAAAATAGAAAAAATTTTTGTTCCACCTCCTAAAGAAATAGAAGTAATTTTTTCTCCAGAAAAACAAATAACTCAGAAGTTTTATTCTGGATATATTTTGCTTTATGGAGAACTTGATGAAGGGCTTAAAGAGGAAATAAAAAGAATAGAAGGTGTGCTTGATATAGTTGGAGGAGATAAACTTTATATTTTTAGAACAGAAGAGGTAGAAAAGCTTATTTCTCAGCTTACAGTAGAAGAAATTAAACCTAAACCAAGATATCAATTTATGCAAGGAGATAGAGTTAGAATTACTGATGGTCCATTTGCTAATTTTATAGGGATAGTAGATGAGGTAAAACCTGATAAAGGTAAGGTAAAAGTATTAGTAAGTATTTTTGGAAGAGAAACCCCAGTGGAGATAGAATTTGCCTATTTGCAAAAGATTTAAGGAGGAATAAAAAGGTATGGCTAAAAAAGTTATAGCACAAATAAAATTACAACTTCCAGCAGGGCAGGCAACACCTGCTCCACCAGTTGGTCCAGCATTAGGTCAACATGGTGTTAATATAATGGAATTTGTAAAAGCATTTAATGAGAAAACTCGTAATCAAGAAGGAATGATTATTCCTGTAGTGATTACAATTTATGCAGACAGATCTTTTACTTTTGAGCTAAAAACACCTCCTGCTTCAGTACTTTTAAAGAAAGCTGCTGGAATTGAAGTAGGTGCTCATAACCCTAAAAAAGAGATAGTAGGGAAAATTACAAGAAAGCAATTAGAAGAAATTGCTAAAATGAAAATGCAGGATCTTACTGCTTCGTCCTTAGAAGCAGCTATGAAAACTATAGAAGGAACAGCTAAAAGTATGGGAATAGAAATTGTGGATTAGAAGAGGTGATGAAATGGCAAAACATGGAAAAAAATATAGAGAAGCTTTAGCGAAAGTTGAGAGAACAAAAAGATATACCTTTGAGGAAGCAGTAAAATTAGCTTTAGAAACATCTTATGCCAAATTTGATGAGACAGTAGAAGTTGCAGCTAATTTGGGAGTAGATCCTCGTCATGCAGATCAAATGGTAAGGGGTTCTGTAGTTTTACCTCATGGAACCGGAAAGTCTGTTAAGGTTTTAGTTTTTGCTAAAGGAGAAAAAGCTAAAGAGGCAATGGAAGCAGGAGCAGATTATGTAGGAGATGAAGATTTGATAAAAAAGATTCAGGGAGGATGGTTGGAATTTGATAAAGTAGTAGCTACACCAGATATGATGCCTGCAATTGGTAAATTAGGAAAAATATTAGGACCTCGTGGTTTAATGCCAAGTGCTAAAACAGGAACAGTTACATTTGATATAGCTAAAGCAGTTAGAGAAATAAAAGCAGGAAAAATCGATTTTAAAGTAGATAGAGCAGGGGTGGTTCATGCTCCTGTTGGGAAGGTATCTTTTGGAGAAAAGAAAATATTAGAAAATTTAGCTGCTTTTTTTGAGGCTATTTTAAGAGCAAAACCTTCAGCAGCTAAGGGACAATATATAAAGGGGGTTGCGATATCTACTACTATGGGACCTGGAATAAAAGTAGATCCTAATGATGTAAGAAATTTAATACAAAAATATTCAGGAGACTAAATAAATTGAAAAGCCCCTTGAGAATCCTTCAAATATGAGGGTTACTCTTGGGGCCTAAGACAAGTAGGTGCCTTTTAGAGGCTTAAATGGGAAGAATTTCCCAGCCTACTTAGAGGCGAAGGGGTGCCCTTTCAAAAAAATAAAAATTATTTTTAAGGAGGTTAACCTTGCTTACCCGAGCACAGAAAGCAGAAATTGTTAAGAATTTGAAAAAAAAGTTTTTAAATTCTGAGGGTGTTTTTGTAACTACATTTAGGGGATTTACAGTAGCAGAGAGTAATGAAATTCGTAAATTAGTAAGAGAAAAAGGAGGGGAATTTAAAGTTGTAAAAAATACTTTAATAAAATTAGCTTCTCAAGAAACACCTGTTCAACTGGTAAATGATTACATAGATGGTCCTACAGCTTTAGTTATTGCTTATAAAGATCCAGTAGAAATAGCAAAAGTTTTAAATAAATTTATAAAGGATCATCCTTCCTTAAAATTGAGAGGATTTATAATTCAAGGTAAAGGATTTAAACCAGAAGCTATGGAAGAACTTGTAAAATTACCTTCTAAAGAAGTATTACTTTCTCAACTGCTTGGAACTCTTCAGGCACCGCTTACTAATTTAGTAGGAGTTCTTTCAGCTATTATTAGAAATTTTCTTTATGTTCTTAAAGCTATTGAAGAAAAGAAATCTAAAGGAGAATAAAATCAAAAAGGAGGGTTAAAAATGCCGGTAACTAAAGAAGAGGTAATCGAATTTATTGCTAACATGAGTGTTTTGGAATTATCTCAATTTATTAAAGAGCTTGAGGAAAAATTTGGAGTTACAGCTGCAGCTCCTATAGCAGCAGTAGCAGCAACTGTTCCTCAAGCAGGTGCTGCTGAAGCAGCACCTGCTGCAGAAGAGAAAACAGAATTTGATGTTGTTCTTACTGAAATTGGTTCTAATAAAATTAATGTAATTAAAATTGTAAGAGAAATCACAGGATTGGGGTTAAAAGAAGCTAAAGAGTTAGTAGAATCAGCTCCTAAACCTCTTAAGACCGGAATTTCAAAAGAAGAAGCTGAAGAAATTAAGAAAAAATTGGAAGAAGTAGGTGCTAAAGTAGAGCTTAAATAACTTGGTTATAAAAATATTGTTAAAAATTAAAATAAAAAATTTCCTTTAATAAATAAAGGGGGAATTTTATTTAAATTTTGATATTAAAAATAAAATTTTAAAGGAGGGGATTTTTAATATGTCTCATTTTAATCAAAAATTAAAAATAAGAAAAAGTTTTGCAAAGGTTAAGCAAATTCAAGATTTACCTAATCTTTTAAAAATTCCCAAGGAATCTTATCAAAGATTTCTTCAAGCTAATACCCCTCCGGATAAAAGACAAGATATAGGGATTCATAGATGTTTTTCAACTGTATTTCCTATTAAAGATTATTCAGAGATAGCAGTTTTAGAATATATAGATTATAAAATTTTACCACCTGAATATAGTCCTGATGAGGCTAAGGAAAAGGGCTTAACTTACGAAGTTCCTATAAAGTTAAAGGTTCGTTTAGTGACTTATGATTTAAATCCAGAAACAGGAATAAAGAGTATTAAAGATATAAAAGAACAAGAAATATATTTTGGAAGTATTCCTATGATGACAGAGGATGGAAGATTTATTATTAATGGAACTGAAAGAGCAGTAGTTAATCAGCTTCAAAGATCTCCTGGAGTAATATTTGAAAAAGATAAAACTCATGCTAAAGCTGGTAGATTGACTTATATTGGAAGAGTTATACCTGTAAAGGGTTCTTGGTTAGATTTTATATATGACTATAAAGGAAGATTTTTAGTAAGAATTGATAAAAGAAAAAATATTCCAGCTACAGTATTTTTAAAAGCTATGGGATTATCAGAAGAAGAAATTCTTTCTTTATTTTATCCAACAGAAAAATATAGAATTTTAGAAGATGGAGTAGAAAAAGAAATTAATTATGAACTTTTGCCAGGACAGAAAGCTTTTATAGATATTGTTCATCCTGAGACCGGAGAAGTTTTGGTGAAAAAAGGAAAAGTAATAAGTATTGGAGTAATTAAAAAATTTAAACAAGCAGGACTTAAAGTATTAAAATTTCCTCATGAGATAATAATTGGAAAAACCTGTGCTAAAGAGGTAGTGGATCCAGAAACAGGAGAGATATTACTTGAAGTTAATGAAGAAATTACTAAAGAAAAACTCAATTTATTAATAGAAAAAGGAATAAAAGAGATTGAGGTTCTTTTTGTAGATGCTTATCGTTATACACCAGCTTTAAAAGATGCACTTAAAGTAGATAAAATCAAAACCAGAGAAGATGCTTTAATAGAAATTTATAAAAAAATGCGACCTTCGAGTCCTGTAACTTTGGAAGTTGCTGAAGCTTATTTTAGGTCTTTATTTTTTGAGCCCACCACTTATGATTTATCGGAAATTGGAAGATATAAAATAAACTTGAGACTCAATTTAGATATACCTATTACTCAAAGAACTTTGACCTTAGAAGATATAATTGCAATTTTAAAAGAATTAATCCGTCTTAGAGAGAATGAAGAGGAGGGAGATGATATAGATAGTTTAGCAAATAGAAGAATAAGATCTGTAGGAGAATTAGTAGAAAATCAATTTTTAATTGGTTTGATGAGAATGGAAAGAATTATTAAAGAAAAACTTCAACTTCAGGAAATAGACACTTTAACACCAGCAGAGCTTATAAATAGCAAACCTGTAATGGCTGCGGTAAAAGAATTTTTTGCTCAGGGTCAGCTATCTCAATTTATGGATCAAACTAATGTGCTTTCTATGCTTACTCATAAAAGAAGACTTTCTGCTCTTGGACCAGGTGGTTTAACTAGAGAAAGAGCAGGTTTTGAAGTAAGAGATGTTCATCCCAGTCATTATGGAAGAATTTGTCCTATTGAAACTCCAGAAGGACCAAATATTGGATTAATTGTTTCACCTACTACTTATGCTCAACCTAATCTTTATGGTTTTTTAGAGACCCCTTATAGATTGGTAAAAGATGGAAAAGTTACAAATCAAGTTATATATTTAAATGCTGCAGAAGAAAAAGATTTAATAATTGCTCAATCAACTATTCAAATTGATGAAGAAGGAAATATTTTAAATGAATATGTGCCAGCAAGAAAAAATGGAGAGTTTATTATTGCACATAGAGACGAAGTAGATTTAGTAGATTTATTTCCAGCACAAATAGTAAGTGTTTCCAGTTCACTTATTCCATTTTTAGAACACGATGATGCTAATAGAGCACTTATGGGTTCAAATATGCAAAGGCAGGCTGTTCCTTTGTTAAAAACAAAAGCACCTCTTATTGGTTCTGGAATGGAAAAATCAATTGCTTTAAATTCTGGTCTTCTTTTGATAGCTGAAAAAGATGGAATCGTAGAAGATGTAGATAGTACAAGAATTGTAGTGAAATATGATAAAGAAGATAAAGGATTACCTGAAGTGAAAATATATGAACTTATTAAATGGAAAAAATCCAATCAAAATACTACCTTTAATCAAAAACCAATTGTAAAACCAGGACAAAGAATAAAAAAGGGAGACATTTTGGCAGATGGTCCCTCAATGGATCATGGAGAGTTAGCTTTAGGAAAAGATGTTTTGGTAGCTTTTATGCCATGGAAAGGATATAATTTTGAAGATTCTATAATAATTTCAGAAAGATTAGTAAAAGATGATGTTTTTACTTCTATTCATATCGAAGAATTTGAATGTATAGCCAGAGAAACTAAGTTAGGAAGGGAGGAAATAACAAGAGATCTTCCTAATGTGGGAGAGGAACTTATTTCTAACTTAGATGAAAGTGGAATTGTAAAGATAGGTAGTTATGTAAAGCCAGGAGATATATTAGTGGGAAAAGTAACTCCTAAAGGAGAAACTACTCTTACTCCAGAAGAAAAACTTTTAAGAGCTATTTTTGGAGAAAAAGCAAAAGATGTAAAGGATACATCTTTAAGAGTTCCTGCAGGGATTGAAGGGATTGTAATAGATACTAAAGTTCTTACAAGAAAAGGATTAGAAAAAGATATAAGAGCAAAACAAAAAGAAGATGAAGCAATAGCTAAACTATTAAGAAATCAAGCAGATATTTTAGAAATTTTAAAGAAAAGTCTTATTACTAATTTATCTAAGATTTTAGAAGGTGAGAAAGCAGTAAAAAATTTAGAAAAAGAAGGAGAAGTATATATTAAGAAAAAAGAAGAATTTACTTTTGAGCTTCTTGATTCTATACCAGCACCGTTACTTTTAAAACTAAAAGAAATTGTTCCCACCTCTAAAAAAGAGATAGTTTCTGAACTTTTGGATATTTATGAAAAGAAAAGAAGAAAAATTATTGAAGAATATGAAGCCAAGATAAATAAAATTAAAAGAGGAGATGAACTTCCACCAGGGGTTTTAAAAATTGTAAAGGTATATGTAGCTATGAAAAGAAAGCTTCAACCTGGAGATAAAATGGCAGGAAGACATGGTAATAAAGGGGTTATTTCTAAGGTTGTGCCTGTAGAAGATATGCCTTATCTTCCAGATGGAACCCCTGTAGATATGATTTTATCACCATTGGGAATACCTTCTCGTATGAATATAGGACAGCTTTTAGAAACTCATCTTGGTTGGGCCTGTAAAGAGCTTGGTAAAAAACTTGCTAAACTTGCTGAGGAGTATCAAGTAGAAAGTGTAAAAAGTCTTTTAAGAGAAATTTTTGATAAGGATGAATATGAAAGATTAGTGGAAGGGAAAAGTGATGAAGAAATAATAGAAATGGCAAAAGGATTTATAGATGGTATTCCTATTGCTACACCTGTATTTGCAGGTGCAAATGAAGAGGAAATTAAAAAATGGTTAAAACTTGCAGGTTTAAATGTAAATGGAACAACAATTCTTTATAATGGTATGACAGGGGAGCCATTTAAAGAACCTGTTACAGTAGGATATATGCACATGCTTAAACTTCATCATTTAGTAGACGATAAAATTCATGCACGTGCAACAGGTCCTTATTCTTTAATTACACAACAACCTTTAGGTGGAAAGTCTCAATTTGGTGGTCAGAGATTGGGAGAAATGGAAGTTTGGGCAATAGAAGCTTATGGTGCAGCTTATACACTTCATGAATTTCTTACTGTCAAAAGTGATGATGTGGAAGGAAGAGCTAAAATGTATGAAAAATTAGTAAAAGGAAAGAACTTCTTAGAAGGAGGAATGCCAGAAAGTTTTAGAGTATTAACTAAAGAATTACAAGGGCTTTGCCTTGATATAGAACTAATAGAAGAATAAAAGGAGGTGTGCTTAAGTATGAAAGAGCTTTTAGCTATTTTAGAAAAACCTAAGGATTTAATGAAAATTAAAGCTATTAAGATAGGAATAGCTTCTCCAGAAAAGATAAGAGAATGGAGCTACGGAGAAGTTAAAAAGCCAGAGACTATAAATTACCGAACTTTGAAACCAGAAAAAGATGGATTGTTTTGTGCAAAAATTTTTGGTCCTGTAAGAGATTTTGAGTGTCTTTGTGGAAAATATAGAGGAATGAAACATAGAGGAGTAATTTGTGAAAAGTGTGGAGTTGAAGTAATTCAAAGCAAAGTTAGAAGAGAGAGAATGGGACATATAGAACTTGCAGCCCCTGTTGCTCATATTTGGTATTTAAGAAGTATCCCCAGTAAAATAGGACTTTTACTTAATATGACACTTAAAGAAGTTGAATCTATATTATATTTAGAAAAATATGTAATAATTGATAGTCAAATAGATGAATATCCTGTAGGAACTATATTAACTGAAGATAAGTATTATGCTTTAAAAGAAAAATATGGAGATAAAATAGTTATTGAGACAGGAGCAAAAGCTATCTATGAATTGCTTAAGTCTTTAGATTTAGATAAATTAGCTCAAGAAATAACTATAGAAATGCAATCAACCCAAAGTGAAGCCAGAAGAAAAAAATTAGGGAAACGTTTGCAGTTAGTCAGAGCTTTTAAACAATCTGGTAATAAACCAGAGTGGATGGTTCTTAAAGTTATTCCGGTTATTCCACCAGAATTGAGACCTTTAGTGCCTTTAGAAGGTGGAAGATTTGCTACTTCAGATCTCAATGATCTTTATAGAAGAGTTATTAATCGAAATGTAAGACTTAAAAAACTTATAGATCTTGATGCACCTGAGATAATTTTAAAGAATGAAAAAAGAATGCTTCAAGAAGCAGTGGATGCACTTTTTGATAATGGAAGGAGAGGGCGTCCTGTTACAGGTCCTAATAGAAGACCATTAAAAAGTTTATCTGATGTTTTAAAAGGAAAACAAGGAAGGTTTAGACAAAATCTTCTTGGTAAAAGAGTAGATTTCTCTGGAAGATCAGTAATAGTAGCTGGTCCTGAGTTAAGAATGCATCAATGTGGACTTCCTAAAAAGATGGCTTTAGAACTTTTTAAACCTTATATATATGGATGGCTTGAGAAACAAGGATATGCTACTAATATAAAAACTGCTAAAAGGCTGGTAGAGGAAGAGCACCCGGCTGTATGGGATGCTTTAGAAGAGATTGTAAAAGAATATCCTATAATGCTTAATCGTGCTCCTACACTTCATAGGCTTGGGATACAAGCTTTTGAACCAGTATTAATTGATACTAAAGCTATTCAGCTTCATCCCTTGGTATGTGTTGCTTATAATGCTGACTTTGATGGTGATCAGATGGCAGTTCATGTGCCTCTTTCTGTAGAAGCTCAGGTTGAAAATAGAGTATTAATTCTTTCTACTAATAATATTCTTTTGCCTGCTAATGGAATACCTATTGTATATCCAACTCAAGACATGGTTTTAGGTATATTTTATATGACTTTAGAAAAACCTTTTGCAAAAGGTGAAGGTAAAATCTTTAAGGATAGAGATGAAGTAATTTTAGCTTATCAAACAGGTGCTGTGGATTTGCAAGCAAAGATAAAAGTTAAAATGAATGGAAAATTAGTAGATACTACTGTTGGCAGAGTAATTTTTTCTACTATAGTTCCAAAAGAAATAGATTTTGAGGAATATAATAAGCCTCTTACTAAAAAAGAATTACAAAGATTGATAAACCTTTCTTATCATAAGGCAGGAATGAAAAAGACAGTAATTTTTGCTGACAAATTAAAAGATATGGGATTTGCTGAAGCTACAGAAGCTGCACTTTCTATTTGTATAGATTATTTAACTATTCCTAAGAAAAAAGCAGATATTATAGCTGAAGCTGAAAGAAAAATTGCAGAAATTTGGCAACAATATAGAGATGGACTTATTACTGAAAGTGAGAGATATAATAAAGCTGTAGATATCTGGGCTAATACAACCGAAAGAATTACACAAGAAATGATAAAAGAAATGGAAACAGAAGAATATACTGCTCCTGATGGTAAAAAAATTAAGGGTCCCAGTTTTAATCCAGTTTATATGATGGCTTTTTCAGGAGCTCGTGGTTCTAAAGATCAGATTAGACAACTTGCTGGTATGAGAGGTCTTATGGCTAAACCTTCAGGAGAAATTATTGAAACACCTATTAAAAGTAACTTTAGAGAGGGACTTTCTGTGCTTGAATACTTTGTTTCTACTCATGGAGCTCGTAAAGGACTTGCTGATACAGCTTTGAAAACTGCTAATGCAGGTTATTTAACTCGTAAGCTGATAGATGTAGCCCAAGATTGTATGGTTACAGAAGAAGATTGTGGAACTATTGATGGTATAGAAGTTGGGCATTTAATTGAAGCTGGAGAAATAATAGAACCTGTTTGGGATAGAGTTCTTGGAAGAGTAGCTTTAGAAGATATTGTAGATCCATTAAGTGGGGAAGTTTTAGTAAAAGCAAATGAAGAAATAGATGAAGAGGCTGTTAAAAAATTAAGAGAAGCAGGTATTGAAAAAGTTACTATTCGTTCGGTCCTTACTTGTGAAGCTAAATTTGGAGTTTGTAGAAAATGTTATGGAAGAGATTTAGCAACTGGAAAACTTGTAGAAATTGGGGAAGCTGTGGGTATTATTGCTGCTCAATCTATCGGAGAACCAGGCACACAACTTACAATGAGAACTTTCCATATTGGAGGTGCAGTAGGAAAAGCCTTAGAACAGAGTGAACATAGAGCTCAATTTCAAGGTAAAGTGAAATTTATTAATCTTAGATTAGTAAGACGCCAAGATGGAACCTTAGTAGCTTTAAATAGACAAGGAGAAATAGCTATAGAAGGTCCTGATGGTAGAATTTTAGAAAAGTATCCTGTAATTTATGGAGCAAAAATAAAGGTAGAAGAAGAACAAGAAGTGAAACCAGGGGATCTATTGGTAGAATGGGATCCTTATACTAGTCCTATTATTGCTGAAATAGATGGAAAAGTAAAATTCGGAGACATAATTGATGGAGTAACAGTAGATGAAAAGATAGATCCTACTACTGGAAGAGTCAGTATTGTAGTAAGAGATTATAAACTTACAAATTATCGTCCTCGTGTTTCTCTCAAAGATGAAAAGGGGAGAACAAAAGATTTACCTGGAGGAAGAGGAAAAGCTCGTTATGAACTACCTGTAGGTGCTATTATAAGTGTTCAAGAAGGAGATTATGTGCATGCTGGAGATGTTATAGCAAGAATCCCCAGAGAAACACTTAAAGCTAAAGATATTACTGGAGGTTTACCAAAGGTTACAGATCTTTTTGAAGCTCGTAAACCTAAGGAATATGCTATTATAAGTGAAATCGATGGTAAAGTTATTTTTGAAAAAGAAATTAGAGGAAAGAAAAAGATAGTTGTTCAACCTGAAATAGGAGAATCCCAAGAATATTATATTTCTAAAGGTAAACATATAGTAGTAAGAGAAGGGGATATAGTAAGTGCAGGCGATCCATTAATAGAAGGGTCTCCAAACCCTCATGATATTTTGAAAGTAAAAGGTGTAAAAGGTGTTGCCAGATTTTTAGTTGAAGAGATTCAAGAAGTTTATAGATTACAAGGTGTTAAAATAAATGATAAACATTTCGAAGTGATTGTAAGACAAATGCTTAAAAAAGTTAGAATTAAAGAAACAGGAGATACTAATTTTATGATAGGTGAAATTGTAGATAAAGTAAAATTTGAAGAGGAAAATGAAAAAGTTTTAGCTTTAGGTGGTAAACCTGCAGTTGCTGAGCCTATTATACTCGGAATTACAAAAGCAGCTTTACTTACTGAGTCTTGGCTTTCTGCTGCATCTTTTCAAGAAACTACAAGAGTGTTAACAGAGGCTTCCATTGCTGGAAAAGTTGATAATTTAAGAGGATTGAAAGAAAATATTATTATAGGAAGACTTATCCCTGCAGGAACCGGAAGAATAATTTATGAAGAAAAAGGTTGGGTGTAAGGAGGTATTCTCCCCCTTTTATTTTTTAAGACCTAAGGTTTGAATAAGATTTTGGTATCTTTTAAAATCTGAGCGTTTTAAATAATTTAAAAGCGCTCTTCTTTGTCCTATAAGTTTCATAAGACCTCTTCTTGAATGAAAATCTTTACGATGAACTTTAAGGTGTTCTTCTAATTGCTTTATTCTTGCACTTAAAAGAGCAATTTGAACTTCAGGAGATCCTGTATCATTAGGATGTCGTCTGAACTTTTCAATAATTTCTCTTTTTATTTCTGGATCTAAAGGCATTTTTTTTATCCTCCCTTTATATTTTTAAGCCTGAGAAAGGATTATTCCGTTTCTCAAGCAGATTTATTAATTATAATATATCTTTAAAAAATTACAAAATTTAAGATTTGACTTTCAAAGAGCTCTATATATAATTTTTTAAAATAATTTTTTAAAATTATTTTAAAAAAGATAATAAATGAAAGATTGGATAAGTATAATAATTCATCGACCAGGTGGTAAGGAACCTAAGGTCATAAGTTTTAAAATAAAATATGTAAAATACTTTTCT
>Ga0190337_1000167_pt1 | contig 12300 bp, 13 predicted proteins | sample 4872041011_MG_FD_161677 | JGI IMG/M metagenome (GOLD analysis project Ga0190337, IMG submission 161677) | Hydrothermal vent sediment bacterial communities from Southern Trench, Guaymas Basin, Mexico - 4872-04-10-11_MG | ecosystem: Environmental > Aquatic > Marine > Hydrothermal vents > Sediment ...
TAGCATTGTTAACGCGCCGTCGAAGGCATTCATAACGAAGTATCTTCTTAGTATTTCGCCAACGTTTGTAACTTCTAAGTATTCTTCAAATTCCTCAATTAGGTCGTTTAAATTTTCTGTAATCTCACTCCACGGCAATTGTGTTTTCAGCCTCCGTGTATTTTTTTACTATATAAACGGAAATATAATAGTTTGCCTTTCCACATCCTTAAACTTTTTTACAATAACAATAGAGCAGTAAATTAAAATTTTTAGGGCGAAGTAAATTTTTTCCGAATCTTCTAACAGGAGAATTAAAAACACACCTTTCATATAAAAGGGTTTGATAACATGCCGCGAAAAAATGTAATTATTCTCGGTGCGGGAGGAAGAGATTTCCACAATTTTAACATATACTTCAGAAATAATCCGGAATTTAATGTAGTAGCTTTTACTGCCACTCAAATACCAAATATTTCTAACAGAACTTATCCTCCAAGCTTAGCTGGACCGCTATATCCCAGCGGTATACCAATATTACCACAAGAAGATCTCGAAGAAATAATTAAAGAAAAAGGGGTAGAGGAAGCGTATCTATCCTATAGTGACATTGAGTGCAACGAGTTTATGGAAATATTGTCCAAAGTCTTAAGTGCTGGTGCGAAGTTTTCAATATCATCACCAGAACAAACAATGATAAAATCGCCTAAGCCCGTGATAGCTGTTTGCGCATCCCGTACAGGTGCTGGCAAAAGTACGGTTTCACGTTACATTTCTCGTTACCTTAGGGAACAGAAAGTCAAGTTTGTAATTATTCGGCATCCCATGGCATATGGAAGCTTTGAGCCATCTTGGCAACGCTTCGAAAAACTTGAAGACCTCGAGAAATATAAGTGCACGATAGAAGAGAGAGAAGAGTATGAGAGTCATATAAGAATGGGAAACATAGTTTACGCGGGTGTTGATTACGGGGAAATTTTGAAACATGCTGTGAACGAAGCAGATATTATTTTATGGGATGGAGGAAATAATGACTGGCCTTTCTACAAGCCAGATATATGGATTACAGTAGTAGATCCCCTGCGTCCAGGAGGAGAAGTAGAATCATTTCCTGGCGGAGTAAATACTCGGATGGCGGACATAATAGTTGTTAACAAGATCAACGTTGCACCAAAGGAAAACATCGAAAAGGTAGTTGAAAACGTGCGTAAAATAAATCCCGGGGCCGTTATTGTGAAAGTAGCCTCTGAATTATCGGTAGATAATCCAGAATTAATTAGAGGCAAAAAGGTACTTGTAGTAGAAGACGGCCCTACGGTCACTCACGGTCATTTAAGCTTTGCGGCGGGCTATATAGCCGCAAAGAAATGCGGAGCGAAAGAAATCGTTGACCCGAGGCCCTACGCTATAGGGTCTATTCGAAAAGCCTTCGAGAAATATAAACACATAGGCCCCGTCCTTCCTGCTCTTGGCTACGGGGAGAAACAGATGAAGGAGCTAGAACAAGTCATAAATGAAGTTGAAGCGGATGTTATTGTGCTTGGAACCCCCTCGGATATTTCTAGGTACCTAAATCTTAACAAGCCAGTAGTAAGAGTCTCCTATGAGATTAAAGACGTAGAGGTTCCGTCTCTTCAAAACGTGATCTACGAACTGATGAAAAAGAGGAAAATATTACATTAAGCAAAGTTGTTTTATTGCTTAGAGGCGGTTTATTTGTCCAAGCTTCAAATTGCACTTGACTTAACAAACTTAGACTATGCGTTACAAATAGCTAAGGAGATAATCAACGAAGTTAGAGAAGAAAATATAATAATAGAGGCAGGTACCCCCCTCATAAAATCACATGGCGTGAAAGCTATAACTCTTTTAAAGGAAATTAGTAAAGGAGTAAGCGTCTTTGCTGATACTAAAACTATAGATGCTGGTTGTGTTGAAGCTGAAATAGCATTTAGAGCAGGCGCCAAATATGTTTCAGCGTTATCCTTTGCTGCTAGTGAAACCATAAAAGACATGATAGAAGTTGCAAATATATATGGGGGCAAGATTGTAGTAGATCTAATTAACAATAGCGATCCATACTTAGCAATCACCGAACTACAAGAGTTGGGTGTTGAAGCTTTTTGTCTTCATATAGGTGTTGATGTGCAACGAAGAAGAGGAATAACAATGGAAGATTTAATAGATGAAATCTCTAAACTTCGAGAAAACTTTCCTCAAACAATCTTGGCTGCAGCAGGAGGAATAACGCCTAAAACGGCTGAAACACTTTCACGTATTGGTGTAGATATAATCGTTGTAGGAGGCTATATAACCCGCGCAAGAAATCCGCTAAAAGCTACTAAACAAGTTTTAGCAGCGATCAGTTAATTAACTGTTAAAAATAGGTTAATGCGAAGAGGAGCCATGGAAATTCAAGACGGAAAGGTTATATTATCTTTGGACGAGCTAAAACGGTTATATCGGTACATTTTAACACACTGCAGGGAAATATGCCCCCAGATAAGAAACCCAGAAACATGCATACTTGTCAGTAAGATAGGTATCCTGTTAAAAAGCCCACCACCATGCTTCGAAGATTACGGTTCTTTCACAAAAGAAACGTTCCAAAAACTAGTTGCAGAAATCGAGAAAAGATACAGTATGCCTATCGAAAAATTTGTTGAAAAAGTTGAGAAAGAAGGGCCCCAAAATCTTCAGGAACATATTGACCTTATAGACGGTAGATTTGCCATCGAAGTTGTCAAAGCTTACGAAAAAATGGAGAATTCCCGAGAAACTAGTAGACAACATCGCCGCCAGTAAAATGTCTCAAAATTTCTGCAACCAATTCAGTGTAGCCATACATTTTCGTAGCCGAAACAAAGAATATAGGTGCAATTTCCAGAAAATCTTCGATTAAATTCACAATTTTTGTATTTATTGTCCTCTGTTCGCCAATCAATTCTGCATCAAGTGCACGCAACAGGTTTTCACGAGAATTTATCCACGTCAAGATCTTCTCTTTAACGTCTTCTCGGACTAAATCAACTTTATTAAACACTTGGATAAATGGAGTAAGATATCGATAGTAAGTGGAAGCAGACAAGAAAAGAGAGGAAACAAAGAGAGATGGCGATGAAGCAAGAATTGTATCAACTACAAAAATCGTTAAAATATGAATATCGGCATCCCGAAATTGTTGATAAATTGCTTCGCCACTTTTTCTAAAGACAAAAACCTCCATCTGACCTGGGGTATCAATTAATATTAAGCCTTCATCCAAGCTAATTCGTTCAATAAGCTTCGGAAGATGTTCTACCATTAAATCCGTAGCTACAACTATAGCACCGTTAGGACCAAGTCTGTGTGCATGCATAATTTTGGGAGCGAACACGTATTCCCTAACATCGAGATCAGGCAGATAAGGTATTTTTTCCGCTGCTGGGTCTAGGTTTATGGTTTCAACAGGCACGTCATTTGCCTTAAGAAAGTCTGATAAACTAGCTGTAAGAGTCGTTTTTCCACTTCCTGCAGGTCCAACTATGAAAATTGCTAACTTTTTCACGGAGATTTATTCCCCTTTATCCACCATTCATAATATTCTTCTATTTCGCTTTTTTCATCTTCTTCTACGTAATTACGTCTCCTGTATTTTTCAATCTCATCTCTAGTTAGCATTAGTCCACAGTTTGTGCAAATATAAACCTTAAGTCGTTTATCATATTTCATGTAGCCGTTACATTCTGGGCATCGTGGCATCGCATTAAAAATGCACTTTGGGTTATTAAAAATTTAGACCAAAATCTTTGGAGTAATATTCTGCATAGAAGAGTATAAATATGGGTATTGAAATAGGCTTTTCGCAGTAGTTTAATGCAACGGTGCTGAGGGTGCCTATTGAATGACACAACCTTTAGAAGATCCTCAAGCGTTGAAACAGAAACTAAACGAACTCAGAGAAAAGGTAAAAGTTCTGGAAGGTGAAGTGAACGAACTCAGGCAAAAAAGAGACGAGTTAAATGCAAAAGTAAAGGAACTTTCAGCAAGGATCAGGGAGTTACGTGAAGAACTACTTAAAGATGTTGACAGGTTAAAAGAGCTTCGCGAAATGAGGAACAAGATGCTGGAAAAAATAAAATCCCTTAAAGAGGTAAAATCTACGCTTCGTGTAGCTATCACCCAGTTAGTGGAAGAGAGAAGAGAAAAACTGCAGCGTATCAAAGAATTAAAGAGCTTAATGGGGAATAGGCGAGTAAACATCGAACGCCTAGAAGAAGAACTAAGAAGACTTGAATGGGAGTATCAAACTAAGACCCTTTCTCCAGAAGCTGAGCGATTCTATGTTGAAAGAATGAATCAAATAGAGTCTATCTTAACGCGTGCTAGAGAGTATGAAAAACTAAGGCTCGAAATAAGTGATTTAAACGAAAAGATAACACAGTTAAAGAACGAGTATTCAAGAGCGGCGGATGAGCTGAAGGCGATCTCCGAGGAATATTTGAAAATCAAGAAAGAATATATGGAGTTAAAGAAGAAGCGTGACGAACTTAAGAGTGAAAGAGATGCTTTAAAGGAGAAAAGAGAGGAACTTAGAAACCAAGCAAACGAATATCACGCAAAATATCTCGAAAAGAAGGCTGAACTAGCAACGCTAAATGAAGAGCTAGAGAAAGTAAGTATCCTATACAAGGCGACTATACTCTCAAAGAAAGCCGAAGAAAGAAGAAAAGTCATGTGGAAAGAAGCGCAGAAAGTTCTAGAGAAATACAAGCGTGGCGAACCGCTTACACTAGAAGAATTTAAACTACTTGTTGAGTTTAACTTAGTACAAACAAAATAGTCAGAGACGACACTGCGAAAATAAATATTATCTTTATCTTAACACTATTTTAATACAATTAAGTGAGGTAGTAGGTAGTGATGGTACAGAGCGAGGAAGGAATGCTAGTACTTTGTGTTGACATAGACAATGACGTAGGGGAAAAACTCGGCATAAAAACTCCAATAGTCGGCGAGAAACAGGTTCTTAATGTAGCGTTAAAGTATGCGTTAACCGATCCGGAAGATTCCGATGCAAATGCTATGTTTGCTGCCATTAATGAATATAGGAGGCTGAAAAATGAAGAGGGAATAGAAAATGTAGAAGTAGCTGTAATAGCGGGAAGCCCAAAAGGAGGCGGAATAGCCGGTGTAAAAATAATAAAGGAGCTAAACGAAATTATAGCTAGAGGAGGATATAAGTACGCCGTTTTAGTTTCCGACGGCCCAACAGACGAAGAAATTCTACCAATAATACAAAAATACATAACCGTTGTGGGGGTGCGCAGAGTAATAGTGCAGCAATCAAGAAGCATGGAGGAAACTTTTGTCTTGCTAGCAAGGTACCTAAGAAAATTGGTGGAGGAGGAACAGTATAGGAAATACACGCTGGGTATACCTGGAACATTTATCCTACTTTACGCAATCCTCTCCGTCTTAATTCCCGGGTATATATGGCATGTATCTATGCTAATTATCGGAATAGTACTTCTAATCAAAGGATTCTCGCTAGACCAAACAATAGCAGACCTTTATCATTTATTCCCCATTACTCTGCTCGCAAGCTCTATAGCTTCCTTTCTCTTCTTCATAGCTTTCATAGGGGGAATTCAATATGTATCAAATCTTTCAGGAATAACAGCAACCGAAGCTCTTGGATACTTCTTAACAAGCTTAGTAGGAGGGCAAATATATGTGGTTGACCTAATAGTAATGGCACTGACACTCCCCCTAGTTGGGCGTATAATAGATCAAGCTCAACGAGGCCCCAAACCGTCTGATGTGGGGGCTCTAGTGTTTATAATTACTCTCCGTCAGGTCCTAATAGAGCTCTCTAAACTTTTAATAGGCGGAGGAAATGCCTTAACGCTAATACTGTGGATTTTAGCCTCGATAATTATAACTACGATCTTCATAGCTCTAGTTCAGTTAGCTATCAGGGAAAAAGAAGCAAAAACATGAAGTATCTAGCGTTACTGAGTGGCGACTATCCAGAGCTAGGCTATATAGAATTAAGTTCGCTTCTATCCAATTATTGCCCAAAACACTCTATAGAAATCTACTCAAACAAAATTATTCGATTTCAAGTGGAAGGCGAATGCCGTAACTGTGATAGGCTTATCTTTGTAAAAGAATTAGCAGAAGAGCTAGTTTTTCTTAAGAAAGCTAATAAGCCTTATAACGTGTGGCAGAATTTAAGCGAAGCAATCAACAATATCCTAGAAAATCCCTCTCTAAACGATCTTTTAAGGAACAATAGAATATCAATTAAAGTTTTAAAGCTTCTCCTTTTCCGCGGATTTCCATCATCTCCAAGCATAGAGAAATACGTAGGTAGCAAGTTAATTGAAAAACTTAATCTCTCAATAGACCTGAAAAATCCCGATAAGATTGTTAGAGTATATTTAGGAAAGAATTTCATAGCAGTAGGCATCTTAAAAAAGATTCTAAAGAAAAGCCGAATAAAAAACAATGTAGCCTTACCCTATAAGCACCCCGCCACACTTACCCCAGAGGTAATGCGGCTAATGAGAAATATTTCGCAAGCTCCATCTAAAGTTATAGCCGACCCATTTTGCGGCTCAGCTACATTGCTTTTGAACGTAAAGTTGAGGGGACATTCGCTTTGTCTAGATGTAGACAGGAAAATGCTAAGGAAGGCTTTAATGAACTTAAAAGCCGCTCAACAACACACCTACATAGACGTTGTAGTTGCTGATGCAACTTTACCGCCTCTCCGAGAAGCCTCAATAAACCTAATTGTAACAGACCCTCCTTATGGGAGAATCTCACCTACGCGGGGGGCGAGCATCAAAGACCTATATAATCAATTCATAATATCGCACTTTAAAGTGTTAAAAGAAGGCGGAAAAATCTCCTTCTTCTCTCCCAAAAAAGTAAAATGGAGCAAGCCATTTAATGCAGAAATACTACATCAATGTGAGATGTATGTACATGGGGACCTAATACGCATACTCACAGTCATGGTGAATAATAAATGGTGGAAATATACTTTTTAGGCGTTGGCGGTAGTGTTCCCGCTAGAGATAGAGGGTTGCCAGCAATAGCGATTAAAAGACCCACCGAAACCATACTTTTCGACTGTGGAGAAGGATCCCAGATGTTGTTTTTTCAGGCAAAACTCGGAGTAAATCGTCCACTAAAAATACTTATAACACATCTTCACGGTGACCATGTTTTCGGCTTGCCTTCACTGTTATATACACTAAGCCTCATGGGACGTGAAAGGCCTGTAGAAATAGTAGGACCCTGCGGCTTGTATTCATTCATTAGAACATCACTAGAAACTGGAGGTGGAGGTTTGGGCTACGATTTACGCATATATGAGGTTGAGCCTGGAAATTCCCTTAAAGTTTTATTTGAAACAAAGGACTACGTTATTTTGGGGGGGCCGGCAGTACACACTGTCCCAGCGTTCTTCTATATTTATAAGGAAAAACCTAGGCCAGGAAGGTTTAATGCTAAAAGAGCTTTAGAACTAGGTATTCCGCCGGGACCCTTACGGAAAAAACTGCAGGAAGGAATGCCAGTAACTCTACCTAGCGGCAAAGTAGTATATCCAAGAGATGTAATGGAGCCACCAATAGAAGGAGTTAAAATTTCATATAGCGGAGATACCGCATTTACACCCCGACTAATACGCGCTGCGCTTTCATCGGACATTCTTATCCATGATTCGACGTTTGCAGAAAAGCACAAGCAGCAAAGCGAACAAAAAGGTCATAGCACAGCAATGCAAGCGGGGCTTGTTGCGCGAGAAAGCAAAAGCGCAGTTTTATTTTTGTTTCATTTTAGTCAGCGTTATAGAGATCTATCTGTGTTTCTTGATGAGGCAAGGAAGGTACATAGGCTTTCTTTCCTGTCTAAACGCGGCATGAAAGTTTTAGTTAAGAAAGACAGAAACACGTTGTTACTGCTCTTTTCCAATTTTTTGACAGGTAGGCGGAAGAAGCCCTTTATATACGATAAGTCTGTCTGTTACACTTAAATGTCTATAGGCTCTTGGGCTCTGAATATATAATCCGGGCTCTAAAATCCTAGGTGTCTTTTCTACTAGCAGCGCTACTTCTTTAGTGCGGAAACCGCATTTCTTACATTTTAAGCCTTTGTTTCTGCCAGCGGACTCCAATTTATGGCCACAGCGAGGGCAAGTCGGATACTTATATTTTAATTTGGGGCTGGTCTTGATAACACGGAGAAGTTCAGCATTAAGAGTTATAGGTGTTGAGTCGCTGGGAGGTTGAATGCCTCCAGCAACTTCTATGAGGTCTCCCCCTGAAAGTAGTCTAGCAACTCTGTTAAGAAAACCTGTATCCTTGAAAAAAGCAACAGCTAAGCTTCCGGTTTCATCGGCGATTCGCAAGAATACGTGCCCCCCCTTCATGATGACGGGTTTTTGCTCTACTTTTCCTATGACACGCACTGATTGATAGGGCCTTATTGTGTTAATTTTTTTATAAATGAAAGTATGTAGGCCTAAGCCTTGATTTGTTTTATAAATAAACCAGAAAGAACAATTTATCTTAGAATATATTTCCTCGGCTATTTTTAATAACGTCCCATATGAGAAGCCCCGAATACCTAGCAATACGGGATCTGGTCCATGTGGTGCAACAAGGATTCTTTTCTTTTCGTAGTCAATATTAGCGAAGACTTGGGAACGGTATTTCCTATCTATAGCGAATATAAGTTGGTCGTCTAATTTTCTTGAGGAAGATCTAATAATAATAGGCCTATAAAATAACAGTTCATAAGTGCATGATTTTAGAGGATAAGCGCCCAGCGCGGCGAGAGCGCCAACCAATCCACGTCTCCCCGAAATAAGAGTCTTGTTATCTTCTCTAATTTTTTGAGCAAATTTTAGCGCGTAGCTGAGAGGAATAACATCGCTAAGAGCCTTTTTATAAAACATCCGCAATTTAGAATTCTCCCCCACAATTAAGGCTACAGCAGGCTGAGTTTTCCCATGTTTCGAGGCCATTTTTTCTACTAAATTTTTCACATAATAAAAAATTTCTTCGACATCCTCCTCCGGAATTTTAAAATGCATAGAAATAGCTGCATTTCCTCTCGTTTTAAAGGGAATATTTGGATTCAAACGTATAAGATAACTGAGGTCTATCGGATCATATTTTCTTGACAATCTATATGCGACTAAAGCACCAATAAAAGTTGTGCACATTCCTAATGGAGAATCAGTATCATCTATAGCAATATGCACTTTAAGCAAAATCTACCCCACTAACTTAAGGGTATATCAAACGAACACTATTTTTTAAATCCTCTTAAAACTAGAATTGTTAAAGTAGATTTTACACCTTCGATTCTTCGGATACTTGTGACTATTTCTTTTAGTTTTTCCTCATTTTCCACATTTAGCTTCGCTATAATATCGTAAATTCCATATATGATGTATCCTTCTTCCACTTCATTCATGGATCTAAGATTTTCAAGAACTGAGGCCTCGGCGCCAATCTCTGTTGAAATCAGCACATATGCAACAGTCACACAACCACCATTAATATTAGAGTATACAAAGATTTATCAATATATCCTTAAATTGAGGCTGCAGGTCAGCTGGCCGTAACCCACCTTCTGTTTTAGGCGGGATCCGTCTAAGGGTCCACCCGGGCCTCCGTGCGAGGGCCTCATAGGCCCTGCTTGACCCTAACCCCGCGGGACGGCCGTTTCACCCCACCCTCTAACCTCTCGGCGGCCTTCCCTCCGTTACCGAAGGTCGGCATACCTCATTCTCATAGGTTAGAGGAGGTCCCGTTTCTGTGCCGTTGCCTGGGGTCTCCCCCAGCGTCTCGCGACGCCGCGGCCCCGCAGCGGTGGTGGAGTTTCCACAGGTAGGCTCGTCGCCGAGCCTACCCGTACCCGCCCACCAGCTGACCTGCAGCTATAAAATTAGATATAAAATCATGAATTTAAAGAATTTGATAAATCAGCGTATAGGCAACTATAAGAAAGAGTCCACCGGCGATACTTGTGTCGGTATAATAAAATGCCTAATCACATATCCCGAAATTATTAGTCTTTTCCCGAGACTTTCATGTTCAAGGTATCGAAGTATCTCTTCTCTTACATTTTTAGGCAGATCACCAATTGCTTCTATTTTTTGATGAAAAATTTTTTCTAAGTATACTTTTTGGTTAGAAATTAATATTCCGAATGATGAGCTGTCTTCTACTTTAAATCGTAAACTCATTAAATGTCTGTCGCCTATTATACGATATATTATGCGAGCGGATGTTATGACTACTTCAGTATTTTCAATATATTTTGCATTATAAAGATATTTGCTCTTGGTAATATTGTTCTGCGGAATAGTCTTACTAGAAAAAGACGCTTTAAAGCACTCTCTAAGTTTTTTAGAGTTATTTATTTTATAGCATGGACCTATGCTTAATTTCTCTAAGGGGGACTTCTCAGAAAAGGGTACAAGTAAATAGTCGTCAAATACCAGTACCTTTTCAATGTTGTTATTAGAATAGATATATATCCTACCACCCTTTTGCCTAGAAAGTTCATAGCCAAGATAAAGTCCTCTTAAAAGTATTTCATCAAACTTGGATGATAATTCCTGTACTAGATGTTCTTCGGGGGCTCCCAAGGCATATATTTTGCTATTTTGTGTTAAGTTCAAGTAACAAGCGGAGTTTGTTTCGATTAGTCGGGCATCTTGTATGATTACTTTTTGTGGAACTACTGATAACGATGCAGTCTCAGGTAGATTTCCGGCGAAGGGTTTATCGTTGATAAAGCCGAAAACACATGTATACATGGGTTTCAAACTTTTAGCTTGCTCAATTATTACTCCCAGTAAAATGTCGTCTCTCTCGTTGGCTATGTATTCAATACTGGGTATCTCTTTGCACTCGTGGGCATTCATTTTATGTATTTTACCTATGGAGGACACACCCAACTCCAAATTGCCTTGAAAACGTTTTGAGTATGCACCCTCGATTAATACGCAATCACCCGGTTTTAGTTCCTTGCTGAGAATTTTTTCTATCATATCGTCCCATATTTTAAGAACTACTGAACGTGTTTTATCGTAAATCTCCAAAATAACTAGCTTTCTGCCGCTAGATGTTGTATATGGTCCCTGGATTTTCGCTATACGTGCAATTAAGGAGATATTATTGAGGCCGGGAACTAAGTCAGCTATTTCTAACTTAGATGTGTTTAAAAGTATTTCTTCACGCGGTATTTGTATTCCAAGTTCCTTAGCAACAAGTATTGCCGCCCCCTCTTTGTCAACTATACCACCTAGTTGTGCAATTTTTTCTTCGATTCGGCTAAGTAATTCCTCCTTGGATAGTTTGGGTTTTTGCTCGATAATTATTTTTATAAGGCGTTCAATGTTGTTTTTACTCAACCACATCCCCAGCTTTTTCAAATTTTTAAGGTCAGAGTTATTAATTCATGAGTGAAATAATAGAATTCCCCCCCTTCTTTCATCGAATCATTTAAATATAGTGAACTGGGTTGTATTTATCGACGCTTTGAGGTGAAGTGCTTGTCCAGCGAGCAGCCTGTAAAACGTGTTAGTAGATGGGAGATAGGAGAAATCTCTTTTCCTGTTTCCGAGGCATTTAAAATAAGCCTCGAAAGCATAAGAAAACGCTTTGCAAGAGCGGCAATTACAATGGTTTCGGTAACATTAGGCATTGCATTTTTAGTATCCTTACTACTTATGGCTTCAATTCAAGTGGGGGCTGAAGCTGGTGTTGAACCATACATGTACTGGCTGCTCTTTGTGTCTCTGCTCGTCTGTGGAGTGGGCATTACTAACAGCATGCTTATTGCAGTTGCGGAGAGATATAAAGAAATAGGAACTTACAAGACGTTAGGAGCCTTAGACAGGCACATTCTCGAACTTTTCCTAATGGAGGCATTAATCATAGGGACGGTTGGTGGATTAATAGGTTATATAGGGGGACTTGTGGCGGGGGCTTTATATGCATTTTCGAATAATCAAATCCCGCGATTCGCTGAGGTATTGGTAACGCCTCAAAAAAGTATTCCCTTATTTGCCGAACTTCCGGCATCAGTAAGCCTTTTCCTACTTGGAATGATTCTTGCGGTTGCTTTAAGCCTAATAGCCACTATAGGTCCCGCATATTATGCCTCAAAACTTAAACCAGCGGAAGCATTAAGATATGAGATATAAGAGGTGTTGGTATGAGCCACTACGAATATACTGTTGAAACCGAAGACCTAGCAAAATACTACAAAGTTGGAAACTATGTAATAAAAGCACTTGACGGTGTA
>Ga0190337_1000171_pt1 | contig 12199 bp, 9 predicted proteins | sample 4872041011_MG_FD_161677 | JGI IMG/M metagenome (GOLD analysis project Ga0190337, IMG submission 161677) | Hydrothermal vent sediment bacterial communities from Southern Trench, Guaymas Basin, Mexico - 4872-04-10-11_MG | ecosystem: Environmental > Aquatic > Marine > Hydrothermal vents > Sediment ...
TGCAGCAATTTATCTCCTTTTTGGCGGTTTCGGCATGCATTACCTGCATTTCGCCATAATATTTCCGGCTGTGATGGGAGCTCTGGCATGCATCCTGATTTTCTTTATAGGCAGGGAGCTTTATGACTGGAAATCAGGTCTGCTTTCTGCCCTCTTTGCCTCTGTCATCCCAGCCTTCATCGACAGAACTTCTGCCGGGTTTTTCGAAAAGGAACCAACAGCCATGCCGTTCCTTCTAGCAGGAATCCTTTTTTTCATCCTTGCCTATAAAAGACAGGATTGGAAATGGGGAATTTTTTCTGGTATCTGCCTTGGCCTGACAGCATCTGCCTGGGGTGGGTTTAATTTCCCCTTCCTCCTTCTCGCTTCTGTCACATTCCTCCTTCTTTTGCTGAACCGCTATTCTCTCGGCCTTTTATACGCATTTGCACCAGCAATTATCCTGGGCGTTCTTATACCAGAGCTCATGCCAACAGGCTTTGCAAGCCCTGATTCGTTTTCCTTCCTTGTCTGCTACTTTGTCCTTTTCCTGCTTCTGGCAAGGTTTTCTGCAGAAAGATTTGGGTGGGTGAAAAAAGAAAAGCTCCCCTGGCTGATCCCTGCCCTTATCCTTTTCCTGCTTCTATCCACAGCCTTCTCCATGCTCTTCTCCGATTTTGTTTACCAAAGGTATCAGTCCTTTACAGCAAGATGGCAATCTGTAGAGATGTCCACGGTCGCCGAGTCCCAGCCAGGTAATTGGGATGCCATCATCGCGAAAACAGGCACACATTACGCTTCAGCCATCCTTCCGTTAGGAGAACTTAACAAAATCTTTTCACTCTGGCCCCTAGCTCTTCTAGGTCTTCTCTTACTCTTCTACAGGATCTATCGCGAGAGGGAGTTTTTCGATTTCCTGTATGTTATTTGGTTCCTTTCTGCTGTTACCGGGGTTTACCTTGAGACGAGATTGATCGTCTTTATCGGACCTCCCTTTGCCCTCCTTTCCGGCTATCTGCTCAGCTGGCTCTGGGACAGAACAGAGGAATATAGAAAGAGAAAGGGCTGGCCTATTAAAAACTATCTTACAGGAGCGGTCGCGCTTTTCATCCTCCTTACGATCACCACCAATGTTGCCAATGGTTGGGTCTATGGCGGTTATCAGGGACCAAGCATCTGCCTCACCCAGCTCCTTTCTCCAGGAGAACCGTGCTTAAGAATAGACGAGAACGGAACCTATCATTTCGCTCCTGGCCAACCATGGTACGAAGCCATGCAGTTTTTGGCTGAGAAAACCGAGCCATATTCTAATGTGCTGTCCTGGTGGGACTTCGGTTACTGGTTCCAGACCCGGGGTCAGAGACCTTCTGTCACGGATGGAGGAGGTGTAGGGCCCAGATATACTGTAGCCCTTTGGTTTACAGACGAGCCAGAAAACTGGACAGGATGGGAACCATGGCTCAAGGACAAATACGGGGTCGATTATATCCTAATGGACTATACACTTCCAGGTAAATATGGAGCGATTTCGAAAATAGCAACACGCGGAAAGCAGATAGTCAGCATCCTTCAATTTTATCCAACAGCCATCTATCCAAAGGACGATAAGCTCATTTCAGAGTTTTCCCTCGGTCCCTACAAAATATGGGTCCCTGTGAACAAGTCTACCGGAGCTGTCTTAGGGCCTGCACAGCTGCTCATCTCAAAGGGGGAAAGCTTTATCTCAGCTTCATGGATAAACGACGTCTGCTCCCCTAATGGCATCCAAAGACTCGGAAACAAAACACCCGAGTTCGAGGGCTGTATAAGCTTTGCATCATTCGGCACGTTCCTTATCCCACCAGAAGCAAAAAATACCATTTTCACCAGGCTCATGTTCATGGACGGATACGGCTTGCCAGTAGAAAAGGTTTTCGATAATAAGCTTATAAAGATTTATAAAGTGGTATGAAGATTTTAATAACCGGAGGTTCTGGTTTTATTGGTTCTTATCTATCGAAAAAATTATCAGAAGAAGGACATGAAGTTCTTATTTATGATATAAAAAAACCAAAAAATAAAATCAATTACTTAAAAGGAGATGTTCTTAATTTTCAGTTATTAAAAAAAGCGGTCAAGAATAAAGACGTCGTCTTTCATTTAGCAGCAGTCTCATCAGTTCAGGATTCTTTCAAAAATCCACTAAAGACATTTGAGGTCAATATTTCCGGAACATTTAATGTATTAAAAGCATCTTTAGAAAGTGGGATAAAAAGGGTTATTTTTGCTTCTTCAGCAAGCGTATATGGCAATCAAGGCAAAATTAAACTAAAAGAAAATATGCTTCCAAAACCACGTTCGTTTTATGCGATCTCGAAACTGACTGGAGAGCATTTATGCAAAATGTTTTACGAGGAATACGGATTGGAAACTGTAATACTTAGGTATTTTAATGTTTATGGGCCAAAACAACAAGAAAATGTAATAAAAATATTTCTCGAAAATCTCAAAAAAGGAAAAGAAATTATCATTTATGGTGACGGTAAGCAAAAAAGAGATTTCATACACATTGATGATGTCACAAGAGCGAATATACTTGCTATGAAAACTCAAAAAGCAAAAGGAAAAGTTTTTAACATCGGTACAGGTGAAGGCTGCACTATCCTTCAATTAATACAAACGATTTCACAGATTTTAGGAAAAAGGCCTAAAATAAGATTTTTAAAGGAAAGAAAAGGCGATATAAAATATTCTGTTGCGGATATAATGCTTGCAAAAAAAATTCTACGGTTTGACCCCAAAATGGATTTGAAAACAGGACTACTTACTCTTCTAAAATCTTAATGAGTTTTGGGAACCTTTCGATTTCTTTTTTGGACATTTCTTTTTTCATCTATATCGTGATATTCTAAAGCTGATTTCTAATTTTCTTAAAGATTTGCGGTTTTGTGGAAAATATTATATCAAACTCTGCACCTTCACAATCCATTTTTAAGAAAATCACATCTTTTCAAATTATTTATTTTGAATATTTTTTCAAGAGTTATTACTTTTATTTGTTGCCTTTTGCTCCCTCCTCTTTCTTTAAAGAAAGATACAGAAACACTTGAGGTTCCGTAATAAAGATTACCCCACCATTTTTCGATCCTACGCCATATTGAATATCTTAATTTTCTCTTCAAGATTATTTAATTTCACATTATTTTCGAGTTCCCAGAAATTTTCATTAAAAGGCTCAAAAGAAAATACAGTTGCATCTTTAAAATTTTTTGCACAAAAAAAATAGAAAAAAGTCCAATATGGACACCTATATCAATTATGATTGGTCTTTTTTTCTAGTTTGAATTTATTTAGAAAATAAATTTGATCTATCCATATTTCTTTCACAAGTCTTAAATACATGTTTTTTCTATATACTATCTTAAATTCGTATCCATTCTTCATTTTATAAGTTTATTGTTTTGGGGTGCTTTAAACCTGAGGCTATCAAAAAAGATAACGCCAATTTGAAAAATGCTTAGGTAAAGACAAATGCTTTTGATCCGCTTTAAAGTTTCTTTCATTCCTCCTCAAATACAAATTTAATGGCTTTTATGAAACCATTTACCATATGTTTATATGTGTAACCTTTTAAAATAATTCTTTTGGATATTTCACCCATTTTTTCCTTTTTTTTGCTTTTGATGATTTTTTTAATCGCCTCAGCGAGAGCATTCGCATCTTTTTCCTTGACTATATAACCATTTATTCCAGGCTTTATTAAATCATATGCAGCTCCAACAGCATCGGTTGCTATAACTGGAAGGCCAAATTGCATAGCTTCATTTAACACAAGCCCCCAAGGTTCGCTTATTTTTTCGGTAATAGAGGGCATGACAAAAACATCAGCAATCTCGTAGTACGCTGGCAAGTCTTTGTTCTGAACCTTTCCTATTAAGAAAATATTTTTGAGATTATTTTTTCTTATTTTCTCTTTAATTTCTGTAAGAATATCTTTTTCTCCTAGTTTGTAAAAATCTTTACCTCCAACTATCATTAATACTAAATTTTTTTCTGAAATTTTGGAAAAAGCATCTATCAGGAATGTTATACCCTTCCTTTTAATAAGTCTGCCTACAAAAAGAATAATTTTTTTCTCCTTTAATCTGTATTTTTTTATTATTTTTGACTTGAGTTTTTTGATATGTTTTTCTTCAGGAAATTTAAGACTCACATTAGGCGCAAAAAATATTTTTTGTTTTTCGATACCAATTTTTTCCAACCATTCGTAAGATTTTTTACCTGGAATTATGATAGCTTTTGCCTTTTTTAGAATTTTTTTGTAAAATATTAATGAAACTTTATCTTTTAATGGTAAATGTTTATATTCCCATCTAATCGTCCAAACAATATAAGGTTTTTTTAAAAAGAGGCATGTCAAAAAAATGATCAGGTTATCGAGTAGATGCAAAGGATCTATTGGTAAAGTAATTATTAATTCATATCTGTTAATAAATTTCCATGAGAATGGCAAAATCCTATATTTGCCGTGACCGATAATAATTGTTTTAAGAATCTCACCCTTAAACTCTTTAGGAATATTTTGTTCATGTGTAACAATAAAATCTATTTTATATTGAGTTTTTAGATTTTCAATTAATTGATTGAAGAATGGTATTCTGTACGGAGGTATTTGGTTAATGAAAAATAAAATACGTTTCATATGATTTTTTCGACAAAAAGCTTAAAATTTTTTACTTGATTTGCTAGTGGAAATTTTTTCGCGAAACCTAACCATATATATTTCCCTTTTTCGATGTTTTTGTCATTTTTTATTTTTTTCATTAGATCAAAAACATTTTTAAAAATAAAATCTTGAAGATTTCTATCGTGCTCATATTCTTTCATGAGCCCAACTGGAGTCGAAAAGACAGGGACTGCACATGCGGCACATTCCAAAAGGGCTAAACTATTTCCTTCATATCTAGAAGGAAAGATTGCCATATCAACGGCATTAATAAGTAAAGGAAGTTTTTTCTGAGAAATTTTTCCTATGAATTTTATTTTTTCTTTATTTTTTCCATAATCGGTAACCACTAATAGGTATTTTTTATCTAAAAATTTCATTAGTTTGCTTGACAAATCAAACCCTTTTCCATAGCTTGCTCTTGCTAAAAACAAAATAATTTTTTTATTCAAAGGAAGACCGAAAATTCTTCTTAGTTTGGTTTTATTTTTGATAGGTTTGAATCTCTTTAAATCGACACCATTATAGATAACTTCTATTTTAGAACCCGGTATGCCCATGCCTATTGTTTCGTTTTTAACCGTTTCCGAAACTGCAACAATTTTAGTTGATTTTTTATAAGATAATTTTTCAAAAAAGGACAAAAAATATTTGAAAAATAAATAAAGCAAAAAATTTTTCTCTTTAAACATGTTTCCAGCTAAAGAATAAAGTCCATGATTATAACAAATTTTGGGAACAGAGGATTTAGGAGCACACCAACCGAGTATTTTATCATAAAAGATCACATCATATTTTTTTCTTTTAATTTTCTTCCACAAAAAAGGTGCAAAAAATATCTCTTTAAGATGGAGTATATTAGGAATTTTTTGTGGTAAATAATAAAAATCTAATTTCCAATCTTTAATATTATCTTTCAAATTTTTCCATACTATTTCTGCACCTCCTCCTTTCTCAAGAGGATATACAGTCAGAACTGCTATTTTAATTTTCATAAAAAATTTTTTCCATTTCTTTAACAAATTCTTTTGATGCCAGCTTTTTAAAGATTTTTTTATCGACCTTTTTCTCATTAAAAGTGACAGATTTCTGTAGAGCTTTAAAAATTGTGTGCTTATTTAATCGCTTTTCTGATATCAGAATCTTATTAGGATAATTTTTGATTATATCCATAAATCCACCCGTATCAGTTAAAATAAGCAATTTGTTTAATAATGCGGCTTCAATTGGGACCAATCCGAAATCCTCTTTATAAGGTATAAAAATCACAGCATATGCTTTGGAATATAACTTGGTGGGGTTTTTTACTTTAGTTTTTATTATCACATTCTTGGTTTTTCTCGCTGAAGAGAGTATTTTTTCGAAATATTTTTTATCCTCGATACTACCTGCTAAGACGAGTTTAAATTTCGGGTTTTCAGTAACAAATTGTTTCCATGCTGATAGTAAAATATCTTGTCTTTTCATTGGCGTAAATCTTGCTAGATAAAGAAAATAATCACCTTTCGAACTTATTTTAGCTCTTATTAAATTTACAGGTGGATGTATGATATATGCTTTTTTGTTCTTTAATAATCCAATTTTTTTAGCTCGCTGATAAGTTAGACTCGAGTTGAAAATAACAGTATCGAGCTTTTTCCATGCGATTTTTTCTAAAAACTTATAGAAAAAAACGCTAGCTAAATAAAAAAATTGATGGAGAGGATTATGAATTCTGTATTTCAAATTCCATGTTATTTCATCTGAAGCGGCTCTCAAAATGGTATGAACATAAGCAAATGTTTTGCCGGCTTTATAATTTCGTAATGTTATTAACTCAGCTAGACCACTTGTAGAAATTACAAATGCATCATATTTGTTCAATGGAATTTTTGTGACGAGAGCTAGCAAAAGAGAAAAAAATCCTCTTAAAAGAAAAGATCGTGAAAATCTTCTGAAAATTCTAGGCGCTATGCTTATTATTCTAAAATTTTCAAATTCGGAATATGTTTCTTTTTTATCGTAATACCAAGTATAGATGTCAATGTTAAATGAAGAATTTTTAACTAATTCTAATATTACTTTTTCAGCACCGCCTCTGCTTTTTATCCAAGGATGAAAAAGCGCTATTTTCATATTTATTTTTAATTTCTCGAATAAATTTTATGAAAATCGGTATAATCGGTTTTGGATATGTCGGTTCAGCTTTAGCTTATGGACTAAAAAAATTTGGGCATGAGATAAAGATTTGTGATATCGATAAAGAAAAAATTAAAACGGCAAAAAGGTCATTTAAAGCTACAGAAAAAGTTGAAAATCTTTTGGATTCGGAAATAATTTTTATATGTGTACCAACACCCTCCAAAAAGGACGGAAGTTGCGATACATCAATCGTAGAGAATGTTGTTATCGAGCTAGCTAATAAAATTAAAAAAAGAACCATAATTGTAATAAAGTCCACAATAATACCTGGAACAACAGACAAGTTAATAACCAAAAATAAAAATTCTAAAATTTCTATTTTAGTTAATCCTGAGTTTCTCAGAGCCAAAACTGCTCTCAAAGATTTTTTAACTCCAGATAGAATTGTTATAGGAGGGTATGATAGACGTGCAATGAAGGTCCTTGCTAAAATTTATGAACCATTTAATACTCCTATCGTGTTAACTGAACCAAAAATAGCAGAAATGGTTAAATATGCTTCTAACGCGTTTCTTGCAACAAAAGTTTCGTTTGCAAACCAAATAAAATTAATATGTGATAAATTAAAAATAAATTCAAAAGAAGTCATGAAAATAGTAACAATGGATCATCGCATTCATCCAAGTCATCTCGATCCGACTAAAGGACCTTACGAAGGTCCATGCTTGCCGAAGGATATTCTTGCATTGATAAAAAAAGCCAAAGAAGTTTCATCTCCGATATATCTTTTGGAAGGGGTAGAAAAAATAAATAATTTATTAAAATTTGATCAATATAACCCTTCATAAATTTTAAAATTATGAAATCTAGTAAAAATATGAAAGCTCAGTTTTTCTGTCCTAAATGTTTATGCCGTTTAATAAAAAAAAATAATAATTTTATTTGTATAGTATGCCAAAGAAAATATCCAGTTAAAAACAAAATTCCTATATTTTCTAATCTCATATCTGAAAAAGAATTTGGGCTTTTAAATATTTTTTTTGAGAAAAAAATATTGAAATATATACAAAAACACGGAACTGACAAATTATTAGAATTTGTAGCTACATTCTTTCCTGAAACAGCCAAACGAATGAATAATTATTTACTAAAAATTTACTCGTATCTTACTTTAGATAAAAAACAAAATGCGCTTGAAATTGGATGTGGATATGGCAATTTAATAAAGCATTTATGTAATAGCTATAGGATGGTTTATGGTGTGGATCTGAATATAACAAGATTGAAAATATGTAAAGCTTTTTTAGAAGCATCAAAAATTAAAAATTTTAAAATTATATGCACAGATGCTTTCAACTTACCATTTAAAGATGATTTTTTTGATGCAATATTTTTAATTGGAGTTTTCGAATGGATTCCAGAACTCTACAAAACAGAACCAAAGCTTACGCAGATGAAACTTTTAAGGTATCTTTATAGAAAATTGTCTGATAAAGGAAAACTTATAATTGGTATAGAAAATAGATATGGGATTCAATATTTTTTAGGAAGAAAAGATCATAGTGGACTTCCATTTACAAGTTTAATGCCACGTTTTTGTGCTAATATAATTTCGAAATTCATAAAACATGGACCTTATAAAACTTATACATATTCTGCCCTTGAATACACAAGAATCCTGCATAGGTGCGGATTTAAAAAAATTAAAATTTATATGGCTTTAAGAAGCTATCGCTTCCCTAGGTTTGTCATATCTTTGGATAAAACTCAAATTAAATATTTCTTTAGTAACATTTTTATCGAAAGCAACAAACTAGAAAAATTAGCTGCCAAAATATTTTCTAATTTACCTTTTCCCTTTCAAAGACTTTTAGCGCCTCATTTCATTATAGTAGCTGAAAAATGATAATCAATGAAAAAATATGGGAAAGTAATATAAAAAGATCAGGTGATTTAGTTGTTTGCATCCCTTTTACTGAAAAATTTGTAATAAAAATTTTAGAAGATAAACATATCAAAAGTATAAAAAATTTTATTTCTTTTTATAGAACCCAATCAATATTTATAAGAAGTATCTTACCTCGGCCAATTGCATTAATAAAAAAAAATAAAAATTATTTCTATTTAGAAGAAAAAGTTCTTGGTAAACGCTATACTCCAACTTTTGAAACATTTCCAATTATATGCAAAATTATTACCAATGTTCTTACGAAATTTACAAAAAATAAAAACGGCTCAGGTTTTGTTCACAATGATCTAATTTATGGAAATATAATAATTTCAAAATCTTTTCCGCATAAAATAAAAATAATAGATTGGAATTTATTTGGTCGTGGTTATCCTCTAATAGATTTATTACACTTTTGTGAAAGTTGTTTTCTTTTTCTAAAGCCTAATATGAAATATAAAAATAGATTCTTTGAAATAGTTTTAGCTAATATTGAACTTTATAAAAGAAAAACAGGATTGGAAGAAACTAAAATCAAATCTATTATATTTAAAGTTTTAGAAAATAAAAAATCTCTAACTCCTTTTTATAAATTTTTTAAGAAAGAATTTAATTAATTTTCTATCTTTTTTATCCAACCCGAAAATCCAAACTAATGATAAATAAATTGCCAAAGAGCCCAAAAGGATAAGAAGAAGCTTCAGCAGAAATACTATCGGCATGGGTCTTATCCAAAGGATGTAAGCAACCATAGGAATGCAGATCAAGAGAGATTTTAAAAAGTATCTCGGAAAACCTGTTGTGATCCTTTGGCTGATATAACCAAGAGAAAGCGCAAAAATCAGAAAGATAGAAATCGTTGTTGCTAGGGCTGCACCTTGGATACCCCAGAGCTGAACAAAAAACCAGTTTAGAACCGCATTAACGCATGCGGCAAAGATCACAAACTTCATGACCACTTTCGGCCTTCCGATACCTATCAAATAGGAATCTGTAAGCTGTTTTAGGCCCATGAACAAGGCTGCGAATGCAAGAATCCTAAATGCCTGGGCCCCAGCCAGATATTCCGGACCGAAAAGTATCTCCATAATCGGCTCGGCCAAAACGAAACCGGCAAGAGAAGTTGGAAGAAGCAAGTAAACGGCATATTTCAGAGATCTTCTTAAAGTCTCTTTAAGCCTTGCATCAGCTTTGGCAGAAAGCTCTGAAAAGAAAGGCATGATTGCTATGGCCAAGGAGGAGATAGCCAAAGCCAAAACCCATTGAACAGGGAGGGCGGCATTATAGTAGCCGACCCATTCCTTTGAAAGAAAGTAACCGATAAAGAAGGTATCTGTCCAGCCAAGAAACGTGCTTGTTACACTTATTATGAAAACTGAAAAGCCGAAGGTTAGGAGTAATTTCGCAACTTCTGGTTTGAAGGAAAAAAAGAATTTTTTCAATCTTGTATAAAGATAAAACCCGAAACAGAAACACAGAAAGTATCCTAAAAATATCGAAACGATTGCTCCGAAAAGACCATATCCCAGGAAAAGCAGAGCGAGTGTGAAAAGAAATTTTGAGAGTCTTTCACTGATGCTGCATAAAGACGAAAGATCCATTCTTTTAAATCCCCTAAGTGTTCCAGCAGTTATGCTAGCTAGAAGCATAAAAGGGATGATAAAGGCAGCTAAGGAAAAGTAGAAGGTCTGAACACCAAAAAGATTGGAGAGTGGAAAGGCGAGAAAATAGAAAAGAATGAAAGATAGAAAACCAAATCCAGCTGCCGTAAAAAGCCCTGTGGGATAAAAGGCTGAGACATCCTTTCCTTTAGCGCGATATTCTGCTATAAGCTTGGTTAGAGCTGTTGTCATGCCGAAATTGAAAAAGGTGAAGCCGAATCCCAGGATCATGTAAACAAGAGAAAGGATGCCATAATCAGCAGGACCCAGCCATCTTGCTGTGAAGATGCGATAAAAAAACGAGATTATATAGCTGACGAGCATCCCCAGGAATATCCATCCTGCACCCTTTCCTATCTGAACAGCCAAACCCTCTTCCATAATTTATATTAATTCGAGAAAAGAAAATTATGGAGGTTTTGGTAACAGGTGGGGCAGGATTCATAGGATCGAACCTGGTCGAAAAGCTGGCCAAAAGGCACGAGGTTGCCGTTTTTGATACCTTCCATACAGGTAAAAAGGAAAACCTTAGGGGGATCAAGTGCAGAATCCTGAAAAAGCCGGAGGCAGTAAGGCCGAAAATAATATTTCATTTGGGTATGCCATCATCATCACCGATGTATAGGGAGAATAGGTACAAGCTTTTGGAATGTCTTGAGGTAAGCATCAGGGTTTTCGAGCTTGCGAGAAAGACCGACAGCAAGATAGTTTATGCATCTACATCAAGCCTTTATAACGGGAATAAGCCTCCTTTTAAAGAGGATATGCCTGTCATTCCAACGGATTTCTATACCGAAGGTAGGTACTGGGTGGAAAGGCTTGCAAAGGTATACGACAGCCTTTACGGCTTGAGATCTGTCGGGTTGAGGCTTTTTTCTGTTTACGGTTCAAGGGATGCAGGAAAGGGAAGGTATGCGAATATAATCACGCAGTTCGCCCTTGAAATCATGAGAGGGAGGAGACCTGTTATCTATGGAAACGGTAGGCAGACAAGGGATTTCATCCATGTTGAGGATGTCGTGAGAGCCTTTATCCTGGCTTCCAAATACCCGAAAACAGACATATTCAATGTGGGAACCGGTGAAGAGCACAGTTTTAATGATGTAGTAAGGCTTCTGAACAGGCTTTTAGGGAAGAACATAAAGCCCGTCTATAAACCGAATCCTATCAGGAACTACGTTAAAAGAACCTTGGCAGATATGAGGAAGGCGAGAAGATTGCTCGGATTCAAAGCAAGATACGGCTTTGAGGATGGGATCAAAAGATATCTTGAGTGGCTAAAGAAGAATTTGAATACCTAAAGGCAAAAATAAAGATGAGGGGTATAACCCTGATCTCCCTGACGATCTTCCTTCTCCTAAGCATCTCGGTAATAGCGATTTTATGGTATTCGGCCCTTCCTCTTGTCAAAAAACTTGAGGCTGCTACCTTGACTCAGCAAGCAAAGGGGATTCTGGCCAAGCTCGACTCGGTGATCCAGGAGGTGGCTCAGGAAGGAAAGGGATCGAGAAGGATACTCTGGATCGACCTGAAAGGAGGGAAGCTCGAGCTCAATTCGAGCCGCGACAGCATCTACTGGCTTTTCCAAACACCTGCCCAGCTCATATCACCCAGGACCGCCCTGGATTTCGGAAATCTAAGGTTTGGAAACAATCTCGAGTGCCGGGCCTATCAAGCTGAATATGGAAAAAAGCCTGTATGGGTCCTTGAAAATGAGCATCTTAAGGTTTTCATCCTTAGGACAGGAAATGAGAGCCATCAAGAATCTATAAACACGTCCGAGCT
>Ga0190337_1000174_pt1 | contig 12120 bp, 11 predicted proteins | sample 4872041011_MG_FD_161677 | JGI IMG/M metagenome (GOLD analysis project Ga0190337, IMG submission 161677) | Hydrothermal vent sediment bacterial communities from Southern Trench, Guaymas Basin, Mexico - 4872-04-10-11_MG | ecosystem: Environmental > Aquatic > Marine > Hydrothermal vents > Sediment ...
CTTTACAACCAAGTGCAGGCAGTTTTCGATCGAATGATTGCAAAACTCAAGACTGCGGACTATGGATACGCGGGCTTCTTCGACGCGGTGAAGATAGAGGAACCAGAGCTCGATAAGCTCATAGAGTTCGACTATGATCTTGTTGAAACAGTTGAAAGAATAACTAGAAGAGTGGCAGAAGTCAGGGAGGCAGCTATAAATGGGGATGCTGGCAAACTTGTAGGTGCGATGTCTGGGCTACGAGGCGAACTTATGGCTTTTCAGGACCTTCTTAGTAAACGTGAAGATCTTTTAAGTGGAATAGAAAGGTGAGGTGAATGCCTGAGGTTATTGAGTGGAAGAACCCTGGAGAGAATGAGATAGTTTATCGTTATCCTGACGAGGTTATTACGTGGGGCGCGCAACTGATCGTACACGAGTATGAGGTAGCTGTGTTCTTCAGAGATGGTAAGGTATATGACGTGCTGGGTCCCGGTCGGCACACAATTACTACTCAGAATCTTCCGCTGTTGACCGAGTATCTAACTAAGTTGCTGGGATATCTCGAGTCGCCCTTTAAGGCAACCATCATATTTGTTTCCACGAAACAGTTTCAAGGCAAGTTCGGCGGACAGACACAGACCTCCGACTTAGCCCCACTGAAATTTCATGGGGGCTACTGGTTCCGAGTCTCTGACCCCAAGGTTTTCGTAATGGAGGTCGTGGGCGGACAGGACAGATACACCACTGATGACGTTAACGACTTCATAAGAGGGTTCATCAATGAGAGGATGATTAAGCACTTAGCTAGCTACGATCTAGCTACAGTCTTCACAAAAGTGGACGAAGTAACCTTCAAGGCTAAAGCGTTCCTTCTCGAGGAAATGCGCAGAATAGGTCTAGAGCTTATCGACTTAAAGATAGAGGGGCTTGACACGACACCCGAATACAGGGAACGCCTATTCTGGATCAAACAGACTGGCGCAGCTACATATGTACTCCAAACTGACACCTTAAGGGACGTGGCAAAAGAGCTTGGCAAGAGTCCCGGCGCGTCGCTTGGTGCCGGTATGATGATTATACCGCCCCTTACGCAGCCTCCACCGTCATCGCAATCTACTCAGCAACCTCAGCAGACACCTGCTACGGGCGTCGTTGCGCAACCCACTACTAAGACTTGCCCCAAGTGTGGTAGACCCGTTCCTATGGACGCCATATTCTGCCCCTACTGCGGCTACAGGTTTCCTCAGTCTAGGAAGTGCCCATATTGTGGACGAGAAATTCCAGCAGACTCCGTGTTCTGCCCGTACTGCGGTAAAAAATTGAGCTAGTTCAACCCCAAGGTAATCTTTTTTATTTTTCGAATTATATTTTAGCGAAATATATGAGGGCTAGGATATCTGTATCATCAAAACTTTTATTGACAGGTTTGATATTGTCAAGTTTATTGCTTTCCGCGGATATTTGTACGGCCTTACCTCTTTCATCTATTTTCACTTTCAAATCATCCAGCCAAAATATTTTGGACTCTTATTTCATGGCTGAGGGAATATTGCTTTTAGCAAAGAAAAGCGGCATGCCTCCACGTATATTCTATGTTGAGATATTGAATATTTCCTCTAAAGAGACCAAAGTAATCATTTTAGAAAACTACACCGATGTTCATGGCGAAGTGGGACAGGCGTGGTTTTTAGCTAGATTGTCAGGAAACGAAGTCCTCCTGTATGGAGAAGAAACATTAATATATAGGAAGGGGATGCTTTATCTAATTTTCCCGTATAACAGCTCAGCGAAGAAAATTTTCGAGTTTAAATATAGGCGTGCAGGAAAAATCTCTCCTAAGGTTTTTACTTCGCCTAACGGTAGATATTTAGCGTTAGATTTACATGGCTATATATTTTTATTCGATACATACAACAATGAAATTATCAGCAACAGTAGCTATATTAACTCTGTTCTTGCATTAATACCTACCGATAAAGGAAGGGCAGTAGCATTCACCCTTGAAAGTTTCTGCCATTTCTGCATCGCAGATGGTAAAAGTAAGTGGGTAACTTTGTTAAGCGAAGGTTTCTCTACCAAGTCTTTAGAGTTCGCAAAACACGTACTGATAGCATCCGCATTAAATGAGTCGATGATAGTGTATCTTAATAGTTCGGGATACGTTTTCTATCAGCACTTAATACTAAATAACTCTGCTTTAAAGTTAGGAGAAGTTAAGACATTCCATATAGGAAAAAATGTTAAATTCTGTGAAGGGGGGGATCCCATCACTTGTGGCTGCTCGATATCAACTCCTGTAGCTAGATATTTAGTATGCCCCGTACTAGTGAATAATAATAGATTTATTCTGATATACGATATTTTATCAAAAAGCAAAAAGTTTATCCCAATAAGTAATAATGGTCAAATAAAATACATAAAATTCTGGAGTGACGGTTTCCTAGCGTATCAGTTAAAGTTTTCGCCTTTTGAATCAAGTCTAATAATATTAAACCTGACAAGTAATGAAGTGATCTTTAATAGAACTTATTCGCCCAACACTTTAATATATTTACATCACAGCCTGAATACTAGTTATTTCTGGGTTCAGATAAAAGATTATCAAGTAGAAATACTGGGACTACAGTCTCGCGAAAGGAAAAACGAACACTATGCACTCACTGTGAAAGTTGTAAATGATAAAGGCCCTATAGCAAACACAGAGGTATCTGTAGGAAACATGACTTTAAAAACAGACGAGTCAGGATGTGCTACATTTCTTTTACCAGTTGGTAATTATATAATGAAAATCGAGGCTGCCGGCTATGAGGAAATTGAAAAAAGCATCTTATTAAACCAAAACGAAACAATAGAGATTTTAATTAAGCAGATATTTGCTCCACTAAAAATAGTAGTTAAAGATTCTGAAGGGGAGACAATAACTTCGCCAGCTACAGTCGTTGTTAGCAAAAACAGTACAAGAATCTTTAAGACAGAAATAACCAATGGCACGTTAACCAGTAATCTGCCGATAGGAACCTACACTGTAAGCCTTTATATGCAACATTACAACGACACAAAAGAAGTTTTACTAACAAAGGAAGGAGGCGAGGTAACTTTTGTTATTAATTTATTAAATGTATGCATTAGGGTTGAGCACGAGGATGGAAGCAAGCCTCGAAACGCTACGATAGTTGTCGCTGACGAATACGGTAACGTTATCTTAACCAAAGACGGAGTAGAAGAAGTGTCCGTAAAACTCATGCCTGGCCTATATGTTATTTCAGCCTATGAAAGCGGCTACGAAGTTGCTTTTCGCAACATTTCCAGCAAAACAGAGGCCAATCAAGGTGCTTGTATTGTTATGTTACTAAAAAAGGCTACTCAACCATCTGAAGATATAAACCAAAATGTTAACAATAATTACTTTCCCACATTACTAGTCGCCCTAGCCATATTATTTGCGACATTTGTCTTCGTTTTATTAACATGGTACTTCAAAGTTTTCAAAATTAAAAGAGCCTCCAAGGAGAAGGAGGGCAAGCATTAATGATTACAACAGTGTTCATGGATATGTGGGGTACCCTAGTAGAGTCTAAAGTTAGTATTAACGAATACTTTGCGTATCGAGCTAAAAAAGTGACTGAACTTCTTTCGTTAGAGGGGTTTCACGTGGAATTTGACGACGCTTATAAGACTTTGCTGCAAGTTAGAAGGTTTCTAGATAAGGTTAGGTCTTATACTTTGATAGAGATTCCGCTTAAGGCAGAACTTATGCTCCTTCTCAGAGATCTTGGAATAGAATATGAAGATGAAAGGCTTTTGGATAAGCTAGTGGACCCATATATGGACCCTTACGTCAACCTTACGCGTCCTATACCGGGTGCAATTGCGTTCTTAAAAAAGATGAAAGTTCAAGGCATAAAGCTAGCCATGGTTTCTAATAATCTCCATGGACCCAGTCTTGTCAAAGTTCTAAGAAACTTGAAAGTATATGGTTTCTTCGATGCAATTATATCTTCAGATAGGTTTGGTTTACGTAAACCTCATCCCAGCATATTTTATCACGCCCTAAAAATGGTTAACTCAATTCCTTTAGAAACTGTACATATAGGTGACGAAGAAGCAGACATTTTGGGAGCTAAAAGAGTGGGCATTAGAGCTATACTATTTAAAGGAGCGGGTGGCAACTCCAAAACGCCTCCTGATTTAGAAGCCAACGACTATGAAGAAATCTCAAATTTCGTTGAAAGCCAACTAATGAAAGGATATCAGCCGTCCTAGCCGCTATCACTACTCAAAAGTTCCAGCGCTCATCATCCTATTTATCGTGATGACCACACCAACTTATAAGAGTTTTCCAAAAAAGAGGTTGACTATATCGAGAAACTCAGGGCATATGGTAATCACTTATGTGTATATGTTGAATTATAGGTATGGCTGATCCTCCATATACCTTGCTTAGTATTTCTATTTTTAGTACTTCATCCGGAGTTCCTATCACGTAGTATTTTCTATTTAGGAGTACGACTTTGGTTGTGTATTGGAGGAGCAGTGTGGGATCGTGGCTGGTGATTATAATTAGCTTATTTTTGGACATTTTTCCTATTAGCTCGGCTAGCTCGGCTCTGCCTCTAGGATCCACAGATGCGAGTGGCTCGTCCATTACTAAAATGGGTGGGTCATGAACTATCGCGCGAGCTATTAATACTCTCTGCCTTTGCCCACCTGACAGCTCATTTATACTTCTAAACCATGTTTTTTTCGGCAATCCAACTGTTGTAAGCGATAGTCTAACCCTTTCTTTTACTTTCATGTCTTCAATAACTCTAGGCCATTTCTTCTCGTGTAGTATGTACAGGTTAGACACTATTTCCCATGCAGTTAACGGAAAATTTGTTAATCTTTCAGCCATGAATTGCGGAACATAGCCCACGAATTTTCCGGCTAAAGAGGGATTACCAGTTACGTTTACATCATTTATGTATACTCGTCCACTTATTGGTTTTATTAGTCCTAAGAGAGTTTTTAGAAGAGTTGTTTTTCCTGCACCGTTGGGTCCCATGATTTGTATTAAGCCTGCACCTCTAAACTCTGCTGTAAAATTTTCTATTATGTTCTCGTCGCTGTATGCCACTGTAACTTTCTCAAATTTAACATGAAAATTCGCCATACTGTGCACAGTATATTGGACTATATAACAAGAAATAAACTTATCTGTGCACAGTATGGTCCGGGCGTCTTTTCATCCAAACCCTTTGCGGGTCTGTCGAGACGCGATCCTGCCATCTATTAATTTGTATTTGCTAGCTTAAATTTTTGTTCTGACTTGATTTTTACTGTCCCGTCTTCGAGTGTTCTATAATATGTATCTATTTTTAGAATTTCAAATGCTTTACGTGCGGCTTCTTTTACAAGTTCCGGTGGTGTTCGTTGACGATTTCTGAGTTCTAGATCTGCAATTGTTTCGTAGGGTATGAATTGTTGAACAATATATACGCGTCTACCTTTATTTTGAATGTACTTTTTTATTGTTCTAGCTATTTGTTCTATTTCTTTAATTTCTATCAATCCGGGTACCATTGTTGTTCTTAGTTCGAGGAATTTTGCTCGAGAAGCGATTTCAAGGCCTTTCTTGACTCTGTCTATCATTAGCGTTCCTATGCGGGGATCTAACCCCGTTACTTTAGAATATAGTTTTGAATCGTTCAACGGAGCTTTTACGTCTATAGCTATATGGTCAACTAAACTTATGATTTCTGTCATCATTTCTGGTACACTAGCGTTTGTGTCCATGCTTATTGGCAGGCCAAGTTCGTCTTTTATTCTTTTGAAAAGATATTTTAAGGCACGCGCCTGTAGTGTCGGCTCTCCTCCAGTTACATGAAAATAATCTATAAATGGGGTGGCGCGTTTAACCGCCTCGATTATTTTGTCTATTTCAACGGGCTTTTTGTCTTTTCCTCGGGCTATGCCACTATTATTGCACCATGGGCAACGGAAATTGCAGAAAGGTAGCCAGAGTGTAAATGAAACGTGTTCTAAAACGTCTACTAGGCTAAGCTCCTTCCAGCCAGCAATAAAAATTTTCAATAATTACACCGAATTGCGAGCTAGAAAGAACCATAATGGACTCTAAGTTTGAACTCGGCTTTTTTGCCTATGTTCCAATTCCTCACAGGCCGGTAGTAGCCTACTATCCTACTCCAGAGCTCAACCTCTCCTCCACATTTGGGGCACCTATCTATCGCTCCTACACTGCTCCAGCCGCATTTACGGCATACGGCTATGGTAGGCGTTATGCTAAAGTACACTACTTTTGTATTTTCGACTATTCTGCGTATCATGTTTCTCAGTGCTTTGGGATCCGGTGACTCGTTCAGGAAAAGATGCATCATTACTCCGCCAGTGAACTCTTGCTGTACTTCGCCCTCCCAGATTGCGCGCTGGTATATCGGGACGTCGGCGTAGTAGGGTACTATGGAGTTACTGTAGAACGGAGCAGTCCCATCGCTGGGTATGAGTATCTCGCCCCTTCTGTACTCCTCCTTAAACATTTCCATATCCAGCCGTGCTAGCCTGTAGCCAGTAGACTCGCCCGGTATCTCTTCGACATTATAGAGGTAGCCGTCTTCCTCCTCGTACATTTCAGCGTATTCTCTCACCAGCTTTACCATTCTTTTTTCTATGTTTACGGCTTCTTGCATCTCCTTGTAGCTACCCTCAATCCACACCTGAGGGTTTCGCATAAAGTTCGCAGCCGACTCGGGTAGCCCTATAATACCGAAGGTGTTGAAGTGGTGGTTGAAGTGCCCGAGATAAACCTTTGTAATAGGCATTAGACCTGCTTTGATGCTCTTCTCGTAACGCCTCCTCCAAGTCAGGAGGACTTTTCTGGCTTCCTCAAGCTTGTTGACGAGCAACCTCTCAAACTCCTCCCACTCCCCCCTGCTTAGTATAGCCAGTCGAGGCATGTTTATGGTTACGACACCTATGCTCCCTGTAGCGTCTGGAAGCGCCCATATACCATAGCTCGTCCCCTTCTCCCTATTTTTAAGGAACTGCTCTAGAGCGTCCTCCTCCGTTTTCTTGGATATCTTTAGGGTAAAGGTTGCTACACCGCCACCATTTACATGGTTCATTAAGTGCTCCACATTGATCGTAAGCCGACAGCACATTGCGTATAGTGCTTCTACGTTGCTGGCGTAGCCGTTTAGTAGGTACGCTGTACCCTTCTTGGCTAGTGCTTCGAATATTAGGTCTGTTAGTTCTCCCCACCTCCTCCCATTCCAGTCGAAGTCCTTGGTTAGCATTAGCGTTGGGATTGGGAAGGTGAAGGGCTGGCTTAGGGCATCACCCTCAAGATACAGTTCGAACAACGTCCTATCAACCGCTAAAGCCTCATCCACGTAATCTCCCAAGCTCCCGGCAACTCTCCCACCGACGTATGCTTCTCCTTCCAGCATGTCGGAACTGGTGTCCATGACTAAGGTGATATTGGTGAAGGGACTCTGATAGCCTGCCCTCGCTGGGTAGTTTAGCTCGAAAAGCATTCCCTGAAGGATCTGCTTTATCCTTTTAGCGTCTAGCTTGTCTTGGCTTACGAAAGGCGCCGTGTATAGGTCGAAGGCGCTTACTGCCTGCGCTCCAGTGAACTCTTGTGCACCCATGAAGAAGAGATTTACGGTATGGGCTACAGCCGTGTCGAAGTGCTTCGCGGGAGAGCTGACTATACTTGGAGTCTTGAGACCAAGCTTTAATACTCTTTTTATGCTCCAGCCGTTGCAGTAGGGTATCCAAAGTGAGTCTGGGAGCTTGTGTATGTGAAGGTCGCCGCGGAAGTGCGACTCTACAGCGCCCGACGGTAGAAAATCAGAGAGCGTCTGCTTATTCTTTATCAGCTTCTCGAACAGCCAGTTCCTGAAGTTACTGTAGCTCGTATTTGTGTTCGCATTTTCCTTTATTTCCCAATCTGCATCCCTCAAGTATTCTTCTTCTAGCCTTCCTACCTCGCTACGCCATTTTTCGGAGAGAGTCCCTCGACTCATAGAAGATAGCCTCGTAAGATAGTTTATACTGCCAGCATTATTAACTGAAACTTCGGGATTACTGAAAGTAAAAGATTCTATGTCCCACAGGAGTAGTTTTATGCAATTTTTAGCTATGCAATATTCGTTAATAATCTTTTTAAAGAAAAATAATGTAGAATCCAAAGGTTGTTTCAGCTGCAAAAGTGACAGAGAATGTGGGGAATAGTTGAAGCTGTAACATTAGGGCTAATACAGGGTTTTCTTGAATGGCTTCCAGTAAGCAGTAGCGGAATAGTAATGATAGTGGGCTCTCTCATGGGACTTCCGATAGAAGAAGCATATAAAATGGCGATCGGACTACATCTAGGCACATTGCTAGCCGTAGTTTTCAAGTTTAAACGTGAATATTGGACTGCCTTTTCCTATCTCTATAAAGGCGGGAACGAGGCAGAGAAGATTTTTAAGATTGTCTTTATTTCGACGCTTTTTACTGGTTTTGTAGGACTCCCCATATATTTTCTAACAACGCGGTACTTAGAAACGGCCGATGGGAACATAAGATCCGTCATGATTTTTACAGGTATTTTATTAGCTATTACAAGCTTGATCTCTCTCTTAAAGACACCAAAAAGCAGAAGCGTATCAATCCGTGATGGAGTCTGGCTGGGGATACTTCAAGGGTTGGCTGCAGCGCCGGGTATTAGTCGCTCTGGCCTGACTGTGGCCGGGCTAATTATACTGGGCATAGATGGTGAAGAAGCTTTTAGGTGGAGCTTTTTGGCTTCAGGTCCAGCTATTTTGGGGGCTATTATACTTGAAGTTATAAGTAATTCGTTTACCTTGAATTACCTAGCTTTTTTTGCCCTTGCTGCTGCGACATTAGCGGGTATCTTGACTATGGATATTTTAATTAGGGCGGCGAGAGTGCTTCCGCGCTGGGCACTATCAGGCTTTGTAGCAACCTTACTTATAGTTGGATCCATCTTAATGTAGGGGAAACAATGAAGATTTACTTTTTATCGAAAAACAAGCATAAATTAAGGGAAATAAGGAGCTTCTTGGAGCCTTACGGATTCGAAGTCGAGATAATGTTTGAGGATAAAGTGGAAATCCAATCCGACAATTTAGCTGAAATAGTAAAGAAAGCTGTGGAATTTGTTGGACGCACGGACTATGCATTCTTCGCTGAAGACGCGGGATTATTTATAGATCACTTAAACGGTTTTCCAGGACCCTATTCCTCCTATGTGTATAAGACTATCGGTATTGATGGGATCCTAAAGTTGATGATGGGTGTTGAAGACCGTAAGGCTACTTTTAGGTCTGCCATAGCCCTTTTCCATCCCAAGCTAGATGAAATAAAAGTATTCGAGGGGCATGTTGAAGGCGTAATTTCGACAAAGAAAAGGGGTTCCGGAGGATTTGGCTTCGATCCCATATTTATTCCGCGCGGTGAAAGTAGAACCTTTGCAGAAATGTCTCTTGAAGAAAAAAATAGGTACTCACATAGAACAAAAGCAGTTAAAAAAATGTTAGATTTTCTTTTAGAGCTAAAGTTTTAGAGTATTTTTATTCCTCCTATTTCCTCTAAGTGTTTTATTCTCTTTATTGTGTTGGGATGAGTTGAGAAGAGCTCAAATATTTGGTCCGTCAATGAAATTCTCCTGCCGGTTTTTACTGCGTCCGTGTCTGCAATTAGCAGAGCCTTGAATCCAGGCGGCGACTCGTATTCGCCCCTTTCCTTTAGCCACACAGCTTTGTTTGAGATTTTGAGCAGCGCTTTTGCTAGCCTTTTAGCTCCCTCAGCCGGGCTGGGTGCCAAGCTTACGCTGAATTCGTCGGCGTAGTATTCTCTTAGACGACTTAGGTATAATACGAAGATGCTTAGTATCCAGTATATTATTAAGGCGAAGATGCCTAGAGCTAGAGCTCCTCCCCTGCTATCTCTTTCGTCTCTTCCGTACGCGCCGAAGTATAGGGCTGAGCGCCCTATTAGGTAGAATATTGATGGAAGAACCGAGGCAAACATCGTAACCTGTACGTCCCTGTGTTTTAAGTGTCCAAGCTCGTGTCCCAGCACACCTTCTATCTCATCCTCGTTCAAGGTTTCCAGAAGTCCTCGAGTTACTGCTACCATATTGCCCGCGAGGGGGCTTCCATAGGCGAACGCATTAGGCACCGAAATATCGGCTATCATTAGTTTTGGTGTTGGTATTCCAGCTTTGGCTGCAAGCCGCTTAACCGCGTATATTAGGTCGGAGTGGATTGAAGGGTCTGCCTCCTTTACTCTATACAGCATGTTAATTAAATACGGAGCAAGTAACCACTGAAGAAGGTTGAAGCCAACTGATAGGACTGCTAGAGTGAGGAGGTCGCCAACTCCTAAGATATCTAGCAGGAAAGCGAAGGTTAGTGTTGATATTGATATTATCGCTCCGAGGACTAGTATCATCGATATTTTAAGTTTTATGGATGCCATATTTCCTCGACTTAATGTTTATTGCGGATGTTTAAAGTTTTACTCGCCTTTTTTGAGTATGAGTTCGCCGTAAGATATTGGAACCAAGTTTTCCGCTCCTATTTCTAGCTCATTTAGTAAGTCTTCTAGAAGTTTCTTCCCTTTTTCTTCGTTTCCAGCACTTACTTCAAGCTCAAATTCTAGGAACTCTCCGAGCCCCCTTACTTTGTCTAGATGAACTTCAACTCCTCTCCAATTGTAGACTTCCCTAACCTTATCTACAATGCATTTTACGCCGAGAGCTTCCGCAAGTACGGCGGCCAGCTCGCCGGGCCTGTCTATTGGAGCTAAATAGACCTTGCTTTCTTTTGGCTGTGATACGTCTTCTCTAAGATAAAACACTAGTTGACCACTGCTTCCGTTAACCACTCTCAGCTTTAATCTTCCCCTAGGAACATTGTAGTACGTGTCCAGCTGCCTATATACTCCGACTTGTTTCGCACCTTTTTCAAGTAATTTTCTCCTCATCTCCTCAAGATCCATTACCTTTGCTTTTAGCTCTACAAGTTTTTTCTTCATTCAAGACACCTATTTACTAGCCAGCAGTTATTAGGTTCGCCTCTAGTTATTATATACTAATCTTTTCATGTTTCCCGGCTTTAATTAGACTTCGAAAACTATTAATATCGCGCCATGGAAAAGTTCTAATTTTTTCTGTCGGGGGGTCACATATTCCTAGTATTTCCACCATTTCTATTTCTTCGATTTCATGAAAAGAGTTTATTAAACATTTTATGATGCTATGTGGAGCTGCAAGCCACGTGAAGATCGATTTATAGTCATTAATTGGTACAAAAGATTCTAAGAAAAATGGAATTCTCTGAAGTAGTTCGAGCATTTTTAACGCTGATACCGAGCTTATAGTTAAAATTTTGATAAGTAATGTTAGATTATCGTTTTGAAGGTATTTAGCTATAACGCCGTTATACATCCACTGCCCTATTACGTGGTGTCTGTAATGGTATGACACCAATTGCTGGGAAAGCCCTACCTTTCTGGCTATAGAGGCCAAAGGCACAAATGGATTTTGCATTTTGCTCCAAATTATTAACATATCGATAGGGTCTGCTATGAAGCTTCTTCGCTCGCCCTCTCTATATCCAGTTAATCCGTAATATTTATCTCTAAGATTAAAAGAGAAAAGCATTCTACCTTTTTCATAACGAAATAGGTTATTGGTATCCGGTCTCCATAATACTTCGTAGCGTTTCGGTATAATTTGTACTTCTTCACGAGAAAACGTTTGCGATATTTCTTCCAGCATGTTTTTAGGTACGTACATGTCCATAGCTAAGTATTTGCCTGTACTTAGAGTGACGGCGCGGGTTTTATATACAAAGTCTGAACTTTTTACCTGGTCTTTATTCTTAATAAATACAGTAACCGGAATTATATTGAGTGAATGTAAATCTACTCGAAAGCTAAATAAGAACTTTCTTCGCAATTTTTTGATTTTATTTGAAACATAAGGTTGTGAAAATCCTGTAATTCGAGATATTTCTGAATAATTTAGTGATTTTGGCACTGCTTTAAGTATCTTAAAATCGCTTTTTGTTATTTTAATCATTATATCCTTATTATTGTTATAGAATTATTATAAAAAATTTTCCA
>Ga0190337_1000175_pt1 | contig 12111 bp, 12 predicted proteins | sample 4872041011_MG_FD_161677 | JGI IMG/M metagenome (GOLD analysis project Ga0190337, IMG submission 161677) | Hydrothermal vent sediment bacterial communities from Southern Trench, Guaymas Basin, Mexico - 4872-04-10-11_MG | ecosystem: Environmental > Aquatic > Marine > Hydrothermal vents > Sediment ...
CAAACATATTAGAGATTCCAATATCCGCCTTTCTCGTTCCTTTCATAGGAACAATAATGAGAATAAGCCCTTTAGTGACAAGATTGCTGCGAAAATTTTTGTTTTTTGAGTCTGAAAAGACTGGTAAACCTGTTGTTTTCCTTTTCCATCCGAATGAATGTTTGCCTTTTAATGAAATAAGCACAACAAGACGGACGAATAATCCGATAGAATACATTTTTGCGGATTTCCTCAGGCAGCGAATGAAACTGAGAAATTTAGGTGCAGCGGCATTGAATTTGCTTGATGAAATCATAAGCGATGCTCTCAAATACGGATTCGAATTTGTGAGCGTGGGGTATTTCAGGAAGATTTATAGATGAGTCAAAAGAACTCGTTGTAGCGGGAGTGAATAATGCTATGCCAATAGAAATATATAAACTGGAAAGGGGAGAAGAAAAAGAATGGGACGCTTATGTTCTCAAACATCCAAATTCCACTTTCTTCCATCAAATAGGTTGGAAGAGGGTGGTGGAGAAGACATACAAGCACAAACCGATTTATCTGATTGCAAGAGAGGAAGGGGAAGTGAAGGGAGTTTTGCCTTTGTTCCTTATGAGAAGCATGATTTTCGGTAAGAAATTGGTATCGGTTCCTTTCGCTCCTTACGGCGGTGTATGTGCTGATGATGAGATGGCGGAGAAAATGCTTATTGAAGAGGCAATAAGGATCGCAGAGGAATACGATGTGGATTATCTGGAGATTAGAAGTTTATCCAAGATTGTTCATGGAGAATATGTTACAGATCTCTCTTATATTACATTTATTATCAACTTGAATTTTGGTTCAGAATTGATATGGAAAAATCTTAGACGGGATAAGAAAAGAGGGATAAAGAAGGCGGAAAGAGCAAATCTTGCGGTTGAATGGAACGCTAATATTGATGATTTCTACGATATTTATATTAGAACAATGAGAAATTTAGGAACTCCAGTGCATTGTTATAATTTCTTTAAAAATATTCTGAATGAATTCAGGGATGAGACGAAGATATTAACAGTTAAATATGAGGATATAATTATTTGTTGCAAGTTCTTACTATTTTATAAAAATACTGTTATTTCAATGTGGGGGGTTACGCTTAAGGAATATCAAAAATTCCATCCATACGATTTAGCTAATTGGAAAGCAATAGAATATAGTTGTAAAGAGGGATATAAATATTTTGATTTTGGGCGTTGTCTTCTTGACTCTGGTGTATTTCATTATAAATGGGGGTGGTCCGGAGAGCAAAAACAGCTTTATTACCAGTTTTATTTAAACAATGATAGAAATCCACCCGATATAAGCCAGTCTAATCCCAATAGGAAGAGATTTGCAAGTGTGTGGAAAAGATTGCCTGTGCCCTTAACAAAGATAGTAGGTCCTATGCTGAGAAGGAATTTTCTCTGAATTCTTTAGATTCCACTTGGGACGGATGATAGAGATAAAAACTCCCTGCTCAGTTTCGCAGCATTGACGATCTCTTCTTGCGATTTTCATTGCTATAAAATGATGATTAATTTGTGGGATAGAGGTATGTTAAAGTGAGAACTATGAAAATAATAGTAGACGTCTATCATCCTGCTGATGTGAATTTTTATAAAAATGCTATCAATATATTTGAAAAGAGGGGGATTGAGGTGGAACTGACAGTTCGTCCACGAGGAGAGCTTATATCAATATTACAAAAGGAGTTGCCGAATGTTCACTTTAAGATTATTGGTAAATATTATTCTACAATTTCTGGAAAAATATTTGGTTATATAAAGAGAGTATTGGAATTGGTGCATTATTTAAGTAAGATAAATTTTGATATAGGGACTGGATTTGGTTCTCAGATTTGCTATGCCTCGCGATTTCTTGGCAAACCCTCTGTCGCATTTCAAGATGAGTATGAATACAAATTGCCTTTCTATCTTTCAAAAATTGCAGCTACATGCTACGTTATACCTGAATATATTCCCATAAATGGAAAAAATGTATATAAATATAGGGGATTAAAAGAATTAGCATACTTACATCCTAAATATTTTAAACCAAATAAAAAAATATTGGAACGATATGAATTGGAACCTAATGGATATGTATTTATTAGAAAAGTGGCGAATACAAGTTTAAATTATAGAGGAGTAATACCAAAATTTCATAAGATTATCAGTTATTTGAAAGAAAGAGGTTTTCAGATTGTTTTATCACTAGAAGATAAATCTTTGATAAATAAATATAAAGAAAATTGCATAATTCTGGAAGAGCCAGTTGATGATATATATTCCTTACTCAGTTTCGCAGCATTGACGATTTCTTCTGGCGATACTATGGCTCGTGAGTCCTGCTTAGTTGGCACACCCACTATTTATACTGGTGGAAGAATCATGTCTGTAAATAAAGAATTGCTTGAAAAGGGATGCATGTTTAAAAGGGATAATTTTCCAGAAATTCAAAATACTATAAATTATATAATTGAAAATGATCTGAAGAAGCATGTCAAAAATATTATCGCTGATAATATAAAATATAGATGGGATGATATTACCGAAAAGATTGTAGAGAGTATAATTAATGTGCTTAATAATGACCATAATAAAATGATATAATAATATTCTCAAAGAGCGTATAACGATGATTGTGGGAATACATCAACCCAATTATCTACCATATTTAGGATTTTTTGATAAAATGATGAAATCAGATATATTTGTAATATACGATGATGCGCAATTTAATAGACGAGATTTCCAGCATCGGAACAGGATAAGGATATATAACGGGTGGAAATGGCTTACTGTTCCGGTTGAAAAGAAAGCAATACCTATCAAAGAAATAAGGATAATAAACGAGAAACAGAAGAATAAACCGCATTGGTCAAAGATTCATTTTAGAGAGATACACGCAAACTATGCAAAAACAGATTACTATAGTGTATATGGAGATGAAATAAGAAAGATTTATGAGAAAAAATATGAAAAGTTGGTGGACTTAAACATGGCTTTGATTAAATTCCTTATGAAAGCATTTGATATAGATGTGAAAATAGTATATGCCAGCAAATTTGGATTTAAGACGAAATCATCACAGAAAAACTTAGATCTTGTTAAGGCTGTAGGCGGGGATGTATACCTGTCAGGACCAATGGGTCGTAATTATCTCGATGTATCGTTATTTGAAAAAGAAGGTATAAAAGTGGTATTTCAAGATTTCAAACATCCTGTATACAAACAGCGTTATAAGGGTTTTGTGCCTAACATGGCAGCGATAGATGCGTTGTTCAATGTTGGAAAGATGCCAGAATGAGAATAATAAAACTCAATCAAAGATTGATACGGGAAAATATTGAGCGTTTAATCGAAATTGATAGCATTATTATTGATGAGGAGGGCACATGGACGCTTGATAATTTCCTGATGGAACTTAACCTTAAATGGGATTATAGCTTCGCAATGCTCGTTGATGATCAAATTGTTGGATTTATAATATGCTCCGTTAAAGGTAACAGCCTTTATATTCATAGATTGGCTGTATTACCGGAATATCAAGGGAAAAAAATAGGGAGCACCTTACTTAAATATATCTGCGAAATATGTCTTAAACATAATATGAACAGTGTGACACTACAGGTTAAAAAATTTAATATAGAAGCACAAAGATTTTATGAAAGACATGGATTTGAAAGGATAGGCTCAAATGGTCCGAATTATGTTTACAAAAAGGTGATAAGATGAGGAAAAAAAGAATACTTGCGATGGGTGCTCATCCAGATGATATGGAATTAGAAGCAGGTGGCACATTGGCAAAGTGGGCGTTGAAAGGACACGAAGTATATCTTCTAATACTTACTTCTGGTGAATATCAAGATATGCAAGGGCGAATTTATAAAGCAGAGATGCTCAAAGAAGAGGCACGAAAAGCGGCAAAAATACTTAACATAAAAGAACCTCTATTTTTAGATTACACCGCCACTGAACTCCCAAATAATGGAAAAATCGTGTCTGAAGTAGATCAAATAGTGCAGGAAATATCTCCAGATGTCCTTATTTCCCATCATCCTTTCGATTCGCATCAAGACCACAGAGCGGCGGCAGAAATCATGTTCTCAATATCAAGGCAGGGGAGAATTAAGAATGTGTTAAGCTGTTCTCCATTGCCCTATAGACCGAATGTGTTTGCGTTTCGCCCACAGTTTTTCGTTGATATATCCTCTACGATAAATATAAAACTTGAGGCAATAAGATGCTACAAGAGTCAATATGATAAATATGGTGGGGAGAAATTGGTTGAACGAGTTAAGGCATTGGCACGAGTATTGGGCTGGGCAGTGAATATAGAATATGCCGAGTGTTTTGAGGTTGTGCGTATGAATGACATCTTTGATTTTGAATGAAAAAATGAGGGAGAATAAATTTCAAGGACAATATGTTATTATTACACCGGTCAAGAATGAAGAAAGATCTTTACCGGATCTCATTCAATCGGTAGTAAATCAAACAGTTAAGCCTGTTTTGTGGGTTATTGTGGATGATGGGAGCACAGACCATACACCTGAGATTATAAAAGAAGCGAAGGAGAAACATGAATGGATTCAAAGTATTCGATTGAAGGGAAGCGTTAGAGACCGTGGAATACATTTAGCAAGCGTAATAAGAAAGGGCATTGAATTCGCTTATGAATATTGCGAAAAAATGGGAATCAAGTTTGAGTATTTAGGCAACATTGATGCAGATGTAGTGTTAGAGAATACATATTTCGAACATTTGCTGAAGAAATTTGAAAGTAATCCCAAATTAGGAATTGCAAGCGGTGAGCTATGGCTTAAAGAGGGAGATAAAGCCTTTCGTTTGGAACTTCGTTATCCTGATGGAGGGGATATTTTGTATAGAAGAGAATGCTTTGAAAATTGTGGTGGGATTCCTCTGACTGTTTGGAATGATAGTGTTTTAAATGCAAAGGCAAAATTAAGAGGTTGGGAGGTAAGACGATTTAACGACAGTAAGGCATATGTAATAAGGCGTCATTGCCATGCTGGTAGATTATGGCATGAATATATAAAAGAGGGGAAAAGCTCCTATATTTTGAATTATAACTTAATTTATGCTATACTTAAAGGATTTAAATTGTCATTTAAAAGGCCTTATTACATTGGATTTGCTTATTTATATGGGTATCTAAGTAGCTTAATATTGCGAGAAGAACAGATAAATGATGAGGAAATTAAATATTATTATAAATTTATACGACCACGAGAAATAAATTGTTATTATATTAACATGTTAAAGAATAAATTTAAAATAAAGAGGAGAAGATGATGTGGTCTATATGTCCTGTTTGCCTTCATTATGAATAGATGATGTGGTTATTTGACGAACTCATACAAAAAATCGGTTTATATGTGCCTTTTTACATTTCAAATACGGTTCTGCGAAATATAGAAGGAGAAAGCATATTGGATGTAGGTTGTGGACGGGGACAACCTATGAAAATCATGCAACTTAATAAACATGGATTCTATGTTGTAGGTGTGGATATCTTTAGACCCTATCTAATAGAAGCAAAAAGGAATAAGACTCATAATGAATAGTGCATGGAAGTGATAGAACATCTAAAAAAGGAGGAGGCAATTAGATTAATTGAAGATATGGAGAAAATTGCTCGGAAGAAAATAATTATAACAACTCCTGTGGGTTTTTTGGAAAGTTATGAGGCGGATGGAAACCCATACCAAATACACAAATCTGGCTTTTATCCTGAGGATTTCAAAAGTAAGGGTTACAATGTGAGAGCATTTGGAATTAATAAAATAAATTCATTTAAGTTTTCTCATCTATATCTTCAGAAGATAATTAGAAGGATTTTAAGGATCATATTCAGCCCTTTTAGTTACTACCTTCCAAGATTAGGAGAACGTATGATATGCACTAAAAAGATAGATGGTTTTTCTCATGAAGAACATGATAGGGGATATACATGAAGATAGCTTTTGTTCATCCAGCGCTTATGGACTATAGATTAGAACTTTTCAATAACTTAAATAAATTGTATGACTTGACTTTCATCTTTACCAGACAAGGTCGAGGACAGGACGATGTGAAAGAAAAACATCTGAAAATCCCGAAGCACTGGGATTATAAAATAGTTAGAAGTGATAAATTAATGGTGCGAGGGCGCTCATTTCACATGTTTTTAAAATTAATGAGAGAACTGCTAAAAAGAAAATATGATATTATTTTAACATCAACGAGCTGGTACATTTGTTTCCCAATAGCAAAAATTACTGGAAAGAAGTTTATACTTTTGACCGAGTATTGGCATTTTGTTTCCGATTCTCTCTTAAAAAGATTATCAAATTTGCTCATAAAATTTATAGCAAAACATGCTGATGCAATCATTACCACTGGAACAAAAGCATACGAAGCTCATCTCAACTTTAATGTGAAAAAAGAAAAAATTTTCAAGTGCATTCAGTGCGCAGTTGATTATAGTGATATACCAACCATAGATTTAAGAGGAGAGCTGGGATTAAGGGGGAAAAAAATTATATTGTATCTCAGCCGAATTGTGCCGCACAAAGGTTTGGATTACTTAATTAAAGCATTTTCTTTATTAGAAAAGGAAACAAATGTTGCTCTCTTGATTGTAGGAGAAGGCCCTTTTAGAAAAGAATGTGAAAATTTGATTAAAGAATTAGGTATTAAAAATGTTTTTTTTATGGATGGCGTATTTGATGATATATTAAAAGCATCGTATTATAAAGCTTGTGATGTTTTTGTTTTACCTGCAATTTTTGGTGATAAATATGAGGCATGGGGGTTAGTGATAAATGAAGCTATGGCTTTTGGTAAACCTATTGTAACTACAGATGCCGTCGGTGCAGCATATGATTTAGTAAAAAATGGTTATAATGGATATATTATTAAAAATAGAAATATTCATGAACTATACAAAGCGTTACATAAAATTCTTTTAGATTCTGATTTGGCAAAAAGAATGGGGGAAAAATCTAGAGAAATTTTCGAAGAAGAAAATAATTATAGTAAAATGTGTGAAGCATTTATAAATGCAATAAATTATGTCAAAAATAAAGAATAGAATCTATTTAATCTCATTATAGAGTGTTTGATACATGGAATTTTCAAAATTCTTTAAATATTTGCTCACTGGATTGCTAATTTTTTTGAATTTTGTGATAAGAATTCCATCTATTCCGCACGAAAAGGGGGTTGACTCGTTTGGAATACATATATTAGCAGGTTCAATTTCTATATTTGGATATGCTAAATGGTGGGTTAATTCGCTATCTATTTTTGGTCTATATCCTTATTCTTATGCAAGTTCGGTTCCTTTCATTTTGTCTGGAATTTCTCAGTGCACTGGTGTTAATATGGAACAAATTATATGGATGTATGGTGTAATTATCGGTCTTTTAAGCATATTTACTGCATATATGCTTGCTAAGGCGATATGGAATAATGATATTTTCAAATTTTTAACAGCATTTCTTTTCTCTCTTAGCCCTGGTATTCTGACTTTTTCAACATGGGATGCGACTACAAGAGGGCTATTCATGGTATTATTACCTCTATTTATTTGTTTGTTATTAAAGACAAGAACATCCATAAAGTATGGTATATTGACTTTTATTTTGTTTATATTACTTATGGCGACACATCATTACTTTTATTTCCTAATTCTTATTATTCTCAGTTTAATTGTTATTACAATATTTGATAGATTAAGATCGCATATTAAATTTGTAATTCCGTATAATGCTATCAATCTTGCTCTAATTTTTGGATTTTTAGGCGCATTTCTGGTTCCATTTTTTACGGGTATATTTATAGAGTGGAGTAGGTATGATGAACTGTATATGATGTTTCGCAGGAATATGAGATATAGCGGAATTCCGCTTTTTTTTGCTATTAGTGGACTTACTTATCTCTCTTTAAAGTATAATAAGAAACTTGAAGAATGGTTCTTATTACTTGCTTTATTATTTTTAACTGTATTCTTATATGTGCAAACGTATATTCATTACATAATTATTATCTTTATATGTATATTAAGTGGAGTTGCCCTAACAAATATCGCTAAAATGGCAAGAATGAAAAAGTATATGAGTATCACAATAATTATTATCTTATTACTTTCTATTGGCTTTTCTGCATTCTACCAGCATTGGCGCACGCATATAGGAGGAGCTTATGGTGAATGGTATCTGGATGAGGAAGGCCACGCTGGAGCGTTATGGATAAGGGATAATATCGATATGAACAAAAGATTGGTCGGTAATAATAACTTGCTATCTAAGAGGATATTTGCGATTTCCGGTGTCCCTGTCCTCCTTAAAGACATTGCTTCTACTTGGTTGATTTACGAATTTACTAAAATAGAAGATACACCCATAGTGAGTAACTCACCTCTCTCAACAAGTTTTTACTTCAATAATCCTTATGTAATAGCGAAAAGTTTTCATACAGCGGGGTGGTATAGAAACAGTCTTCAGAACCAGGAGGTCAATAGTAAGGGGGGAAAAAGTATTATTCAGAGGTTTAATTTATCTTATGTTATAGAAGACGAATACTATGGAAAAAATAGGTTTATTCAGTCCCTTTATATAAAAGATAGTATTTATGATAATGGGAAAGTTCGAATATGGTGTTTAGATTAAAGTAGTAGGCCATGGAAGTTATATTTGTTGACTGGCCACCTGTTAAGCATAAAAGCTATATACGCTATGGGGCACATATAAGGAGATACTATGCCTGGATAACTCTTAATGAAATTGTTGGTAAAGTAATACCATTTAGAGAGAAAAAAGGAAGTATTAATTGGAAAGCACTAATAAAGATGTTTAAGAAGGACTCGAAAATATGGGTTGAGTATCCTTGTGGAGGAGTGGCTCATTTTTTTGTCTTACTTGCGTCCTTTATTCAATTTAAAAAAACATTAATACTTAACGTTCATGACTTTACTGTTGAACAACAAAAAGATACATACGGGAAGCATCCATTTTTGAAAAAAATAAGGCTTAAAATTATAGAGTATTTGTTAATTAACCGTGCAAATGTAATTATCCTCCCAGCACCGGGAGTTTTAGATTATTTCAGGCAAAGAAAAAAGCAGAAAGTGATAATAATGGTGCCGGGAGTGGGAGAAGATGAGTTGTTCATTCCTCCTCTTAAAAAGAAGATAAAAAACAAGAAAACTGCCACATATTTTGGAAGTATACGCCGTAAGGATATAATACATAGAATTATAGAATTATTCACGGCACTTGATGACTGGGAATTGCTACTTATTGGACAGAAAGAGGGGGCAAAAATAGAAGAAAAGGAGAATGTAAAGTATCTTGGTATTGTTAGTCACGACAAACTCCAAGCCATTTTAGATGATTCGGATGTAATACTTATCCCAGATGTCTACATTAATGAAGACCATGCGATAGAGAAAGATTATTCAGAAAGAGGAATACCCATAAAGCTTGGATATGCTTTAAAGTCATGTAAACCTGTAATAACTACGAAGCTGAAGGGGATATCTGAATATGTATCTATGGTGGGTCTTGAGGAAAATGTGATATATGTAAAAGAGTGGAACCTTGATAGTTTGAAAGACGCCCTTCAGAGAGCTCAAAATCTTAACATTGACGCAGAGAAGACCATTCAGAGGTTAAGACCTCTGGCATGGGAACCTCGTTTTAGGAAAGTGATAGAAATTGTTTTAGATATAGATCACAGAAATCATGATGAAATTGAATGGATATAAATTAGGAAATTAGGCACATTACGATGATATGTTCTCAATAAACACAATTATAGTATTAAGTCCCCATACGGATGATGGGGAGATTGGAGCAGGAGGCACGATAGCGAGGTTTGTTGAAGAAAAGAAGGAAATATACTATGTTGCGTTTTCAAGTTGTGAAGCATCAGTGCCGAAAGGATTTCCTGAAGATATATTGAAGATTGAATGCAAGAAAGCAACAAGTATTCTGGGTATTAAGCCTGAAAATGTTATCCTGTTAGAATACGAAGTGAGAACTTTCCCGCTACATAGGCAGAAAATCCTTGATGATATGCTTGCTTTGAATAGACAGATTAAGCCTGAATTAGTGTTAGTGCCATCCTCAAATGACATACATCAGGACCATCAGGTGATTTATGCGGAGGCTTTGAGAGCGTTCAAGAAGACATCTTCAATATGGGGTTACGAGCATCCATGGAATAACTTAACATTCACCACTGATATCTTCGTTAAATTAAAAGAAGAACATATAAAGAAGAAAATTGAAGCAATGAAACAGTACAAATCACAAAGTTTTCGCACCTATTTTGATGAGAAATATATAAAAGCATTGGCATATATGAGGGGAACACAAGTAGATTATCCTTTTGCAGAAACTTTTGAATTGATAAGGTTGTTGGTAAGGTAGAAATGGGAAAAACAGTTGCCATACACCAACCCAATTATTTACCCTGGATTGGATATTTTCAGAAAATGTCGTTAGCGGATATTTTTGTCATCCTAGATACAGTACAATTCTCAAAAGATAGTTATACTCAAAGAACAAAGATAAGGGCAAAAGATGGCTGGTTCTGGCTTACTATACCTGTAGAGAAGAAATACTATTTCAAATCTATAAATGAAGTATACTTACCGAGGGATAGTAAGTGGATGAAAAAACACAAAATGGCTATAATATCAAATTATGCAAAGTCTATATTCTTCGATAAGAAATTTATTGACGAATATTATTGCAATAATAAATTCATTAAATTACAGGAGTTTAATGAATTTGGAATTTTCTATCTGAAAGATAAATTTGGGGTTGAGAGCAAAGTAATAAGAGCGAGTGAATTGGGGCTGGATAAAAATTTGAAATCAACGAAACTGCTAATAGAAATAGTGAAAAAAGTGGGAGGAGATATTTACATTTCTGGTATGGGCGGGAAGAAATACATAGAAGAAGAGAAATTTGAGAAAGAGGGAATAGAAATAAGATATTTTGAGTTCAGACCTTTCGAATATCCGCAGAGATGGGAGGGATTTGAGCCTTATATGAGTGCGATAGACCTGTTGTTCAATGTTGGAGAAAAGGCGAGAGAAATGATAAGAACTGATATGAGATGATTTCAATATATTACGACACAAAAGATCCTTACAGGAACTATGGCATTTCTCATTTCCTGCAGAAATATGGACTATTGAGTGCTGATAATGAATTGGGAATAAACATGATTTATGGTGATTATGACGATTTAAAGGACAGGAGCAGATTCAACATACAAATTGTGGAGAATGATATGCATGATGCATACGGATATTTAAAGGACGGAAGAAAAAAAAGAGAAAAAGCACCTTTATTTGAGAAGCCGGTCAGATGTGAGGGGGGAAAAGTATTAGCAGTGTTTGTTGATGAAAGTGGGGAGTATCCATGTATTATATTGAAAGAAAAAATGATAATTGTTGGTTTTGATATTTTCAATGAGGTCGGTTATATGTTATCAGGATATTTGGAGCGTTTTTGGGATGCAGAAGACGATGAACACAGGCAGCTTGTGAAAATACCTGTTGTTGATTATTATGAAAAAATGCTGTTTGAATGCATCATGATTGCTTTTCATGAGTTAAAAATTCCTTTAAAATACAAACCTTTCTGGCCTGATGGCAAAAAGTTCGCAGTTTGCCTGACGCATGATGTTGACCGTGTGCATAAATCTTACCAATATATCACTCATTTTGTAAGAAATATAGGAAGAGGAGATTTTCGCTCAGCAATGAACCAAATCACATCTGTTGCGAAGAAACTGCATAGAGATGAACCCTACTGGAACTTTGACAGAATAATGGAAATTGAAAGGAATTTGGGGGTGAAATCCACATTCTTCTTCTTGAACGAGCAGAAGAAAGTATGCGTTTTGCCAAACGAATGGAAATTGTATTGGGGGAGATATAATATAAAAGATAAGAGGATTGTGGAGATGATAAAGAAGTTGGATGCTGAAGGTTGGGAAATAGGAGTTCATGGCTCTTATAACTCCTACCGAGATTTTGATATGATGAAAGAGGAGAAGGAGACGCTTGAGGAAATACTGGGTA
>Ga0190337_1000182_pt1 | contig 11939 bp, 15 predicted proteins | sample 4872041011_MG_FD_161677 | JGI IMG/M metagenome (GOLD analysis project Ga0190337, IMG submission 161677) | Hydrothermal vent sediment bacterial communities from Southern Trench, Guaymas Basin, Mexico - 4872-04-10-11_MG | ecosystem: Environmental > Aquatic > Marine > Hydrothermal vents > Sediment ...
AAGAAAAGTCAACAAGCAGAATTTACAATATACAGATACTACAGCTGTAAGCTTCACATAGTTACTAACGCTCAAGGTTTCGTAGAAAAGACTATGAAACCCGTATGCCCGCGCATAAGAAGCTCTGGACGTGTTTCTCCACGTTTAGCCTTAATTCTCCGTTCCAGCAGCTCAATGCACTCAACATGAATAAAACCAGCTTCACGTATAGCTTCAACAGTTTTCTCTACCTGATTATATGTTGGAAGAAAACATACGAACCGGCCGCCGCTTCTAAGAGACGAAGCTACACTCCCTATAGCATTCCAAGGATCAGGCAGGTCTAAAACAACTGCGTCAACGTCTTTTTGATGTATAATTTTCCGAACGTCACCTATAATAAAGTCAACATTTATGTTTAGACCAAGGCTGCGCAAGTTTTTCCTAGCTAATTTTTGGTGGCCATAGCTAACATCGTAAGTGTAGACTTCACCATCTGGTCTAACATAAAATGCAAGAAAAGCAGTCAAGACCCCAGATCCGGTACCAGCTTCCACGACGTGAGAGCCGGGGCCAATTCCAGCCCGAACAATTATGGACGCTATATCCTTCGGGTAAATAACTTGCGTCTTTCTTCTAAACACTCGAAAAATTATATCTTCAAGAGATGGTTTAGAAATTAGCGCTTCTACACCTAAGTGAGTTCTCACGCTTCCTCCATATTCAGCCTTTAAAACATCGTTCAGATTTATTATTCCCTCGTCTGTGTGTAATTCTTTTCCTTTCATGGCGCGTACGACGAACCACTTTCGCTCATTAAAGTAGATTTTAATCCAATCTCCCTCTTTAATCATGGAACCACATTTACTCTTCGCATAAAAATTTAAATTCATGAAGCAGAGTAGGTCACAATAACTTTAATAAATATATTCCGATAACCACATGTGCGGTGAGTATCGATGGTAAATCCAAAATACATACCTCCCTCACTATTCATCGAAAGGCTAGCAGAATACTTAAAAGAAAACGTTGAGGAAGTGGAGCCACCTGAGTGGGCAATGTATGTAAAAACGGGTAGCCATAAAGAAAGGATCCCGACGGACCCAGACTGGTGGTATAAGCGATGTGCATCACTACTTAGAAAACTCTATGTTCATGGTCCCACCGGTGTAGAAAAATTTAGGACAGCTTATGGTGGAAGAAAGGATCTAGGACTTAAACGCGAACACTTTAGAAAGGCAGGCGGAAAAACAATTAGACTTGCACTACAACAACTAGAAAAGGCAGGTCTTGTTCAGACGATTCCCGGAAAAGGTCGTGACTTAACACCGCAGGGGCGTTCTCTCTTAGACAAGCTTTCCGCGGAAATCTTTCGCGAGCTGACTAAACAAAGGCCTGAATTAATGAAGTACGTACCTTAGAGGCTTAAGACTTTTTAATTTATCATGTGGTTAACATTATTTCATGGGGGTTTCTTTGTCAACGGAATATGACGAACTAGAAGAAATAAAAAGGAAAAAACTTGAGGAGTATCGTCGCCGAATGGAGCAAGCAGCTAGGGAAGAGGAAGCTAGAAAAGCTGAAGAGGCTAGAAAGCAGGCAATTCTCAGAAAAATTCTTACACCCGCAGCAAGACAACGTCTAAGCAACCTCAAAATTGCATATCCCGAATTAGCAGAGTCTGTTGAAGATCAACTAATAGCTTTAGCTGGAACGGGACGCATACGCGCTCCCATAACAGACGAAATGTTAAAAAAGATTCTGGCAAGTCTAACAAAGACTCGCAGGGAAATTAAAATAAGATATAACTTTAAGCTAAGATAGTTAAGGTGGATAAAATGGCACGTAATAAGCCTGCCGCAAAAAAGAAAAGGCTTGCAGCAGCATTAAGAGCAAATGCGGGCACACCAACTTGGGTTGTAGCAAAAACGCTGGGCAAAAAGCGCTGGGCAAAGCCGAGGCATTGGAGAAGGTCTCGAATGCAATTGTAGGAGGCGATAGATTATGAGCTCTGAGGAAGGTAAACCCGTACTTGAACGCGAATATGTGATTCCTCTGGCTGATGCGTATAGAGCCCCCAGAAAAAGGCGCGCAAAAGTCGCAGTTAGAATTCTAAGAGAGTTCGTGGCAAGACATGCTAAGGCGGATCTCGTAAAAATTTCCGACTCAGTAAACAAATTAATATGGTCTAGGAGCATAGAAAAGCCTCCCAGGCGCGTTCACGTTCTCGTAAAGGTATTTGAGGAAGAAGGGGTTGAAGTCGAAAAAGTACGAGTAGCTCACGTAGATCTACCTGAAGCCTCAGAGGAAGCCGAATGAGCGTATCTAGAGGAAGCCTTTACGGTGCTTCATCAATAGGTGTATATGGGGTAGCTACTGATAAATATGCCATAATTCCAGCGGATATACCAGAAAAATTTGAGCGTGAAGTAGAAGCAGACCTAAAAGTAGAGATTATAAAAGGCGCAGTTTTAGAATCTTTTCTCTTAGGGGTCTTCATTGCCGCTAATTCTAATGGTATGATTCTTCCAAGGCTCGTTAGAGATGAAGAACTAAACCTTTTTCGCAAAACCATAGATGCAGAAATTGAGATTTTGGATGTAAAGGAAACAGCTTTAGGAAACCTTATTCTAGCTAACGATAAGGCAGCCTTAGTTAGTCCCATAATTCCCAGAAAAGCTTTAAAAAGAATCGAGGATACGCTAGGAGTAGAGGTTATGCAGAAAAACCTTGCAGGTAGCAATTTGGTTGGCGCGATCGCTGTAGTAACTAATAAAGGTTTATTGGCTTGTCCCCTGGCGACAGATGAGGAATTAGATGAACTCGAAGATTTCTTTAAAGTAAAAGCTGATATAGGAACAATAAACAGAGGAAACATTTTCGTGAGGAGCGGGATGCTGGCCAATAGTTACGGCGCGATCGTGGGGAGTGAAACCACAGGTCCAGAACTTATGAGGATACAGCAAACCCTTTACACATGAAAAATAACACAGTTTCGTCTTTTTAAGACGAGATTAAGATAAGTAGCGCGCCAAATATATTTAGGTGTAAAATAGATTGGTTGTAAGGTGTCTGGCTTATGCAAACTGCGGTGAAAGTGTTTAGAATTAAAGGCTTTATGAAACTACGCAGTGGAGAGAAAATTCCATTTAGCATTGAGACAACAGCTCTAACACGAGACCACGCAATAGAAAAAATACTTTACGAGTTAGGATCGAGACATAAGCTGAAAAGGAAACACATAGAAATAATAAGTGTCGACGAAATATCGCCCGACGAGATCTCAAGGCAGGAAATAAGGGATCTCCTCGCAATAGATAAGCTTGTCATATTTGAATAGGTGTTAACATGTCTCGGTCAAGAGGGGCTTTAACTTTCGAATATCAACAGCTAGCAAGACTAGCTGCAGAATATCAACGCAGGATAGACCTTTTAAATGCCGCTCTAGAGGAAATATCTAACGCAAAGACGGCTGTAAGCGAGCTCGAATCTTTACAAAACGACGAAGAAATGCTAGTTCCTTTGGGTGCTGGCATTATGGCAAGAGCTGCTTATCGCAGAGGAAAATTCTTAGTTAACATAGGCAGCGGAGTAATTGTAGAAAAAGACTTTGATGAAGCCAAAAACTTCCTAGAATCGAAGGAAAAAACCGTGAGAGATACTATAAATAAGCTCTCAATAGAATACCAAAAAATCCTTAATAGGCTTGCAGAAATAGAGAAACAATTAGGCTAATACAATGGCACGTTTCTCGAAGCTTTCAAAGGCTTTTCAAGCTTTCGTAGATAGGCTAGTATATTCTAGCTTCAGCGATAAAGACATAGAAGAAATAAGTGAAGACCTTTTACTTAGGCTCGTTAGCTGCAATATAGCGTTCGAGGCAGCAGAAGCAATAATAGGCGATATAAAAAAGAGGTTAAAAAAGCAAAGCGTAAAAAGGGGGACAGATAGGAGAAAAACCGTTAAGCAAGTTGTTAGAGAAGTTCTTTATGAGTTGCTGGAGTCCTCTGGTAGGGCGGACCTCTTAGAAATTATAAATTCCCGAAAAGAAACACAGCGACCACTAGTTATATTATTCGTTGGCCCTAATGGGCATGGAAAAACTACGACCATAGCAAAAGTAGCTAAAATGTTGCGCGAAAAAGGATTCATGTCTGTTATTGCGGCAGCAGACACTTTTAGGGCTGGTGCCATCGAGCAAATCGAAAAACACGCTACAAAGTTAGGCATAAAAGTAATAAAACACAGGTATGGTGCGGACCCCGCAGCAGTAGCATACGACGCAGTAAGTTATGCGAAAAAGGGCAGAGTGGACGTTGTGCTTATAGATACTGCAGGGCGATTGCAAACAGATGCTAACCTAATGGAGGAAATGAAAAAAATAGCTAGGGTTGTAAAACCAGACATTGTAATATTTGTAGGTGATGCATTAACTGGAAACGACGCCGTAGAACAAGCAAGAAAATTCGACGAGGCAGTAGGTATAGACGGAACTATACTGACAAAGACGGATGTGGATGAAAAGGGAGGAACAGCAATATCCCTTGTATATGCCCTGAGAAAACCAATATTCTTTTTAGGAACAGGGCAAGAATACGGCGACCTCGAAATCTTCAACCCAGAAAAAATAATCAATCAAATATTACCTCCTGATGATCCCTAGATTGCATCTGATCAATAGACTAAAGCAATATTTAGAGTGTTCAACAAAATAGAATGGTGTTAAGGGCTTGTGTCGCCACCTGCTGTCTCTAATGGATTATAACGCTAAAGAAATAGAAGAAATTATACGAAACGCTAAGCTTTTCAAAGAAAAAAGAAGAGAAAGAGCCGCGGAAAACATTCTCAAGGGCAAATCTATTGCACTGATATTCGAAAAGCCCTCTACGCGCACGAGAGCCTCGATGGGTGTAGCAATTTACGAGCTGGGAGGGCAGCCCTTTTTCTATAATAAAACAGAACTCCAGCTCGGAAGAGGAGAGCCCATAAAGGATACTGTTAGAGTGCTATCTAGATATCATTATGCCATAGCTGCCAGGGTCTTAAAGCACGAGACGCTAATTGAAATGGCAAAGTATTCCTCGGTTCCCATCATAAACATGCTAAGCAACTTGTACCATCCTCTTCAGGCATTAGCCGACTACTTGACAATACTGGAACACAAAGGAAAAATTAAAGGCGTAATCATAGCGTTCATTGGCGACGGAAAAGACAACGTATTTAACTCGCTTGCGATAGCTGGCGTAAAGCTAGGAGCAAAAATCATAGTTGCCTCGCCGCCAAACTATCAGCCAGATCCCGGGTTTATTGAAGATTTAAAGAACGTCGGTTCTGGAACAATAACTGTAGTAGACGATCCACAAAAAGCTGTTAAAAATGCCGAGGTTATTTACACAGATGTATTTGTCAGCATGGGTCAGGAAGAGGAGAGAAAAGAAAGGCTCAAAGCTTTTCTGCCCAAGTATCAAGTAAATAGGCAACTTTTATCATGTACTACCAAAGATTATATTTTTATGCATTGTTTACCTGCTTTCAGGGGACAAGAAGTGACGGACGAAGTAATAGAAGATGCGGAGCACTCGGTAGTCTTCGAACAGGCAGAAAATAGGCTTCACACTGCGAAGGCTGTTTTAGCCTATCTTTTAGGAGGTGAATAAGGTGGGTATAATATCCTTTCTTCGAGATACAGCAAGAGTGGTAAGGCTTACAAAAAAGCCAGAAAAGGCTCAATTTTTGTTAACACTTAGGGTTGTCGCTATAGGGCTGGGCATACTAGGAACTGCTGGATACACGTTCCAGCTAATTGGAACTACTTTGCGGGGTGTTCATGCGCCCACAATACCTCGCGATATCGCATTAGCTATATTAGCTGCCACAGTAGCTACAATTCTCGGAGTAGCATTATATCTAAGACGGAGGGCAGCATAATGAGCGAAGACCTAGAGTCAAGACCTCTCTTTTATGCTGTTCGAACAACAGTCGGGCAAGAATATAATGTAGCTTCAACTCTAGACATAAGAGCTAGACGATATAATTTGCCTGTTCGCTCAATTCTCGTCATACCTGCGCTGAAAGGATTGGTAATAGTCGAGACTATAGGAATACAGGTGGTAACAAGGCTAGTAATTGGTGTTAGGCACGCGAAAGGAGTAGTAAGGGGAGCTATGAGTTTCAAGGACTTAGAGAAGTTTGTCGTGCCAAAGCCCATGATAGAGGTAGTAAGTATCGGCGATATAGTTGAGATAACTTACGGTCCTCTTATGGGCATGAAAGGCAAAATTGTCCACATAGATAAGGCTAAAGGCGAAGTCAAAGTTGAAGTAGCAGAATCAGCTTATCCATTACCAATTACTATAAACGCCGAATACATTAAGATTTTGAGCAAAGGCGAAGAAAGTGAGACAGTATCTTGAGCTTCTAAAAGAAACTCGTGAACTAGAAATAATAGATGAGCCTATAACTTCAAGAGAAGCAGTTTCATTAATTAAAAAGACAGACGAAAAAAACGCTGTACTCATAGAGAAGATTGGGGATTACGATTTTAGACTGGTTTCAAATATATTAACGAAAAGAAAGTATCTCCGACTAGCTTTAAACGTCAAAAATGACGCTGAAGCTTACAAAAAATTAATAGAAGCGTCTGAAAACCCTCAACCTCTAAAACTCGTAGAAAAGCCGTATATGAAATCACTTCAAAAAAAGCTGGCTGCGCTTCCAGCTCTAAAATTCTATTCTAAAGATGGTGGACCCTATATTACCACGGGTATATTCATTGCGAAGGATCCCGATACGAACGTCCAAAACGCCAGCATACATCGTTTAATGATAATCGACGAGTCCACGGCGGCAGCACGAATAGTTCCTAGACACCTCTATGCTATCCTCAAAAAATACGGAGAACGAGGGGAAGATGCTCCGATTGCAATAGTAATCGGCGCGGATCCCGCCTGTTACATAGCCGCCGTCCACTCGCCCCCCTACGGCGTTGATGAATTACAGGTTGCAAACGCTATAAAAAATGGAAAAATATTTGCATATAAAGATCCCGATACGGGCCTAGTTATCCCGGCCAGCGCAGAAGTTGTAATAAAAGGTAAGATAACGCTGAAAGAGCTTCTTGAAGAAGGACCCTTTGTAGACATAACAGGCACGTACGACGTTGTGCGTAAACAGCCCAAATTGACAGTAGAAAAAGTAGAAGCAAAGCCTGACGCTATATTTTATCAAATACTGCCAGCAGGCGCGGAACACCGCCTACTAATGGGATTTCCGAGAGAAGCTGCAATCTGGCGTGGAGTTAGTCAAGTGGTTCCTCGCGTTCACGGTGTCAGACTTACGAAAGGAGGCTGTGGTTGGCTTCACGCGGTCATATCGATATCAAAACAAAAGGAGGGAGACGCAAAAAATGCTATATTAGCTGCTTTAGCAGCGCACCCCTCCCTAAAGCTCGCGATCGTTGTCGACGAAGACATTAACATCGATAATTTGCATGAAATTGAATGGGCTCTAGCAACACGAATGCAACCAGACAAAGACATAATCATAATTTCAGGCGCTAGAGGTAGCAGCCTAGATCCCTCTGCGGATCAAAAAAACCTAATTACAGCAAAGTGGGGCATCGATGCAACAATGCCTTTAGGCAAGGAAAGGAGCCACTTTCTCAGAGCATAGACGCCTCCTCTAGAATAGGCCTTAAACGCCCTTTTATGAACTCCACTGTCGATTTAAAGTCAGCATAAAATTTTTCAACAGATATTTTCTGTGGAACGTTGATAACTGGATCAACACTAATCCATAAATCTGGAATTTCTTCTTCGCGGGAAAACCATACACCAGGAAGAATGTAGTTTGCTGTTAGCAAGTACCCCACAGCCACTCCGATGTAAAATTCTTTTCTAAGCCTTTTTAGGTATTTAAAAAGTTGTTCAAAGCCACCAGCCCATATTCCCCCCAATATCTCAGAGTAAAAACCCATACTTTTCAACCATTTAACAATTTCTAGAGCTATGTTTAGGATAAATTCCCCTCGCATGCCTTCTAATGCAATAAGATATCCACCCTCTATACCTCTATATACTTCAAAGTCACTAAAAGCGCGATCTATGATATCGTTGATACTCAACCGGCCTATACCTTTAACTCGGCGCACCCCTAAAACCAAGCATCTGCGGTACTTTGTGCAAGACGCCTCAAAACATTCTCCTCGAAGGCCTTTAATCCCCTTATACACCGCCTGTATTTTTACTCCCCTTCGAAGTTTATTACGCCAAAATACTGGGCTCTTCTCAACTATCCACCTCCTGATACATTTTCTTCTCTCCCCTCCAGCAATATCCACCCAGCACTTCTCTTCAACGCCGTCAAGCTTTTTCAGCTGTCTAATAATATGGCCACAAGTGTAGTCACCGCTAAACCTAAAAACGCACCAAACCATATTTACCCCGTGAATAGTAGTAAATTATCCTTACACAGAATAATTAAACAACGCGTTAAATACGAACTTTCGCGTGCTGGTTTAAAACCACGGGACAGCATTTTACTCATCCTTACTCCCACACCTTCCTCATTAATTCAACTTTACATAATAGCACCACTCGAAAAAAGATATGACGCAAAGGTTAGCTGCGTCTACATGGGACAACGATCACTAATAGAGAAACATGCAGAAAAAATATGTAACAAACTCAAAAAAGAGCCACACGTGCACTCATACGTCGAAATTTATCGTTACTTATTAAACCAAAAAAATCGAAAGACACTCACACCATTCGTAGCAGACGATCTAGCCTTGCAGGCGATCCTAGACGCATTAAACCCGCCGCCGTTTCATGCTTTTTTAAATGCCCTAACTAAGCCAATTCATCCGCTGCAACGAATCACTGCAAAAGAAGCGCTAGAATACGCCGTAAAAATCGACGATGAAGCGAGCACGTTATCCTCAACTTTGCTCTCGATAGATGAACTTAGACTTTTAATTGAACTCTCAAAAGCTCCGCCGCATGCTGCTAGAGCTACTCAATTAAATCTCGTAAAAGCTATAACCAGAAGTGTGAATGCTAAGTGGCATCTCTAGGAAAAACATAGCCGTAAGATATATAATATCCTAGCTTAAGAAAATAAGATAGCCGCGGCCAAATCCGGCGGCTCACCTGGAAAAGGGGTAGATGGACTACCCCAAATGAAAGGGTGGCCTCCGGTCGCGGCTACACCGTGAGGTCCCGACCCCCTTTGAGGTCGGGTCTGATAAGGTCCCAGCGCGGCACAGAAAGTACCCGCGCACTAGTAGCACGTTTACTGCGTATTGAGGTGTGCTCCTCCGCCTCGCGGCCAGACTCCGGTTGATCCTGCCGGACCGGACTGCTATCGGGGTAGGGCTAAGCCATGCAAGTCGCACGCCCGGGGGCATGGCCGGGCGTGGCGGACGGCTCAGTAACGCGTGGCTAACCTACCCTCGGGAGGGGGATAACCCCGGGAAACTGGGGCTAATTCCCCATAGGCGCGGACACCTGGAATGGGTCCGCACCGAAAGGGGCGTGACGCCATCCTCGTCACGCTCGCCCGAGGATGGGGCTGCGTCCTATCAGGTAGTTGGCGGGGTAACGGCCCGCCAAGCCGATAACGGGTAGGGGCCGTGAGAGCGGGAGCCCCGAGATGGGCACTGAGACAAGGGCCCAGGCCCTACGGGGCGCAGCAGGCGCGAAACCTCCGCAATGCGGGAAACCGTGACGGGGTTACCCCGAGTGCCACCCGATGAGGGTGGCTTTTCCCCGGTCTAAAAAGCCGGGGGAATAAGCGGGGGGCAAGTCTGGTGTCAGCCGCCGCGGTAATACCAGCCCCGCGAGTGGTCCGGATAATTATTGGGCCTAAAGCGTCCGTAGCCGGCCCGGCAAGTCCCTCTTTAAAGCCCACGGCTCAACCGTGGGACCGGAGGGATACTGCCGGGCTAGGGGGCGGGAGAGGCCGGGGGTACTTCCGGGGTAGGGGCGAAATCCTGTAATCCCGGAAGGACCGCCAGTGGCGAAGGCGCCCGGCTGGAACGCGCCCGACGGTGAGGGACGAAAGCTGGGGGAGCAAAAGGGATTAGAGACCCCTGTAGTCCCAGCTGTAAACGATGCGGGCTAGGTGTTGGGTGGGCTTCGAGCCCACCCAGTGCCGGAGGGAAGCCGTTAAGCCCGCCGCCTGGGGAGTACGGCCGCAAGGCTGAAACTTAAAGGAATTGGCGGGGGAGCACCACAAGGGGTGAAGCTTGCGGCTCAATTGGAGTCAACGCCGGAAACCTTACCGGGGGCGACAGCAGGATGATGGCCAGGCTGACGACCTTGCCGGACGAGCTGAGAGGAGGTGCATGGCCGTCGCCGGCTCGTGCCGTGAGGTGTCCGGTTAAGTCCGGCAACGAGCGAGACCCCCGCCCCTAGTTGCTACCTACCCCCTACGGGGGGTAGGGCACTCTAGGGGGACTGCCGGCGCTGAGCCGGAGGAAGGTGGGGGCTACGGCAGGTCAGTATGCCCCGAAACCCCCGGGCTGCACGCGAGCTGCAATGGCGGGGACAGCGGGATCCGACCCCGAAAGGGGGAGGTAATCCCGAAAACCCCGCCTCAGTAGGAATCGAGGGCTGCAACTCGCCCTCGTGAACGTGGAATCCCTAGTAACCGCGTGTCACCAACGCGCGGTGAATACGTCCCTGCTCCTTGCACACACCGCCCGTCGCTCCACCCGAGCTGGGCTTGGGTGAGGCCCTGCTCCGAAAGGGGTAGGGTCGAACCTGAGCCCGGCGAGGGGGGAGAAGTCGTAACAAGGTGGCCGTAGGGGAACCTGCGGCCGGATCACCTCCTTTTCACGTAAACGTGCTACTGGTGCGCGGGTACCAGTAGCGGCGTAAACCAGATGCGTGCCCAATAACCATCGCGCGTAAGCCGCTCGGTGGATGGCTCGGCTCGGGTGCCGAGGAAGGGCGTGGCAAGCTGCGATAAGCCCGGGGGAGGCGCATGCAGCCGTAGATCCCGGGATCCCCGAATGGGACTTCCTGCTGCCGGTCCTTCGGGGCCGGTGGCGCTCGGGAAACCCTTGTAGGAGTACCGAGCGGGAACCCCCCGAACGGAAGCATCTTAGTAGGGGGAGGAGAAGAAACCAATATGGGATCCCCTGAGTAGGGGCGACCGAAAGGGGGAGAGTCCAAACCGAATCCGCCGGGGAAACTCGGTGGAGATGTGGTGTTGCAGGGCCCCGCGCCCTCCCCTGCCAGCGAAGCCGAAGTGGGGTGGAAGCCCCCGCCGTAGAGGGTGACAGCCCCGTAGGCGTAAGCTGGCGGGGAGATGGCGGGCGACCCTGAGTACCGTGGCTTGGTTTGGCTGCGGGAAGCAGGGGGGCACCGACCTCCAAGGCTAAATACGTCCCGAGACCGATAGCGAACGCAGTACCGTGAGGGAAAGCTGAAAAGTACCCCGGAAGGGGGGTGAAAAGAGCCTGAAACCGGGCGGCGACAGGAGGCGTGGCTCGAAAGGGTAGATCCTCCCCGAAGGAAACATGGGCAACCGTGGAGTACGAGGGGAGGGGACCGGGGTCACGCCGTGCGTCTAGAAACACGAGCCGGGGAGTTCACGGCCGTGGCGAGCTTAAGGGGATAAACCCCGAAGGCGTAGGGAAACCGACAGGCCCGCAGCCCTTCTGGGCGAGGGGCGGGGTCTGAAAGGGCCCGGAGTCACGGCCGTGAGACCAGAAACCGAGCGATCTAGGCCGGGGCAGGGTGAAGCCCGGCGAAAGCCGGGTGGAGGCCCGCAGGGGTTCTGACGTGCAACTCGTTCCCATGACCTCGGCCTAGGGGCAAAAGACCAATCAAGCTCGGTGATAGCTGGTTCCCCCCGAAGCGGGTCGCAGCCCGGCCCGCCTGGAGGCGACCGGTGGGGTAGGGCACTGATTGGGAGGCAGGGGGCCGAAAGGCCTCACCTCCCTCTCAAACCCC
>Ga0190337_1000183_pt1 | contig 11917 bp, 20 predicted proteins | sample 4872041011_MG_FD_161677 | JGI IMG/M metagenome (GOLD analysis project Ga0190337, IMG submission 161677) | Hydrothermal vent sediment bacterial communities from Southern Trench, Guaymas Basin, Mexico - 4872-04-10-11_MG | ecosystem: Environmental > Aquatic > Marine > Hydrothermal vents > Sediment ...
ATTCGGTCTCTGATAAAACAGGCCCTAGATTTTCATAGCCCTTTTCATTTACAAACAAGCTGTCTGTGTCAACGTAATATACATTTTCCCAATCGGCGGTCTCTATATAATCTAATAAAACGTTTCTAGCATAATCGGTAACATGGGCGGAGATAGCAATAAAGGTGTTGTAGCCGTCCTCTGCATTTAGCTCCAGCTCTTCAAAACGATTTCCTAGGAAGTTTAGGACCGTATGCTTTCCGGTCTCTCTATAATAAATCTCTTCCCTTTTCCACCTGGGTTTAGTTATGGCCCCAGCGGATATAACTTTATCAATCCGCTGTCCAAACTTCCCATAAAGTGAGTTTAAAAACAGCTTTGACAATATGTAATCAATCTTTTTCCCTTGCTCTAAGGCTTGTTTTTTCAGTTTATAGAAATAGTCAACGTAATCTTTAAAGATGTTTGCCTTCAGATAACCAGCTAGTTTGAATACCTTTTTTATATGGTTGTTTTTCAAAGCTCTTTGTAAACTAGCAGTGGGTAAGGTAGTAACAAAACACCCTATTGGATATATACACTTTCCTTTATAACGTAAGGGATAGTAAGGCTTCTCTGTTTCAATTTCTACCTGTGCTATAACACAGTATTTTTCTAACAACCGTGATAACTTCTCTATACTTGGATTTTCAAGATAACCGCTATGCCTAATCGGTATTTCATACTTCCACATAACATAAGGATACATACTATTTACATCAAGGTCATAGATAGGTCTTTCATTTACCTTCCCCATAAAAAAACACTCCGTCCTACCACCAAAATAAGCCTTCCTTTCTAACTCTGCTATATGTTTTTTATTATGAATTACAATTCTGTGTTTCATAAAACGATGTCTAAATGCGTTCAAAGCTTGACTAGCAAGGGATTTGCTAAACAGGCCCAAGTTTTCTCTTTTTATAAATCTCATCCATTCAAGCATTGCTTCAGTGATAATCTCCGTGTCTCTCATGCAATACTTCATAAGGTCTCTGTCACTTGTCTTTTGGAAGTCAACTTTTAACTTCCCTTTCCCTAGTTTTTTCCCTAACTGTGCAACTGAAAAAGGAAGGTAGTTTAATGTATCTAGGAAGATAATACTTCCTTGCTTTGATTTTGCATGGATAATGACTACTCTTGATTTGTTTATAAATGTGAGGATTTGAAACCCAGCGTCAACCAGTTTAGGTAACAAATTTGTATTTCTAAGGTCATACCAGATATTGCAGGCAAATACATATAAAGGTTTTTTCATTGATAAATGGGAAGTAACAATAGTAAAAAACTCATCTTGTGTTTTAAACTTATATTTCTTTTCTTCCCTAACTTCTGCATTTTCCTTTAGTCTGAGATAAATAGCCGTTCCTAACCTAAAATGATGTTCAGTGACATTTTTAGAAACTTCCTTCAAATAGCTTTCTGTATCAAAGAAAAGAAGGTGAGAAGGCAGCCATGTCATTTTATTTTTTCCCAAAACATGGCTAACCCTCTTTATTTTCATAAGGTTTTACTCACTCCATTTGATATTTTCCCTAACTCCAGTAAATTCCCAGTCCAAAACTTCAAATTGGTCTTCATAAAAATCTTGTATAGGTGCTATTACAAGGCTTTTAAGGTCCTGTTCGGCCTGTCTAATGGTAATAAACTGGTCGGTAGCTATTGTCCTTTTAACCTTTTTTAGCTCACCGGTTGCTAGGTCCTTTATTTGGACATCAAATAAATAGTGATATTTAGTTTTAATTGCAAAGTCTGTTTTTTCAATGAGATATTTAGGTGGTGTAAATTTTTTCGGGATAAACTTCCATGCGTCCTTTTTCTTTTCCAGTCCTGTTATCTCTCTCCAGTCTGCTAACATCCGCTTTCTCATGTAAGATATTCCAAGTCCTCTAGCAACCCTGATAGCATAATTGGCAGAATAGCCTTTCTTAAAGGAGGTTAAGGCAAACGCCCTAAACAGCGTCTGCCTTATACCTATGGGTAGGAGTGCTTTTCTAGGCATTACCTTTTAAGCTGTTTTAAACTTTTTAGGGATTTTTTCAAGTATTCAAGCTTTTCCCTTTTCCTTTCTAACCAGTTATTGATTACCCGTTTCAGTGAAGGGTCTCTAACATCCTCAAAGTCCTCTTCCAGTGTTGCAATTTGAAACTCTGTTATTTCAATATCTCTTTCAAGCTTCTTTATACTTGATTTTACAAGCCTTTCTGGTAGTTTCTTTTTTTCTCTCATTTCTATTTACCCCCTTTCTTTATATCATCTTTTTGCACTCTTTCATAGAAGACTACAAAGGGTAAATTAGTTACAAACATTCTACCTTGCTGGTCAATAAAACCAATAGCCCCAGGTGTAAGTTTAGATGTGAAGACATCAATAATATAATCAAAACCAAATGCCCCCTGACCAGGGTAAAACTTAATCTTTCTAGGCTTCCATGCCCTTCCTTCCTCTTTCTTTTTACCAGCCATTTTTAAACCCCCTTTCTTTTTATTACTCTTTTAAATATCTCTTTTGCTTTCTTTTCCCACCCTGGGCCTTGAGCTTTCCAATATAACATAAACTCAAAACCCTTTCCTTCCAAGATAGCCTTTTTAGCCATCTCTTCAATACATGCGTCTACAAAATCTTGTTTTTTAGTCATTGCTTTTCCCTCCCTTTTTTTCTATATAATCCCTAAATTGATCTTTTAAATACCGTTCCACTTCCAACAACTTGTTTAACTCTACCGTTTCACTGTATTCAAGGTCCTGTAATAGAGCTTTTATCTCCTTGGTTGCTTTTTCTGCTTGAGGTTTTTGTCTAAGAGGGTCTGTTTTAATAGATATAGCTTCAAAAGGCAACTCACCATTTAGCTTTTGAATATCAAAGCTTGATAACCCACTAACATATTCCAAGTGCATAAGTATATCAATCCTAATTTCAGCTTCAAGCTCAACCTTTACAGTAACAATAACACCTCTTTTTGTCCTATCTACATTAAACTTTCTTACCTTCATTTTCTTTTACCTCCTTTCTTTTTATTTAGGCTGGGTATTTTCTATATCCTACCCTAGCCTATACCTAAATAATAATACATCTTTTTCCCTTTGTCAACCCCTTTTTGTGCACTAAAATATAAAAAATATAAAAAAACCGTCCATACCGGCTAGGAGTAAAAAGAAAGAGGACAAGAAAAACCCCCTAGTGAGTGAAGGAATGGTATGGACGGCCTGTTAAGCCTTCTCATCTAAAAATCTCTGTGCAAGGGTCTGGGCGTCAACTAACATCTGTGAAATCAGTCTAACAACGTTTTGATGTTCGGGTCTCTCTACATAGAAGTTGTCTAACATTTGAAGGTGATAAAGAACGTGGTCTATCATATTGATAGCCCGTTTCCAGTGCTGTCTACAACGGTTTCTAGTTGTCATCTTTGGCATGTGTGTTTACCCCCTTAATATGTGTTACTTTTGATTGCAATCCAATAAAACTATTAAAAGATCAAAAAGTAAGTCATCCCAAGGGTTTGCTGTTTGCTTTGCACTTTCCTTTGAATTTTTAAGTCCTTCACATAAAGCCCGTCTCACTTCAGGTGTGACTAATGTTACAATTTGCATAAGTATTTTAATAAATAGCTCTCTCATTCCTTTACACCCCCTTTTTCTTTTTTCTCCCTTTCTTTTTTAGCGGTCTCCTTGACCGCTTTCATTGCTTTTTGCATGTTCGCTATTACTCTTTTCAGTGCCTCTTTTTCTTTCATTTACCAACCCTTTTTTTCTAATTCTATTCTTTCTTTTAGTTTTTGTCTACACTCATCTAATATACTTAGGACATCTTCTTTATTAGCTTCTGGTCTTGATATAACAAGTTCAAAACAAAACCATATCATTTCCCTAATTGCTTTAGTAAAACATATTTTACAACTTATTGCTTTTGTTTTTTCTTTATCTTCCTTCATTTTCTATTTACCCCTTTCTCTGTGTATCTTCCCATAAAAGCTCTGCATCATCCCTAGTGTAACCAATTTGTGTCATTTTGTCAATAAATACGTCATGACCAATAATCTTTTTTCTAGCTAAGGATTTTATTTCTCCTGGAGTTAACCACCTAATTTGTGCTTCTTTTTCAAGCTGCCATTCATATATAAGTTGTTCAATCTCCGTTGCAAGTAAATTGGCCCTACCTAGCTTTGTGATTGCCTGATTCTCATCAATTATCCCTCGTATGTATTGTTTTTTAACCGCTGCTATAATCCTATTTTTATACTGATATTCAATATCATAGTCTACCTTTGCTAAAATTGCCTCTGCTACTTCTTCTCTATATTTCACTGCAATAAGTGCTTCTTTTGCTTCTTCCCTAGTAAATATTCTCCTTTTATAAAGCCCTTCAATCAAACTTCTACAAAGCTTTCTCTCTTCAGAAAGTGCCTCTGTAATAGTCCATTCTGTAAGCTTTTCTGCATGCCAGTCATCATATCCAAGGTCAAGATAGGTCCTTTTCACATCTTCTCTGTCAATCACGCCGTCTCTATACATACGTCGCACATCAACCCTAGTAAATGGAGAATATGACATTTGAATAAGCTTGTCTCTCCAGAAAGGCATGATGTCCAAGGCTCTCATAAGCATTTTAAGCTCGTCTTCAGTGATGATTCCCCTATGTAGCATTTCATAGCCTTGCATTACTGAAGGCAAGGCCCAGTGTGCAGCCCAGTATCTCTCAGCCCATTCCCTTGAAAGCCCCTGTTTGGCTGCCCATTCTGCAAACTCTTCAGGAAAGTCCTCATACTGTCCAAATCGTTCGGCTATCTCTGGTGAAAAAGCCTCACGGACAGCCATGGTGATAATGTCACTTACTGGTGGGATAATCTCATATAACTTTTTAGCATACTGTATATGCTCATCTGGGAAACCATGAGAGGCAAGCAATTTGTCATGAGTAGCCTCGTCAATCTCACCCCTCAGATATAGCATTCTAATCATATCGGGCGAGATAAGTCTAAGTGAAGAGGTCAATATTTTGTTTGCCCTGTCCTCATCATAGCCCCTAGCTATAAGCTCTTTTGTAGCCTCATCAGTTGATAAATGTCCTCTTTGCCAAAGAGTTGTAACAGTTGTAAGGTCAAGGAGAGGTCTCATACTGTCCTTAATTTTTTCAGTTACATCAAATGCAAATCCTAACCTTCTTAAAAAGGTTTCAAACTCATCAGTAGAAAAAACACCCTTAAATAAACCGTCAACCAGTATAGTTATATCAGGTATAGATATACCAGTTTCATAATTTGCTTTCTGTATACCTATTTGTCTTGATATATCAGCTCTACCAAGATAATATGATATTTGTTCTATAAGGTCTAAAATTATATTAACGATACCACTAAAAAGATAATATAGTGCACCATAAGCTTGTTTTGAGGCCTCAATATCGGCTTTTGCCATATCCATAAGGCATTGGTCTGTAAGATTTTCATACCTAGGGTCCGCTTTATACTCATTGAATTTTCTTTCTATCTCCTTCTCAAGGAATGTATCACTTACACTGATATATTTTAGGACGTTTTGATACATTAAGTCTGGTGAAATCCATTTAATGTATTCCATTGCTTTCTCTTGTATCTCTTCCCAAGTCATTTTACACCCTCAAAAGCTATTCTTGGTAGATAAATATAATGAAAAGGTTTCCCAGTCACGGTTGATAATTGTCTTAAATAAGCAGCCCTATAAACATAATCGTATTTGTGAAATTCTGCATGAGTTTGGTAAATGATAGCAAGTGCTCTACTAACAGGCTCTTTTAGATATGCAATCCAGCCCCTAACTGATTTTTCTACATCTCCAATTGTGATATACACCTTCCCTAGGGTTGCCTTTGCTACATCTGCAATAAAAGCCCCCACTTCGTTTAAGACATCCCAGCCAATATTTATACCCATTTGAGCTACATCTTCTGCTATAATACTCGCCGTCCTATACATATCACTAATCATCTTTCTAACCCAGCCAATACTATATCCAATTCCTTTCATTATAGATGATAATGTGCCATCGTAAAACTTCATGATATTCCTTGAAACCTCTTCAATCTTTCCCCCTAAAATTCCAATTCCAGTCAAAAGAGCACGGACAACTTTCCCTTCTCTAATAGCTGCTACCATTTCTGTTACAATAGCTGCTTTGTGAATGAGGTTTAAAATTTGGTCCAGATGGGGTTTTATATGTGCTGCATACCAAAGATAAACGTCTTTTCCTTTTTGCTCTATCCAATCAACAGCGTCAAGTAGGGTTTTGCTTATATCTTGGACAGTTGGCCAAATTGTTTCTTTTACCCAAGTTGTAAAGGGTTTAAGAGTGTCCTTTATGTAATTCCATGCGTCTATTGCGTTTGATTTTACCGTTTCCCACAAAGTAGTTGTAATTCCTTCTGCCCAGCTATACACATCTTTGACCGCTCCTACCATATAATCCCAGACATCGGCTATTTTGTCATATACAAAGTTATAAACCCATTTTCCTTTATTCTGTATCCAATTTACAATTTTCAGCAGTGCGTCTCCTAGAGTATTTACCGTTCCACCAAAGATTTCTTTCACATAGCTAAACGCACCTGATAAACCTTTTTCTATTTTTCCATACACAAAGTCATATATTATTCCTAGCTTTTCTGCCATTGTTTTTATTACTTGTGCTATGTTTGTGAAACTTGTTCCAAAGTAACTATTTATCCAATTTATTGTGTCTTTTAGTCCACTGCTTACCCATTTTATTCCTTCATATAACTTATCAAAAACCTCTCCTACCGTTCCACCTATAGCCCCTGCAATGCTTTTAAGTAAATTCCACATTTCATTAGTGCTCATTGAAAAAGCCTCCCCTAAAAGTATTACTAAAGGTTTTATTGCCTCTCTTGCTTTATTTATAAGTCCTCTTGCTATCATTTTCAAGACAGAATACATATCGGTTATTACGATTTGAGAATAATCTTTAAATGTATTTACAAGGGAAACCAAACCATTATGAATAGGCGTAATTTCACAGGCTAACTGAATAGTTACACCTGTAATAAGTATTAACAGTGGGTCTCTAACCGCTCCAGTAGCAGATAAAAGAGAGGTGGTAATCATTGCAACTGCAAGCCCTACTTGTCCAGACATTGCAGCTACACCTATGATTATTACAGATAGAAGTTTTGATAGGACATCCCATACCTTTGAAAAAATACCAAATGTCAAAACATCAAGTTGTTCTACAATATATTGAATTTGACGGCCAAACCAGTATCCTATGTCCTCTAATGCTTCCCATAGCTTTTTAAATGCTTCTCCAATTTCAAGTTTAACAATATAAAATACTGCTTCACCTACATCTTTAATAGTTTCAATTGTAATAAGAGCTAAATCTTTTAATGCTTTCCAAAGATTGACTAGAAGATTTTTAATAACATCAAGTAGTGTTTTGACAATATCTTTAATTGCATTTGCTATCCATTCACATATATCCTTTATCCAATTCCAAGGTGCACTCATTTTAGTTTGTTATACAGCTCCTTTGTTCTCTCTTTCCATTTCAAAACCTCTTCCTTTGTCAACCAAGGAAATATCTTGTTAGGTAGTCTTGGCATTTTCAAAAGTATATCAAGGTTTGCCATAGCTTGATAATATCCAATATGTAGAGGTTGAAAGGGCCCTTTATAAAAAACATACTTCCTCTTTTTCACCCCTTACCTCTTCTTACTAGTTACCAGTCACCAGTTACTAATCACCGGTTTATTCTGGTGCGTATTCTCTAAGTAACCCCTCTCTCATTCTCCGTGTTTCCTCAAACTTTTTCTCAAGGTCTGAAACATCAAGTCCCGCTCTCTTTGCTCTTGCTATCTCCATGGCCAGCCATTCAATATCGGGTTCAAGCTTCTGTAACCTTTCATAGTCTTCCTTCTTTAACTTAATCGGCTCTCTTGGCATAGCTCCTTTACCTCCCTTAATATGTTTTTAATAAAGGTAATTTTGGTTTCTAACTTTGACAACCTCCGTTCCACTGAAATAATCCAGACAAACAGGCCAAAAATACATATCCTTGTAAGCATGTCCAAAATTTCAATTATAGTTTGATTATCCATTAGCTACTCCTTATGAGTTTTTGGTTTTGGATCGTATTCAATATGTATATGGTCTTTCTCAAGCACTACATCAAAGTCATCTCCAAGTGCCTTTTTAATCTCTTTGTATATGTCTTTTCCATAGTGAGGTCTCCACCTAATATCGTAGGCGTCATTTGCATAGTGATAGCTGCAAGCTGAATGGTTTCCGTCATACGTAGAAGTTATAACCAATTCTATACCATGTTTTTGGTGAATTTTATCAACTATACAAAGGGTTTTACGTATCTTCCTTTTTAACCTTGAAATATCTACACCTGCCTTAATAAGCATTTTTACACCTCATATCCAAATATAAAACCTCTTAATTTGAAGTTAGTTGCTGAAGACACTACACATATATCCCAGCCTGCTGGTATCTGTATTGGAGGATTGAAAGTCATTGAAACCATTTCACCGTCATTTTCTTGACGCCTTGTAACTAAAATATAATATTGTGTTGTATCATTTTCATCCCTAACATATATATATCCTTCTCCAAGTGCAGTGGGAAAGACACTCAAAGCGACACTACATAAATATAAACTTTTTCCTGATGATACAGTATGGATTATTTTGGTTGCATTATTTGCATATACACTTTTTGTAATCTGTGTTCCAAAGTCACCAAACGGTTGCACTGGTATTGCTTCTCTTGGCTCTACCGGTCTTATTCCCCTCCATTTCACTTGGTTTGGCTCACCCATTTTAAACCCCCGTCAATGGTAGGTTACACAATATATGTCCTGCTATTTCAATGTTCTCTTTTTGTGACACCTTAGCTTTGACAAGTGCATTTTTTATATCTGTTTCAGTTATACCGTTTGTAAAATCTATATCCAAACTTCCCCGATAGTGTGAATTTTTTACATCTACAAAAGAGATAAGCAGTTTCTTTTTATTGCCCTTCCAATACATTGCTAGACCATACACTCGCACTTTTTTCATTTTTTACCTCTATATATTTAGTAGTGTATACATTACTCTATAAAACAGGTATTTATCGTATCCCTCCCTTTCATAATATTTTACACTAAAACTTTCCTCAAAAGTAATACCGTCCTTCAAGCTTAAACACCAATTACCGTTTTCCTCATCAAAACAGTCTAGCCAAAAACCATAATCATTATTTTGTGTTATGTTAAGAGCTAACATATTTTCCCATGTCATGTGCATCACTAATTTGTCATCAACATAAAACTGAAGCATGTCACTATTTACAGGATACTCATTTACAAAAAATATAACACCACCATATATCTTACCTTTTCCATATATAGTGAATAAGGTTGTTACCTCGTTTTTATATACAGCTTGTCTGTCAGATATTTGTTGTGCCTCACCATACATAGGTCTATTGGTTAGGAAAGCAATAGTTTGTTGTATCAGGTCAACCTGGGAATAATTTGTAAAATCTGGTAAATCACTCATAGTTATTCCCCTGTTTCTCCTAACTCTTCCATTTGGGCCATACGATACATCTCATCACTAAACGGATATAAAGCCCAAACTGGTAGCATGTTTACCCTCACTATCAATGTATGGTCATAGCTAGTGCCTTCACTGTGTGCTCTATATTTAATCTGGTATGGCTCTTGGTAAATAAAGTAAAAGCATTCTCCAGAAACTACATACCCGTCGCCTTTTATCCACTCATCAGGATTTCTAGGGAATATCGGATGTTCACCCCAAAACAATTGAATACCCACCATATTCCTACAACCAAAGGCAAAGGATATTTCAATTTTCTTTATTACAGCCCTCGTAATCTCTATTACACCCTCTACCGGTGAAGCTTTTTTTGTATCAGCTGGTATGGTGACATCCTTTACAAAAAGCATTGTTAAATACCCTTTTTACTCCAAAACGTCGTAAATTAAACCTACTGTAACCCAGCTGTGATTTGACATGTCTACATTTTTAAACCAAACTTCAATTGCGTCAACAACCGGTCCAAGATCATGAAATATAACTTTATATACATTTGTAGATGATGAGTATGATGTTACTACAACTGGTCTGTCACTATGCTCTGAGACAGAGCGTCCAGCAAAATATATATATATATTTTCAAGACTATCATTCAATATTTCCTCACCGTCAATCTTAATAATCCATTTATTATTTGGTGAGCCAGTTGTGTCATCACCATTATAATAAAGATTAAGTTGTTTTATACAAATTTTACCCTTATGTAATAAAACTCTCTTTTTTTCACCAGCATTAATTTTATTAACAGGTCCTTTATAAAATCTCCGTCTTGAACACATTTTTACCCCCTTTTTATCTTTATCTATTTTTTATGCCACTCACCTTTTTTATATATTTCACCAAGTGTATTCAAATAATCATTATACCATATTATTCTTTTTTTATGATAGACGTGTCCTACTTTATGTGAAGTATCCAAAAATACCTCATATCCTTTCTTTTTCACGTGTATAAAAAAGGAAAGGTCATCACCAGGATAACCCTCAGAAGGTAAAAAAGCACTTGAAGGGATTTTATCAATCACCTCTCTTGAAAAACTTATGCAATCACAACCCACACCGTCAACAATTTGTATTTTATTATTTATGTCTATATTGTGAGGATGCCATAGATTATCATCATCTAGTCTAAACACCATTGGCCGATGTGGTGGTTGTCTCTCAAAATACAATACTGAAAAGATGTCATATTTTGTCTCTATCAATGTTATTAAAGTGTCTATCTTTAAAACAATGTCCTCTGAAAGAAAAATCATCCTGTCACAACCAGAATACCTAGCCATATCCCAAAGCTCTTGCCTTGCCCAGTATATAGGACGCCTTTCAGTATGAAAAAACTGTATTTCACAATCAGGTTTGTATGTCTTCAAACAATTTAAAGCATTCAGGATTGAAAAAAAGGTAGGAGTTTCAATCCCTCCAAATATAGGCATACATATAGCTATTTTCATAATATTCCCCCTATGTGTTCACGCACCTTTTTATGTGTTCTCCTATTCACTTTGCACGTCTTACATCATCCCTTTTTATGGAAGATGTGCAGGCACTTCCTGCACTAAAACATCAACATCTGCACTAGCTGCAGCCTGAGTAAGATAGAGGTCAATCCGTTCATAATTTTCTGCATGTAACCAGCTATCTGGGTCGTTTAAATCACCAAAGGGAAGGAAGACAGCTCCACAAGGACACATTCCAATTACAGTGAGAGGACATACTTTAGCAGTGGTCTGAAATGCAGGAGTAGCCGGTGAAGACATATCATAGAGGCCATTACTAACCTTCTCGGCGTCAATACCCTCTATGGTTGCAATATGGTCATCCTCATCTGTCCTGATAAATGCGTCTCTAATATCATAGATGTCTGTAAGTGCGTCACCGTCATCAGCCGTGAGTAATATCTTTTGCTGTTCAAACTTTCCATATATCTCTTGATTCATATCTATAAGGTCTTCAGTGTAGTCGTTTATTGGCACAAGCTCATCATTGTTTATTGACAGTTTCATTTTAGAGATTACCTCATCAGGTCTGTATGTGGTCAGCCGTGCTAAAACTGCAATAAGTGAAATAGGATAATTTGTAGGAATGCTTATTTTCTCATCACCACTTGACGCACTGGTAAAACCTCTTACCTCACGGTGACGGAGGAAACCTTTGTATTCCCCCGGTCTCTCATCCATAATCTTTCCAATTACTGTCACTTTCCCACTGCCTGTGGCAAAACCAGCGGTAGCTGATATCGTGAGACCTACATTTATCCTAAGCTCAGGGTTTTTGAATGCACCTACATCAAGGAAATAGTTAGGGTC
>Ga0190337_1000184_pt1 | contig 11853 bp, 11 predicted proteins | sample 4872041011_MG_FD_161677 | JGI IMG/M metagenome (GOLD analysis project Ga0190337, IMG submission 161677) | Hydrothermal vent sediment bacterial communities from Southern Trench, Guaymas Basin, Mexico - 4872-04-10-11_MG | ecosystem: Environmental > Aquatic > Marine > Hydrothermal vents > Sediment ...
ATCCTCCCATTCAAGTGGTTTATTAACAAATTTAGGACTAAAATATTGATACCCATAGTCCTTTCCTTGAAAGCATTTTTTATAAATACCTGCCTCAAACTTTTGCATATTTATTATCGCCGTTAATTTGAAATAAATATCCCTTTTATTTCAAGTTTAGATAATAATTTGAAATAAGTCAATTTTATATTTCAAGTTTGTTCCAGTAAGCCTTTTTCTTTAAAACTAAAAAATCCATTTTTTACTACAATAATATGGTCAACTACTTCTATGCCCATAATTTTGCCAGCTTCTATCAATCTTTTAGTGACTGTTATGTCATCTTCTGATGGTTCTGGGTCTCCTGAAGGGTGATTGTGAGCTAAAATTATTTGAGCGGCTAAATTTCTTACTGCTGGTTCAAAAACTTCTCTCGGGTGGACTAAACTGGCGTTAAGAGAACCAACCGAGATAATTTCTCTTTTGATTTCCTGATTATGGGAGTCAAGAGATAGACCCTTTTGCTTTCTTAATTTTTTTTAAATTTTCTATTATTTTTTCTATAATGATAAATAATAATCCAAAAACACAGAAATTGAATATTGGCGGAGAGAGTGGGATTCGAACCCACGGTGAGGCTATTAACCCCACACTCGCTTAGCAGGCGAGCGCCTTCGTCCACTCGGCCATCTCTCCTCATTTGGCGGAGGGAGCAGGATTCGAACCTGCGGAGTCCCTTTTAAGGACCCAGCGGTTTTCAAGACCGCCGCCTTAAACCACTCGGCCACCCCTCCCCGCCTGCCAATGTAGAATTTTCAAAGAAAAAAGTAGCATGGTTTTTTATCTAAGTCAAGATTTTTACTTTCCCAAAATCTGTGATAACTTTAAAAGAAAACGGTCAAATATAGTAACTGACCTTACGCACAGCATAAAAATTGTTTTTTCGATTTTAACAGGCTGTTGAAAAAAAATCAGATGCACATTAAGACATTTTTTTCCTTTCAACCAACTCTACTTTTTAAAAAGATTAGTGAAGTTAACCTTGAGGTATTTTCTTATTCCACTTATTGAACGCCAAAAATCCTTAATTCATCCCTGCCTGTCGGCAGACAGGGATGTTTTTAAAGATTGACTTCTAAATTCTGGGAAATATCCAAGGGAGTTTCTCTTGACAAACATGATAAGATGTTTAAAAAATGGTTTTTTAAATTAAATATAAGGAAGCTTGAGAGATGGATAAGATATTGGTCATCGGAGCGGGAATAGGTGGTATTCATGCAGCCTTAGAATTAGCAGAGGCAGGGTATTATGTTTACTTGGTAGAAAAATCACCTTTTTTAGGTGGTTTGATGGCTCAAATTTTTAAAACATATCCCACCTGCTTTTACTGTTATATTTATCCCAAACTCTCTGCCTGTATCAATCATTTCAATATAGAAGTCTTGACTCAGACACAAGTAGAAAAAGTAGAGGGAGAAGCAGGGGACTTTCAGGTAACCCTTATTCAAGGTCCGCAATATGTAAATAATAAATGTAATGCTTGTGGTATTTGTGCTTCTAAATGCCCTGTGAAGGTAAATGACCCCTTTCTGAGGAAACTCCAATCTAGGAAGGCCATTTACTTGCCTTATGCTTCTGTTTTTCCCAATAGATATGTGATTGATACCAAAAATTGTTTATTTTTCACTAAAGGTGAGTGTAAGGAATGCGAACGGGTTTGTCCTGTTCAAGCCATTGATTTTAATGCTCCTCAAGAAGTCCGCCATTTAAATGTAGGTGCAATTATTTTGGCCAGCGGAGCCAGGCTTTCTGATGCCTCTATTTATGATGCTTATAATTACCTCAAATTACCTAGTGTTATAACTAGTATGGAATTTGAACGGTTAATAAAAAATTCCATCGCCACTCTCGGAGATTTGGTGAGGCCTTGGGATAGAAAAAAGATTCAAAGAGTTGCCTGGCTGCAATGTGTAGGTTCAAGAGATGTGACCAATAATCATGGTTATTGCTCCAGTGTCTGTTGTATGTATGCCTTAAAAGAGGCTATCGTAACCCAAAAACGAAATATTCAGGGAAGTATTTTCTTTATGGATTTAAGGGCCTATGGGAAAAAAGGTGAGCAATATTTAACCAAGGCCAAAGAAGCAGGGGTCCGGTTTATTCGTTCCAGGGTTCATGCCATTTTAGAAAGTCCTGAAAATGGAAATGTGATAGTAAGATATGCTTCTCCTGAAGGGGGGTTGAAAGAGGAGGAGTTTGATTTGGCGGTCCTTTCTGTAGGTTTTTCCCCTTCTCCAAAAATGGTAGCATTAGCCCAAAAAACAGGTATTGCTCTTAATCATTATGATTTTGTGTCTGTAGATATGTTAAGACCTGTTCAAACTTCCAGGGCAGGAATTTATACATGCGGTGTATTCCAAGAGCCCAAGGATATTTTAGATACCACTATTCAGGCTAGTGCCGCGGCTGCTGAAGCATCTCTGGTTTTAAAAACCCCTGAAAAGGTTATTGAACCTTATCCACCTGTTTTTTCTCAAGAACCCCGTTTAGGTGTATTTATTTGCCAGTGTCAGGGTAGTATAAGTGATATAATTAAGATTGATAAAATATTAGAAGACTTAAAACAATTGCCTCAAGTAGTATGTGCTAAAGCACATTTTAATCTGTGTAGCTTGGAAGGAAGGCAGTTTATAAAGGAAAAAATCAAGGAATTCAAGTTAGACCGCATGGTAATCGCTGCCTGCAGCCCCAGACTTTATGAAACACATTTTAAAAAGATTGGAGAAGAGGTAGGGTTAAATCCTTATTTGATAGAGATAGCTAATATTCGTGAACAATGTGCTTGGGTCCATGCAGACTGGCAGGAAGCAGCTACTGAAAAGGCCACAGAGATTATCAAAATGGCAGTGGCTAAAATTGCTTTAGAAAAACCTTTACTCAGAAAAAGACCTAGTGTTTTTAAGAAAGGTTTAGTGATCGGAGGAGGCATTGCCGGACTTTCAGCGGCACTACATTTAGCCAAAAGAGGAATAGAAGTTTATCTGGTGGAAAGGACTGAACAATTAGGTGGTATAGCCAAAAAACTTTATTTTTCTTGGCAAGGAAGAAATATTCAAAGCTTTTTAAAAGAATTAATTGAACAGGTGGAAAAACATCCTTTAATTAAGGTGTTTAAAAAAACAGAAATTGTTGAGACCAAAGGCAAGGTAGGGGCATTTACTACTATCTTAAATACCCCATCAGGAAATCAGGAAGTCCATCATGGAATAATTATTATAGCTACAGGAGGTAAAGAGGATAGACCAGCAGATTATCTCTATGGAAAACATTCCCGAGTTTTGAGTCTTTTAGAGATAGAAGAAAAGATTGCTAAAGGAGATAAACTTTTACAAAATAGCAAAAATGTAGTTTTTATCCAATGTGTAGGTTCAAGAGATGATAATAGGCCTTATTGTAGTCGGGTCTGTTGCACTCATTCTTTGAAAAATGCTATCCAATTGAAAGAAAAAAATCCCGAGATAAATATATATATCCTTTATCGGGATATAAGAACCTTTGGTTTTAGGGAGGACATTTATCGAAAAGCAAGAAACAAAGGAATAGTGTTTATCCGTTATGACTTGGATAAAAAGCCACAAGTAGAAATGGAGGAAGGTGGGTCACAGTTAAAAGTAAAGGTGTATGACCCAATCTTAAGAGAAGAGCTTGTGATAAATGCAGATATTCTTGCCTTGGCTTTGCCGATCATACCATCCTCAGAAAACAAAAAATTAGCACAGATATTAAATATACCCTTAGACGAATTTGGTTTCTTTCAAGAAACCTTAAAGGATTTAAGTGTGGTGGATACCCCTGTGGCAGGCATATTTATCTGTGGCTTGTCTCAAGGCCCAAAATTTATGGAAGAAAGTATTGCTCAGGCTATGGCTGCTGCTAACCGTGGGGTTTTAATTCTATCTAAAGATGAGATATTTTTATCCCCTATTGTTTCTCAAGTCGTTGATGAAAATTGTGATGGATGTGGTTATTGTATTGACCCTTGTCCTTATAATGCCCTTTCACTTATTGAATATATAAAAAATGGTGAAATAAAAAAGACTGTGGAGTCAAATCCGTTTTTATGTCAAGGATGTGGAATTTGTCAAGCCACTTGTCCCAAAAAGGGAATATACATTCCCAATCATAGCCTGGAGCAGTTTTCAGCTATGATAGATATGGCTTTGAAATTGAGTTAAAAGGGAGGTATAACTTTGGAAGAGATATTAATTGAACAATTAGACCCAAATTTTAAGTTTCAAGTAGCTGGAAGACTTGGAGGAGAAAGTATTAAAGCCTGTTTTGCTTGTGGAACTTGCACTGCAGCCTGTCCTGTAAAAGGGGTAAATGAGGCATTTGACCCCAGAAAAATAATACACATGGTTCTTTTGGGAATGAAAAAACAGGTGCTTAGCTCTGACATTATTTGGCATTGTATTCAGTGTAAAAGTTGCTCCTTTGTTTGTCCTCAAGATGTGAAATTCAGTGAAATTATGGCCGTTTTGAGAAATATGGCGATTGAAGATAATTATGCCCATCCTTCTTTTAAAGAAACAGTAGAAAAAATAGACAAATTTTCTCTTGAAATCAGAGAGAAGATGCTTTTGAACATACTAAATAAAAAGGCTGAAACATTAGAAGTTAATTTAAAAGAATTAGCTAAGTCTAGTATTTAACTAAAAAATGGTAGAGAAAGGAAAAATGATAGGCGCAGTAATGGTTGTAGGGGGAGGTATTGCCGGTATTCAAGCTGCTTTAGATTTAGCAGAAGTGGGATATTTTGTCTATCTGGTGGAAGAAAAGTCTTGTATTGGTGGAGTTATGGCGGAGTTAGATAAGACATTTCCCACCAATGACTGTGCTCTCTGAATTCTTTCACCAAAGCTAGTGGTGGCAGGTGGTCACCCCAATATAAAAATCATTACCCTCGCTAAAATAGAAAATATTGAAGGGAAACCAGGAAATTTTAAGGTAAAAATTAAGAAACAACCAAGATACATTGATGAAACAAAGTGCACAGCTTGTGGTATTTGCGCAAGTTATTGTCCTACACCTGTTTTTGATACTTATAACGCTAACCTTGGGCTCACAAAGTGTATTCATATTGATTATCCTCAGGCAGTTCCTGCCACTTATGTAGTAGACACTAGTGCTTGCTTGTTTGTAAATAGGCAGGAGTGTAAGATATGTGTTCCTACCTGTCAGGCAGAGGCCATAGATTTTAGTCAAACAGCATCCTATGAGGAAATTGCTGTAGGTGCTATTATTTTAACCCCAGGTTTTAGCGTTAGTGATGTCTATACTTCTAATCAATATGGTTATGCCCAATATCCAAATGTGGTTACCAGCCTTGAGTTTGAACGGATTATGTGTGCCTCTGGTCCTTATAAAGGGGAGATTTTACGGCCTTCGGATAAAAAACCTCCCAAAAAGATTGCTTGGCTGCAATGTGTGGGTTCTCGTGACCAGAAGCATCCTTATTGCTCAGCAGTTTGTTGTATGTATGCTGTAAAAGAGGCCGTGGTTTCTAAAGAACATGACCCTGATTTAGAAATTACTATTTTTTATATGGATATCAGAGCGCAAGGAAAAGGTTTTGAGGAATTTATCCAACGGGCACAAGATGAATACCACATCCGTTTTGTGCATTCCCGTGTGGGCCAAGTGAGAGAGATAGAAAACCATGATTTAGTCTTAAGGTATTGTTTAGAAAACGGAAAGATTGTGGAAGAAGAGTTTGATATGGTGGTTTTATCGGTGGGTCTAGCTGCTCCGCGAACAGCGTTGGAGCTTGCTAGGGTGTTTAAAATTGGGTTGAATAAATACAGTTTTTCTCAAACAAATGAATTTACTCCTGTAAATACCACAAAAGAGGGTATTTATGTAGCCGGGGCATTTCAAGGTCCAAAGGACATCCCAGAAAGCGTAACCCAGGCAAGTGGTGCAGTTGGTTGTGCTTGTAGTTTACTTGCTCCAGCAAGAAATGCCCTTACAGTTAAGAAAGAATATCCTCCAGAAATAGAAATAGAAGAAGAACCAAGAATAGGAGTATTTGTTTGTCATTGTGGAATAAATATTGGTGGAGTAGTCAATGTGCCTGAAGTCCAAAAATATGCCGCTACTTTAAAAAATGTGGTTTATAGTGAGCAAAATCTATATAGTTGTTCTCAAGATACTCAAGAAAGAATCAAGGAAATGATTAAAAAATACCGCTTAAATCGGGTAGTAGTGGCTGCTTGCACTCCTAGGACTCATGAACCTCTGTTTCAAGAAACCATCAGAGAGGCAGGTCTAAACCGTTGTTTATTTGAATTTGTAAATATCAGAGACCAATGTTCTTGGGTGCATATGCATGAAAAGGAAAAAGCAACAGAAAAGGCAAAAGAATTGGTGCGCATGGGAGTGGCTAAGGCCAGATACATCAAACCTCTTAAGGAACAAAAAGTACCAGTTATACCACGCACCCTTATCATTGGAGGGGGATTAGCAGGGATGACTGCTGCCCTTACCTTAGCCAATCAAGGGTTTGCATGTTACTTGATAGAAAGACAAAGTGAATTGGGTGGGAATCTCCGTCACATCCATTATACCTTAGAGGGGAATAATCCCAAGGAACTCCTAGAAAGACTGAATGAAGAAATTTCTCAACATAAAAAAGTAGAGGTTTTTACCAATGCAAATATAAAAGAAATTAGTGGTTATGTGGGTAATTTTAAGACGGTGGTTGAGTTATCCAATGGAGAGAAAAAGGAACTTGAACATGGGGCAATAATTGTAGCCACGGGTGGACATGAATATTTGCCTAAACAGTATCTTTACGGTGAAGATGATAGAGTGCTTACCCAAACAGAATTAGAGAAGAAATTAGTTACTGCTGAACTCAATGAAAAGGACTTAAATACCGTAGTTATGATTCAATGTGTGGGTTCTCGGACAGAAGAAAGACCTTATTGTAGTAAAATTTGCTGTAGCCAGGCCCTTAAAAATGCCTTAAAAATAAAAGATATAAATCCCAATGCCAATGTGTATATATTTTATCGGGATATTAGAGCCTATGGTTTTAGAGAAAATTATTATAAGAAGGCAAGAGAAAATGGCATAATTTTTATCAGATATGATAAAAACAATCCTCCAAATGTAGAACAAGACCATGATAAATTGAAGCTAACAGGTATAGATCCTATTTTAGAAGAAAAAATAGTAATTTATCCTGATTTATTGGTTTTAAGCGTAGCCATTGTGCCTAATGATAACAAAGAGCTAGCTACCTTGCTAAAGACACCTCTTACTAGTGACGGTTTTTTCTTAGAAGCACATGTAAAATTAAGGCCAGTAGAAGCATCTGTAGATGGTATTTTTTATGCTGGGATTGCCCATTTCCCTAAACCTATTGATGAGACTATATCTCAAGCCTTAGCTGCTGCAGCTAAGGCCTCTATTGTTTTAGCTAAAGGATATGTAGAAGTTGAACCTATTGTTTCTTGGGTAGATAAAGATAAGTGTATTGGCTGTGGTACCTGTGAAAGCCTATGTCCTTATAAGGCAATTAGACTTGTCAAAGTGAATAAAAGAAAGAAGGCCGAAACCATAACTGCTTCTTGTAAAGGTTGTGGTATATGTTCTGCCCATTGTCCTACCAGAGCCATTTCTATGGGAAGATTTACTGATGAACAGATAATGGCTCAAATCGCAGCTTTTAAGGAGGAATAGCTGTGGCTCATAATGGATTTGAACCCAAAATTTTATGTTTTCTTTGCAATTGGTGCTGTTATGCAGCAGCCGATTCTGCGGGTGTAGCTCGCTATCAATACCCCCCTAATACTAGGGTAATCAGGGTCATGTGCACTGGAAGGATAGACCCCCTATTTCTTATAGAGGGTTTTTTATCTCATGCAGATGGAATATTTGTAGGTGGGTGACACTTGGGTGAATGTCATTACCTGGAAGGTAATTATGAAGCCCAATTTGTAATAACTTTTGCTCATGAAATAATGAAAGAAATAGGGATAAATCCCAAAAGACTCCTCTTAGAGTGGGCCTCATCAGCAGAGGCCACACGGTTTGTAAAACTTATGACTGAATTTACAGATGAGATTAAAGGCCTTGGCAAATTGGGAGAAAGTGAGGATATAGAAGAAGAAACACTGAGAATAAGGCTTGAGGCAGCAAAGGAGGCTTTAGAAAAAGCTAAATTAAGGATGGCATTTAGTAAACAGGCAGTAAAACTTAAACAAAAGAGAGAAAAGGGAGAAAAAATAGATTTAACATTGAGTGAAGGACTTAAAAAAATGATAAAAGATGAATTTTCTCTTCATCAAATAATTTTATATCTGCAAAAATCGCCTTACTCTTCGTCTAACTTAGCTAAAAAACTAAATATAGCTGAGGCAGAGGTAGAAAAATATATTGCTTCTTTAGAAAAAAAAGGTAGAGTTACCGTTAAAGAGAGTATTCCAGTTCCGGTTTATATCATAAAAAATTAACTAGCTCTTCTAACACTGGGTTTCACTACCTTCCCGGCCTTTAAACACTTAGTGCATACCCGAATGCGCTTTACCTGTCCATTTACTACTGCTCTTACTTTTTGCACATTTGGTAACCATCTTCTTTTAGTCCGATTATTGGCATGGCTTACATTATGACCTACAGAGGGTCTTTTGCCACAAATCTCACATTTCCAACTCATTTTAACCTCCTAGATTTAAACACCAATTATTGCATATCCATTTTTTAGAAGCAAGGCTGTAGTGACACCACATCCCCGAGATAGCCCTTCTTTTTTATAAACCCAGTTTACTCCACAAGAAGGGCTCCTTTCCTTAAGATAACACCTTTCAACACCAAACAAATCTGCCAGTTCTAGAGTCTTTTTCGCTCCTTGAAGAAAATTAAAGGTTACATCTTCCTGTGCTTCATTTATTACCCTTGCTTTTAGTTTTTGGACATCAAAGCCATCGCCACCTACTATTACTGCTGGCGCACGAGGAGTAGGAAGACCTCCTAACTGCTCAGGACATACAGGTAAATAGTTTTTATCCTTTAAAAAATCCATAAGTTCATTACAAAAGGCATTAGTGCCATCGTATCTGCATTTAAGTCCTATCAAACAAGCGCTGACCAAAATCATACAAACTCTATTTGTTCTTCATTTTCTTTTCTTTCTAAAATTTTTCCTATAACAAAAGGTTGTTCTTTCAAACCCATTAGCCGTTCTATGATTTCTTCTGTATATTTAGGATTTACCACTAAAATAAGTCCTATTCCACAGTTAAAAGTAGAAAACATCTCTCTTTCTTCTATCTTACCTTGCTTCTTTATAATATTAAAAATCGGAGGAATTTCCCAACTATCTTTTTTAATTATTGCCTTACAACCTTTGGGTAAAATCCGCTTAAGATTTCCAGGAATCCCACCACCTGTAATATGGGCCATACCACTAATTTGGAAATCTCGAATTAGACACAAAACTGAAGATGCATAAATGCGAGTTGGCTTAAGGAGTTCCTCACCCAAAGTGCACTGGCATGTTTCTAAATACTTATCACAGGGCCATTTCAATTCTTCAAAAAACAGCTTTCGCACTAAGGAATAACCATTGCTATGTAAACCTGAAGAGGCTACTCCTATTAACTGATCACCTACAGAAATCCCAGAACCATCGATAATCTTCTCTCTTTCTACCATTCCCACTATGAAACCCGCCAGGTCATATTCTCCTGGGGTATAAAAATCAGGCATTTCTGCTGTTTCTCCTCCGATTAATGCACATCCTGCTTGACAACAACCTTCAACTATACCTTTTATTATTTCTTCTACTTTTTCTGGAGCAAGGTAACTAGTAGCAATATAATCTAAAAAGAAAAGAGGTCTAGCTCCATGAACTACTATATCATTCACGCACATAGCCACCAAATCAATGCCTACTGTGTCATGTTTATCCATCATAAAGGCAATTTTTAATTTTGTTCCTACACCATCAGTAGAAGAAACAAGGACAGGATCTTTATACTTATTTTGAGAAATAGCAAAGAAACCAGCAAAATGGCCAATATCATAAAGGACACTACTTTGGTGTGTCTTTTTTACCAATGCCTTGATACGGCTTACCGCCTCATCTGCTCTTTTTAGACTAACCCCAGCCTTTTCATAGGTCAAGCTGTCTTCCATTTTTCTTTGTTACCTCCATTGCCTGCCTGAAGTCTATTTTACCACTATAAAGGGCACGACCAATAATTATACCTGCTAAACCATGAGTTTTAAAAAAAAGAAGCCGTTTAATATCTTCTATTTTGGCCACACCTCCTGCTACATAAACTGGCACTTCTACCTTTTTTAACAAAACACTAAGTGCCTCAAAATTTGGGCCTACTTCCATACCATCTCGACTGATGTCGGTATAATTAATACCTACTACTCCTAATTTTTGTGCCTTTTGAGCAAAGGCAAAGGCTTCTATATTAGTAACCTTCTTCCAGCCTTCTACTGCCACCTTTCCGTTTTGGGCATCTAGGGCCAGAATAATCCGTCCTGGAAATTGTTCACAAATTTTTCTAAAATTTTCTTCATCATTCAAGGCCAGAGTGCCTAAAATTACCCACCTTATCCCTGCTTTTAAATATGCTTCAATGTGTTCAATGGTTCTGATTCCACCTCCCACTTGCACCGGGATAGAAATTGCTTTGGCCATTTCCTTCACTATTTCTACATGATATGGCCTTTTTAGAAAGGCCCCATCTAAATCAATTACATGCAGCCTCTTTGCCCCACAGCTTTCCCAGTAACAGGCCATAGCCACTGGGTCTTGATGAAAGACAGTTTCTGTTCCTTCCTTCCCTTGGCGTAAACGGACACACTTACCATTTTTCAAATCAATGGCTGGAATAATAATCAATCTTATAATACTCCTTTAGAAGAAGGAATGTTTAAACGACGTGAATCAAGGCATACAGCCTGTCTTAAACTACGGCCGCATGCCTTGAAAATGGCTTCAGCACAATGATGTTTATTTTCTCCATAAAGAAGATGGATATGGAGATTCATCTTTGCTTCATTGCTTAAGGCCCTGAAAAATTCCTTTATCAATTCTAGATCAAACTGTCCTAATTGACCTACTAAAGGACAACCTTGATAGAAGAAAAAAGGCCGCCCTGATAGGTCTATAAATACCTGAGCTAAAGATTCATCCATAGGGACAGATGCCTGTCCATAGCGATTAATACCTTCTTTCTTCCCTAAGGCCTCCTTTATGGCTTGTCCCAGGCAAATGCCAATATCCTCTATTACATGATGTGCATCTACCTCTAAATCTCCTCTGGCAGTAAGTGTTAAATCAAATAGGCCATGCACACAAAAAAGACAAAGCATGTGGTCAAAAAAAGGAATACCTGAAGAGATTTTGGTTTGTCCTGAGCCATCCAGATTCAAACATAGCTCTATTTCTGTTTCGGTAGTTTTCCGTTTAATCTCTGACTTCCGCATCCTTGGTATTCTCCAAACTTTTGATTTTACTTACCACACCTATTTGGAAATTTCAAGCAGAGATTATCTTTGAAGGCTAACTCATAATGGCTGATTCATTAAATTATTGATTCCAGTTTTAGTAAATTGAAGAATTCAATTTGTAGTACCCACTAACCCACTTTCACTCTTTCTCTTAGAGTTATTTCGCTATGAAGAACTTTTCCTCTGTGGTCCGTGATAGGCTGGGGAATTTTTCAACTGCCTCAGATTCACAAAATGCTTAATTTCACTGGGGTGGGTGAGGGGATTTGAACCCCCGACACCTGGGGCCACAGCCCAGTGCTCTAACCGCTGAGCTACACCCACCACACTTTATTT
>Ga0190337_1000185_pt1 | contig 11769 bp, 2 predicted proteins | sample 4872041011_MG_FD_161677 | JGI IMG/M metagenome (GOLD analysis project Ga0190337, IMG submission 161677) | Hydrothermal vent sediment bacterial communities from Southern Trench, Guaymas Basin, Mexico - 4872-04-10-11_MG | ecosystem: Environmental > Aquatic > Marine > Hydrothermal vents > Sediment ...
TTCCCATGGCTGTGTCTCGATACTCCAGGAATCATTGCTAATTTTTGCATATTCCGTATGCCCACCAGTTCCTGCGCATGGATACGTGTAAATCGTTGATACCGTAATCGTCTGGTTCAGTTTGATAATGCCAGTATGGTTTCCCATAACGCTTGGGTACGTGCCAGCGCCGGTGTCAAATCCAGTTGGCGTCACACAACCATAAGTACAGCCAGTAGTTCCAACATCATTCCAGTTATCGGTTAAATCGCAGGTATTACCATCGCCAGAATTGCTGTCTTTATCTTGAACATCATACCACAAATTATTGCAGAACGTATTGTAATTTATCGTATTGCCAGTTGAATCGGCACTGAGGTAGAGACCTATTTGGTTGTTGTTTGTGCATGTGTTGTTTGTAAGCGTATCGTTGGTGGATGCGTTAAGATATATCCCTATATCATTCGACCTCACATCGTTATTGAACACGGTACTGTCGTCACACTCGTCGAGATATATTCCACATTGAGCACCGATTACGGTATTACTCAAAATATTGTTGAACCTGTAATCTCCTGAATGTATTCCTATAAGCATTCCATAGGTTCCCAGAGTGATTGTGTTGCTCTCTAAAGTGTTGTTACTACTTGTTTGTTGAAATTCTATGCCTTTGACACTGTTATGTATCGTATTATTGGCAACGATGTTTTTATCAGAATAACCAAGACAAATACCATATTCACCGCCAGAGATAGTGTTATTTATTACCGTATTCTCATCACTAAAGTCCCACAACACGATACCATAGTAGGAGTTTGACAGCAGGGTGTTATTTGCTATGGTATTGTTTTTTGAATTTGCGAGGGAAATCCCTTCAAAACTGTTCAAGCTGGCGTTGTTGTTGGTCAGATTGTTGTCGTGAGAATACGCCAGGTAAAGCCCTATCCGATTCTTGTTTGCCTTGTTACTGGTTACGGTATTGCGATCGGTCTCAATGTGTATGCCTGCATGCGCATTTGAAAATAGTACATTATGGGCGATCATATTATCAGTTGAATTATGATTAGTCTTAATACCAGCACTATTTGAACTTATGTTATTATTGAAAACGCGGTTATTCGTAGAGGGCCAGTCCAGATATACGCCAAGCTCGTTTCCATAGATTGTGTTCTCGTAAATCTGATTACCGGAGCCGTGATTGGTGGCAATGCCCCATTCGTTATAGTATACCCTATTATTGTATATTTCGTTGTTATCACTGTAAATAGCTTCTATGGCACCAAAAGCGCCGTTGTTATAGACGGTGTTGTTATACGCAGTATTATTTCCTCCGCCACCAAAGGTAATGCCTCTGTCACCACTGAAAGATACCCGGTTATCATAGACGTCACAATATTGAGAACCCTCAATGGATATGCCCTGATTGCTGCTGTGTGATACCGTATTGTTGGAGACTGTGCTGTTATCTGATTCAGATAGAAGAATTCCGGTCTCGTAATTCTGCACAGTACCGTTCTTTATTGTGACGTTGTCAAATCCTGGATTGAATATGCCAATCCCTGAGGTTCCATTTATCGTTGCACCATTACAATCTAAAACCACATTGTCTGCATTGATTATGATAACTCCCGGTTCACCGGAATCTGAGATGTTTTAGACTCCCGGTGAAAGGATGGTGTCCGAGCTGATGTACAGGTTGTCTATTGGAATGATGATCGCAGGATATTCACTGCTGCTCAACGGGTCTGTGTCATAGATATTCACCTCGTCACCGTCACTCCATCCGTCATCATCGGTATCTGCTATGAAGTAGCAGGTGTGGTTCACAAACCGCAGCGTAGTCGCATCAAAGATTGTCTTATTGTAGTATGTCGCATTGTATGACTCGCTCTGATTGAATGCGTCATTGAGCGAGGCTTTTGTTGGTAGCGTATAGCCAGGCGGCGCGGTGTAAAACTCAACGCAGTCAGTGAGTCCGTCTCCGTCATAATCGGTCTCATAGCCATCAATTATAAAGTTGGCGTTTACATCGGGATTCAATGGATCGCTGTACAGCGGGTTTTCTGAAGCGTTCATAAACTCCAGACCGTCAACGATCCCGTCATCGTCAGCATCAGGATCGGTAAGGTAATCATGGAGGGCTGGAATGGCGGTCACACCCCTTTCCATCCATAGCTCCAGTTCAATGCCATCATTCCAGCCTGCAAATGGCCCATCCGAGTCAGTATCGGGGTTCATCGGGTCTGTATCGTATGTGATTGCTTCTGCGTAGTCAGAAAGCCCATCCTCATCTGAGTCTGGGTTCAATGGGTTTGTCCCATATACCTTAACCTCTTCTCCATCAGAAAGCCCATCCTCATCTGAGTCTGGGTTGAGCGGGTCGGTGTATGCCTTGATGATACTCTCCTTATAGAATATGCCTGTAACGTTCAGACTCTCTCCTTCTTTTCTGAGGATGAACTTCTTGCCAACATCGGTTATCACATCGGTTATCACCCATTCACTATCTTCTCCTGTAACGTTTGCAACCTGGGAGGTTTCAGAGAGGGGATAACCATTAACACTAAATGTCTCCATCAATTCTGCCGATATATTTCCGTTATCAAGGTCGTCCTCTGTGACATTGGCAATGCTCATGCTCACGTTGAAGAGGTACTTCTCCATATTCATGCACACATTACCATCGTCTGTCCTGTTGAAATGACCCTGTATAACTGTGATAGGGACTCTGACCTCCTCCCAGTCAGTGAGACCATCCCCGTCAGCATCCGGGGAAAGAAGAAGCTCTCTTCTCTCCCACCAGCTTGCATTATCAAAGAGCAGAACCTCATTGAAGTCGCTCAATCCATCCTTGTCGAAGTCGAGATAGTGCCATATATCATATCTCTTCCATTTATCAATAGGCCAACCAGTTTCATTCCCAATTGTTTTGATAAGCTCCATCTCTTCAATGTCCGGGATACCATCAACGTCCGTGTCATCGGTCAGTGGAGAAAGCACCATCTCTTTCTCTTTTCCATCCGTAAGCCCATCCCTATCAGTGTCGGGCTCAACAGGATTTGTCTGGAACCGTGCCCGATACGGGTCAGGGAAATCATAAACACGCTCTCGATTCCACTTCCACTGCCACCACTCCCCCTCTGGTGTCACATGCTCGCCCCACAGCGTTTTGTTTGATGATGGAAATAAGCCATTCGTAACGATGCGGTTTATCGCCCAGTGCCAGCCAAGAACCTCATCGCCATCGGAGATCCCGTCACCGTCAGTATCGGGACTGAGCGGGTCGGTCTTATAGCTGATGTTCCCAACAAATAGCAGTTCTGTTTCATGCTCTTTGCTCTCGTAATAATCGGTTAGACCATCATCGTCTGTATCTATCTTGAGCGGGTTCGTGCCAGCCTCAATCTCATCACCGTCCACGATGCCATCGCCATCGGTATCATCGTTTAATGGATCAGTCAGATAAAATCCAAACTCAAGACCATCGAGAGCCCCATCTTTATCGGTATCGGGATCCAAGATATCCGTCCCATAGACGAGTTCGAGCCCCTCAATCATTGAATCATCATCAACGTCAAAGTCGTTAAGGTATTCACTCATGATTGTATTGTTAGTTATCCCACACTCGTTCTTGAAGTAATCACGCTCAAATCCATCCCTGAGCCCGTCAAAGTCTGTGTCTGGGTTGGTACAGTTGGTGCCGTAAGTGTTGCACTCCTCTAAGTTACTGAGCCCATCAGCATCTGAATCATGAAAGATAGGAGGGTTGGGGGGGACACTTCCGTTTAGCCATTCGTCACGGTCAGAGACGCCATCGCCATCAGAGTCTGCTTTAGTCGGGTCGGTGGGTACCGGCCATGGATACGCACATTTTGGAGGGTCAGCACTCCAATTCGCATATCCTTCCCACCAGTTCCCTTTTATCTCACCTGAGTCGTTGAAGTTACCAAAATGCCAGAGATACCATCCCCCTCCTATATACACCTGCTTTGAAAGCGTTTCATTTTCGTCTATAATACCATTATTGTCCAGGTCGTAATCGCCATCTGTGTCTATGTCCAAGGGGTCAGTGCCGTATAACAGCTCCATGCCATCAATCAGTCCATCGTTGTCTGAGTCATCGTCTATGATGTTGACGATGCCATCTCCATCGAAGTCCTCATAGGGTCCTCCATTCTCAACAAAAGGAAATCCATATTCAGTTACCCGCAGCGTCTCAAAGTACTCCTTCTCATAGCCATCTATCAACATGTCTCCATCTGTATCTTTCTTAGTTGGGTCGGTGACGTTCCAGTATATCCAGGTCTTATTCATCTCTATACAGTTACAACCACAGCCTGTGGTCTTATTTTTACACCAGCACTCATAGTAACCTGGATATTGCGGGTCGCTCCAGCACGTGCAGTTGGTAGCTTTACATACATAAATATCGCCAAGCTCTGGCGCATGATAGTGTTCACACTCCCACTTTCTTGGAACATCAAAACATTCCTTGCATTCCCATGTAAACCAATCATAATTCACCTCTTCCTGGTCTGTAAGGTTATCAAAATCGGTATCTGGCAGCGTTGGGTCTGTCTTAAACGTACTCTCACCCACACCACCCAACTGTTCACTAACCGTATTGTTTGTACCAGGGGGCGCGCCTCCATCCTTCAAGCCTTCGCCATCGGAATCATAATCCAGCAGACACGGCAGCGTATCATTGTCATAGTCTAGGAGCGGGTCGTGCTTGACCTCCACATACCAGTACTCCAGTTCTTTTTTATCGTCCATTCCATCATGGTCGCTGTCGTTTAACTTGGGATCGATATAGTACTCAGTAAGCTCGTTACCGTCGAATAACCCGTCGCCGTCAGTATCGGGATTACTTGCATTGAGCCCCATTTTTAGCTCTGTCTTGTCCCACACACCGTCCTTATCGGTATCCAGGTTTGAATTGTCCTTGTCTGCCGAAGGTGTCCATGTTTTTGCTGCTGGAGGATACCACAATGTATCCTTCCATTCCTTGCTCCAGCCGAACTTGAAGAAATAGAAGATGCGAGCCCAGAAATCAAGAAGGAGTTCATAGGGAACGCCTACCTGAAATCTGGCACCATCGGAATCAAGAATAGCCCTGGTGGCAAATCCAGAATCACCCTTTACCTTGAAGCCCAATACGAAAAATGATACGGGAATATCAACCCCTATCGCGTTCTTTAATAAACTTCCTTTCGTATCGGTGTTACCTTGAATCAGGAGACCGATACCGAACAGGAGCATGATCGTTGTTTCTGACGCGTCTATTGTTGCATTATAATCGCCACTGTCGAGAAAATCAATTATGGCCACCACGTCTGCTCTGATTCCCAGAAGATCCAGGGCTTCTTTTATCGCGCCACCGGTCCCACCACCCACAACATACCCAATAATCGTGGTAACGGGAATGTACAATTCTAACCGAGCCTCAACGCTCATGCCGCCACCTAAGAACTGGAGACTGTCAATTTCTAAGCCCGGACCTTGCCATGAGAAGTTCTGCAGCATTATGCCCGCAGATATCTTGGGCACAAGAGTGAATGACACATCATATCCTTGCGATTTCATAACTTGACTGAGCCCGGTAATTTTTGCAAGGTCTATTTTACTCTTCGGGGTAGCAGAAATTTTAATCTTAACTTGTTCAGGGGAATACCAGGGTCCCTTCTCTAACGATGGTTTCACATCAAATTTGAGTGGCATCTCAAAATTAAAATCTCCGGAACCCATATTGGGCTTTTTCGCTTCTATTTTCGTCCTTGTGAAGTTTTTGAATCCAAGGTATCCTTTTCCACCCTTGTCGAACGTTTCAATCCAGCCTATTTTTTCGCTGCCCCAAATAATCTTGTCTACAATCCAACCCCAATCACCGCAAATCGTTGTATTACTACCCCAGGGGGACGTAAATATATAGGTAGTATTTTTATCCCCCGTGCTCGCAGCCATCATACTCGCATCCAGCGGCTTCTCTGGTAGGAACGCCTTTCTGACAATGCTCTCCAGGTTATTCACGACATAAATGTTGAACTCCTTACGAATACCCTGTGAGGCTGTCTGCTCCTCAGCGCCACCACTGCGACCGAGGAACTCGGAAGCGTGATGCATCGCATCAATCAGGGCAAGTTCAATGTCCACACCCGCGCCAATACCATGCACGTTCTGGAGGCTCAAGTTCACTGAGTAGCAGGACTCGAGAATATGCCACGTCGTCGGTGACGCCTCCAATAAATCACTCAGATCATCCCAGGGTAGCTCTTCATCTCCCACGCGCATTCCTCCTGGTGTTCCGTGGAAGACGTAAATTGAACCTAAATACTGCTTTTTAAGCTTCTTTTCAAGGTGCTTAACCGAAGAAACCGGTATATAATCTATCGGGGCATAGTATCGTGAAAGGACAGCATAAATTTGCGCGGCGGCCTTTTCGGTCGCAGCGTCAGATTTATCATAAATTACGGCAATTCTCTGTGATTGCCTGGTCGTACTAAATGCGCCAGTAAACATGCTGGAAAGTAAGATACAGATTACGGCGACGGAGAAGAGCTTTTGATACATTTAGACTACCTCGAAGAACTTTATCGCTGGTATCCAATCAGAATATACTTTTCCATTGGCGTCTACGAATTTATCGCATGTGATTGTTCCTTCGTCTACTTCTAACTCAGCAGTATGATGTATTTGCGGATACGAACCTGTGTGTATGATGTAGTCGTAAGTTTCGTTTGCATACAGCTTAAACGATCCTGTGAACGAAAGATTATGCCAATCTCCTTTGTACCCTTCCCACGGCTGTGTCTCGATACTCCAGGAATCATTGCTAATTTTTGCATATTCCGTATGCCCACCAGTTCCTGCGCATGGATACGTGTAAATCGTTGATACCGTAATCGTCTGGTTCAGTTCTATTGTACCGTTATGCGCTCCCATTATGCTCGGATACGTTCCTTCGCCTGTGTCGAAGACCACCTGCTCTTCAACCTGACAATCCGGATCTACCCCTTCAGCACAATCCGTATCACACTGACCATCCGCAACTGGATTGCATATCCCATCTTCTGCACCGCTCCGGCAGTCCTGTGGGCAGGTTACGTAATTTTCACCTATGCTTCCGTTGCACACACCATCAGATACACAGTTTACTTCTGTTGTCTGTGTATCGAGATATATTAAAACATCGTCATCTATACGAACTTCTGTTGCCGAATAGCTGTGCTGACCCACGAATACCGGCAGTAAGGAGTATGCAAACGATTTTTCGCCGTGCGCAGGAACAGTATCTGAGAATTCGACATAAGGCATCGGGGGTGCTATCATACCTGCTGGGATTTCCGGTATATTCAAATCACCATACACTATCGCCCCTGCTATTCTCTCTCTCACGGTTACATTTATCGCGTAATCATTTTCGTTTTTCACTGTTATGTTCACTCTGACTATTTCTCCAAGATGAATTTCATCAAAGACCGTCCGTGTTACTGTGATGCCCCCTTCTGTTGTTGACGTTGTGTTAAAAGTTGGGTTCGGGGGGACTGATGCCCCGGCAGCAAATCCACCTCCTCCACCGGCGTGCCAAATGGGTTCTTCACATCCCCACACTTCAGTTCTTGGTGGGCAATCTACCTGACCATTATCATTTGCACATACATCACTGATGTAACTGCAGTAATAACAATCATTACATCCAGGTAAAGCCATAGGGTGATAACCATTGCAATTTCCAACTGTATCTACCAATGTATAATTGGAATCGCCAGGGAATCTTATCAGATTAAAAGAATGCGCACCATCCGGACAGGCAGAGCCTGTTGTATACACCTCATCTGCTTCATAGCCCGACATTCTCAAAAGCGTTGTCAGCACCACGGAATAATCAACGCATGTCCCAGTGGACAAAACTTCTGTTGATACATGCGCTGGAAGATGTGAAAAACAACAACTATTCGCACCTATATCTGTATCTGATGTCCATCCATCTGGAGTCCAGTCAGAATGCCATCTGCAACGTAGCAAAGCGGTATTAGCATGAACCCCATCACCACAGTTCACGGGTTCAAAACCACCCCAGCAATCAGGCCAGCAGATTCCCCAGCACCATGTCCATTCGTATTCATCAATATTACAACAGTAATTCAAGCCTGCCGGTGCTCGCCCTATACAACTTTCGAGTCCCAAACCCCAAAAAGTATCTGCTCCACACCAGATTTCATTCCAATAGTAATCTTGCATATACTCTCTCTCAGGACCAAGTCCATAGATTTCATACAACCCTATACACCTTCTCAGATTGTCATAATTAAGAGTGGTATTTAATCCAGATTGATTGTATGCGTCATCTGTATAATCATGGCATCCTGGAGCAATTACACCATTTTCAAAATAATCTACACAACAATCCCTTGCCTCTTCCACGTATGGCAATAAGTTATAACCTTGATTTGTTCGATTTACTTCAAATAAATCACATGCTGGAACATTCTCACTAAAAATATCACGTGCTGGATCACCCAAATATACATTACTGCCTTCGTGGTAAGGCCACCCGTGCTCGCATGGTGTGTCTACTGGAACACCGACAGGATCACAAATGGTAATAACATCACCGCTCACCAAAAAGTCAAGTTCGCCGTGTGGGCATCTGCATATATTGTCTTCGGCGCATATTCTACCATCTGAGCAATCCTCATCTGTTGTGCAGGTTATATTACAGCCTTCGTTTATCATGCCGTTACAGTTTTCATCTATGTAATTATAACAGATTTCCGCCCTGCCCGGATGTATATAATCGCGCTCATCATCACAATCGGTGCCCGTTGGACAATAATGGGCATTCCTCAAGTAGTGACCATCACCATCTTCATCCACACAGTTACAATCATCGTTTCCACTGCAATCCTCATCCACGCCGTTACAGTAAATTTCCGCTGCATTTGGATGTATGTTTATGTCCTCATCGTTACAATCCACTTCACCACCCGGACTGCAGTCACCACCCTCTATTGCATAACCATCACCATCGTTATCTGTGCATTCGCACTGGTCTTCGCCGTCGCAATTTTCATCTATCCCATTGCAATTGATTTCTCTTGCTCCCGGGTATCTATTAGGATTACTATCATCACAATCAAATCCAAATGGACATGTTTCTGTCATCGCGGGAGCGCCATCATCATCATCATCTGGACAATGGCATTCATCTACTGCATTACAGTTCTCATCCCTGCCATTACAATAAATCTCGTCTGCTCCCGGGTTTATTGATGCGTTATTATCATCACAGTCATTTCCAATTGGACACTCAAATATATCAAAAATAGGATAACCATCTCTATCATTATCCGTGCAGTTCAATTCGCCGCAGCTATACATGCATCCTTCACTACTGCTGCTGTCATTCCAATTAGATACATCATCACAATAATTAAGCCATCCTGTATTTGAACCCAGTGGATTGTTTATTATATCCGTGTCTGTATTATTACATATATAGTTATTAGAGATCGTTGTATTTCTTGGGAATGAGAATGCAGATGAGGAAAAATAAATTCCATTTCTGTTTTTTATTATCCTATTGACATTTATGAGGTTGTGGCTCGAATAAAATGCCAGGTATATTCCGTAGTCGTTATCGTTTATTGTATTATTAGTCACAGTATTATTATTAGCATAAACAAAGTAGAGTCCGTAATCGTCATTTTTGCTTATCTCATTATCCTGAATTAATGTGTTATTTGAATGTTCTATATAAACTCCATGTTGATAAACGCTGTTTCCTATCTGGTTATTGATTATGTTATTATTGTTTGAGGAGTGATATAAATGTATTCCAAGATAATCATTCGAATTTGCGGTGTTGCCTGTTAAGGTGTTCTTTGAGGCATTATATAATACAAATCCATACTTATTCCAATTTGCAATATTGTCTGTGAGGACGTTATTGTCTGACTGGTCTAAATAAATTCCAGCGTCATCATTAGAATTCGCACTATTGTCTGTGAGGATATTATTGTCTGAGAAGTGATTCAAAGAAATACCCTTACCGTCATTTGAGTTTGCCGAGTTATCCGTTATTGTGTTGTCCGAGGATGAATACAGGTTAATCCCGTGCATATTGTTCTGTGTTATCTGATTGTCGGACACTATATTGTCCTCAGAATATTGCATATAGATTCCGTCATCACCGTTATTTTTTATCATGTTGTCCTCTATTCTATTATCGGCTGAGCGAGAAATATAAATTCCATATCCATTATCGTTTATGTGACTATCCTCTATTCTATTATCATCAGAGGTGTAAACTGATATACCTTCCACTCTATTACCATTTACGTAGCTATCGCTGATTAAATTATCATCGGCATTCGATAGATAAATCCCCCTGCCATTATTCACTATATAGTTGTATTTAGGAGGCAAAGGCTTACGTATTATAGGGAGTAGCTGATTGTTTTTTGAATTGCTTATATAAACCCCGTAATTATTATCGTCTATTGTGCAGCCCTTTATCTTATTACCATCGGCATGGTTGTAAAGATAAATTCCACGATAAAACTTTTTTATGGTTAAATCTTTTACAGTACCATTATCATAACCACTGTTTCCAATCCCCCGGACATACCATCCTGGCGGAGAATAAGAATTGATTAATCTATAACCATTACCATCAATAGTTATTCCATCGGCACCCACCTTTAAACCATCAGAGCCACGGCAATATAAATCAAAATTGAATGTACATGATTCGGTTACGGTATCCCCGCACGTAAATAAAGTCGTGGGATGTGCGTCAGCGATACAGCCGCGCTCATCGCAGCTCTTGCTGCAGGTTATCGAATTGCCTGCCGCGGCATTTAAATTGTCACAGAAATTATTACCGTGATTTCCTGTACTGGACGGCGATACCACAATATCCTCCTCCACATTTCCGCATACTGCATTTGAAGATACGGTGTTACCAGAGGTGCTTGCTGAGTGTCCTAAATGAATTCCATAATGTGTATTAATATCAATTGTATTTCTCCTGATCGTATTGGAGGACCCACCAGAGACCCTGATTCCATCATCATTATTATAAATATAATTATAGGTGATTTCATTGTCGTTCGAATCGGTTAAAGCAATTCCAAAGCGATTTGCTACTATTGAATTATCTCTTATATAGTTATGATTAGCAGCGCCATAAAGATAAATCCCGGTTTCAAAGCCCACAATCGTTAGATTTGAAATAGTGACATAATCTTTACCCTTATTGTTGTCAATTCCCCTACTGAACTCTCCACCCGTACCAGTTATGGCATGACCATTGCCATCAATATGGATACCGTCAGCGCCTACAATTAAACCCAAACCAGCACAATCTAAATCCGCTTCTAAAGTGTAGTCTGATGTTACGGTGTCGCCACAATCGCAGGTTATTGCTCCACCGCAATTTTTAGCGTTTGCAGTCCCGCTAAAACATAAAACAACTAAAAAAGCAATCAAAACAAAAAACCAAATTTTTATACCCAAATTTTTTCTTTCATTTCTTTTCATTTCCTTCTCCACTCCCCATCCTTGCAATATTGCGAATGCTTTTCCGCTATCTCCCCGAGTAATATTTTCCCCCATATTTAGGGTGCATTACCCGATTTTTATAATAGAAAATAATATATAAAAAGCTTTTCGATTTTTTTATGTTACCCATTTAGGTAAGAATTTTGTCAGTAATGTGATGGGATGTAGTTCAAGCGACATGTGAGCAAATTTTGAAACATCGTGGGTTGAATTACAGATCAGGAT
>Ga0190337_1000186_pt1 | contig 11764 bp, 11 predicted proteins | sample 4872041011_MG_FD_161677 | JGI IMG/M metagenome (GOLD analysis project Ga0190337, IMG submission 161677) | Hydrothermal vent sediment bacterial communities from Southern Trench, Guaymas Basin, Mexico - 4872-04-10-11_MG | ecosystem: Environmental > Aquatic > Marine > Hydrothermal vents > Sediment ...
AGTTTAAGATACGCGGCGCAGTTGATGATACCTGCTAAAATAATAGCCCAGCGGGAAAATAAGTCCGAGGTTGATGCAAAAGCTGTGGAGGAAGCAGCTAAACTTTTCTTAAGCATGAGCGGCTCGGCAAAATACCTCCGAGAAATGGAAGAAGCATTCCTCAAATAGTCCTTTGCTATTTCTTTCTTTTTTCCCAAAATATCATTAATATAGTTAGAAGCAACGCTATTTGTGCCACGTCTAAGTATGCTGGCGAATTTTTGTCTTTACAGTTTATAGTATACGTTAAAATATTAACGCTGATAGAGCATGTGGGGGGTAAAGCGTTAATAGCTAAATAGTGTAAAGCCACCAAAAAAATTGTTGAGAGATAGACGAAGGGCTTAGCCTGCGAGTACCCCGCTGATAATGTAAGAATGGATCCAAGCCATATGAAAAACGAGATTAGTCCCATCCTCCAGTAAGGATGCCAAGGAAATGTCGGAGCATAGGGGTACTCGCACAGGATTGCTTCGAAAGGTAAGAATGAAAGAATTATTATCAAAATGGCAATTATAACCGTGTCTACTATATATGTGATTATTTCCTCTCTTTTTTTCGAAAGGTTTTTTATGGATACCAAATTCTCGGCCCCCATCTAGCAAGCGATAATATTATGTTTACCGATATAACTGCAGCTAAATATAGGCTTAATCCATAAGTAATTAAGTCTGCCCTTCTATTGCGCCAGAATTTTTCTAAAAGTATCTTCAGAGATCTTCCTCCGTCAAGGGGATAGATAGGCATTATATTGATTACAGCCACGCTCATAGTAACTACGTAACTCCACCAAAATACTTTATAAAGCACTCCGTGGGGGTCGCTTGGATAATAAACCGTGAAATAAGCTCCAATTATGCCTCTCGACTTATTTTGAGGATGTTGTCCTATTCTGAGGGTTATGTTTAAGCGTTCTTCGCCGCGAATAATGGTTAAAACAACCCTATCTCCTGGCTTAAACTTTGAAAGAACCTTTGTAAGATCAGCTAAATTCCTTATTTGCGAATTATTTATTGCAACGAGAATATCTCCAGGCTCTAAGACACCTTCTGCTGGCATATTAGGCATAGTTTGCTCGATCATTACGCCCCCCGGAACCAGCACCAAAGTGGACGCCAGCAAAATCACTAAAGCTTCGAGAAAATTCGTCAAGCTGCCAGCGACCAAGACTCTAAGCTTCTTCACTGCTTCTGCTTTTTCAAATGCCTCCTCGACGGGTTCCACAAAACCTCCAGGAATCACCAGAAATAATAGAATCCCAGAAGACTCTATTGGGAGGTCTTCTGCTGTTAGAACAAATCCATGAGAAAGCTCGTGAGGCACAAAAGTTACTAAAATGGCTAAAGCGAAGTAGGGAATCGCGTCTAATCCCACAGTAACTCCCGGTATTAAAGGCTGTGTTGGCGCAGCTCCAGGAGCTCCTTTCAGAAGTAATAATGCGTTCAAATGCATTATGTAGATGCCATAGATCGCTAAAATAACGCCGAGCGGTATTCCTAATGAAGCATAAATTTTCCATATTTTTGAATATTTTTTGCCAACGTGCTCTATGAGATGGTTAAGTTTCTTTGTGCGAAGGATAATTGCTAGTCCATCAAACGATAAGCCATATTTTTCGAGCTTTTCGGGAAAAATTTCTTTGAGCAAGAAGAAACATAGGTAAACTGCCGCTATTGTTAAGAGAAATATACCTCCTTCAGAGCTAATCATGTTATCCACCTGCTAGAGGCTAACACTCAAGCCCACCCCAGTCCAATCCAAATCACTTTTCAGCTTTTTCAATATTATCTTTCTAGCTTTCGGTGCTGTCGAATGCAGAGGTATAACAACCTCTACTTTTTTCTTTCTGACCCATCTCATAAACAAGGGACCATCTAAAACGTCAAGAGAAGAGAGATTAAAACCACCTATAACAGCATGAATTTTATCATATTGTTCAAGCTTTTTTAAAATCCTTGTTATTCCATATATTGCGCATCCAATAACAACAACTATTCCCCGTTCTGCCAGATTAAATAGTAAAATTTGCTCATTAAACCAGCCTTTAAATGATAAAATGGAGGTAACTTCCTTCTCATTTTTTAACTTTCTTCCGGGAAACCGTGGTACTATAACTTTTTTTAATACATCTTTTCCATATGCTTGTAGAAAGCCGCCCACGTGGTGATTAAGCCAGACGCTTAAAAATGCATAGTCTACTGGGGTGTCCAAGCTTAACATGGAGGCATTGTGCTGTAAAATGTCTAAGCGTGGGCCAGAATCAAATAAAATGTTTACATGATTTTTATCATCTCTTAATATTAAAAAAATAGAAAGCCCCCTAACCGCTAAAAGATTGTTCAAATACGGGTTGGGTAAGTCGTCGACCAAAACCTGTATTTTAGCTTCTTTGTAAGTATCGGATAAACAGAAGAGATTTCTGTCCTTAACAGTATGAAGATGTACCCCTGGCATTAAGTCACCTTTAAATTATATTTCTTCTGCTAAAAGCTTCACCCTTAAATCTAAATATTTTTGTACTGGAGGAACTTTATTTAAAGTTCTTCTCTTACCTAGAAAATAGCGGTAATGTGGGAGGAATGAGCGAGCCGTTCATCGAGAAGCTGAAAGCTATTAAACACTTAAAAATAGTGGATACATATAGCGAAAACCCCAGTCAACCCAAGTTTGGGCCAGAGATCGAAAAACTAGACTTACCTCAGCCACTATGCCAAGCTTTAAAATCAAGAGGCATAAAACGACTCTTCGAATACCAACACGCAGCTATAGAAAACATCTTTCAGGGAAAAAACGTCGTTATCTCTGCAGGCACCGGTTTAGGTAAAACAGAAGCATTTCTAGTTCCTATTCTCGCAGATATATTTGCTAACCCATTCTCTCCTCACACGTTAGGCTTAATAATTTACCCTACAAAAGCCTTGGCTAGAGATCAGCTAGAGAGAATAAACAGCTACATGTCCTTCGCGTTTGGAACTAGAGCGATGGTTCTAGACGGCGATACACCAGAAAAAGTCAGAAGAGAAATTTATTCCCACCCACCACATATTTTAATCATAAACCCCGACATGATACATTTTTCACTGCAATATTCAAAAGACTTCAAAGACCTAATTTCAACAGTAAAATACATCGTACTAGATGACGCTCACGTCTATGCTGGCGTATTCGGGTCTCACGTAGCTTACGTAATCAGGAGATTAAAGCGTTTTACTCCTAAAGCGCAGTTTATAGTTGCATCGGCAACAATAGGAGACCCGAAAAACTTCGCCGAAACATTAGTTAGCGAGCACTTTATAGAAGTATCAGCTCCACCTTCGCGAAAAAACGAAATAATTCATGTATTAGCTAAGCCTGAGAGCGTTTCTAAGACAAGGCTAGCCATAGAATTAATGAAAACATGCGTTGAACACGACTTAAAAACCATAATCTTCGTTGACAGCCATAAACTTGCAGAGATCCTAAAAATCCTAGGAGAAAAAACTGGATTAAAGGTGGGGCTACATCGAGCTGGCCTAAAACCTGAAGAACGAAAGAAGGTTGAACAAGCCTTTAAAAAAGGAAGCATAAAAGTAATAATTGCAACACCAACCCTCGAACTAGGAATAGACATAGGAGACCTAGACGTAGCGGTACTTTACAACATCCCTCCTACAATGTCAAAATATATACAAAGAACCGGCAGAGTTGGTAGAAGAGAAAGAAAAGGATATGTAATTACAATTTTAGGAGACGACCCTATTAGCGCCTATTTTGAACGTCATCCAAGCGAATTCTTCAGCAGACCTCTAGAAAGGCAAGTAGTAACCTTAGAAAACGAAGAAGTCACAAAGATTCATCTGTTAGCAATGGCAAGAGATAAACCCTATACACTAGAAGAACTATCCCATTTTGAAAGGAGAATTGCTGAGGCACTCCTAGCAAATGGATTCCTAGCTCTAAGAAGACGAACCTTAAGAATCACAAGAAATGGGGCGCGCTTCTTATCTAAAAGACAGAGTCTAAGAGGAGTAGGCGAAGTCATAAAGATAGTTACGAGAAGCGGGAGGGTCATAGGATATAGAGAAATGCCGATGGCACTTAAAGAGCTACATCCAGGGGCAGTCTATTTACATGGAGGAAGACCATACCTCTCTTTGGATTTGACGACAAAAAGGGCTATTGTTGAGCCTTTACCCAGAGACTATCCATTCATAACAAAACCGCTGTTTTATTCGGATCCCAAGGAAATAGAAATGTACGCAGAAAAAAGGTATCGCGGTATATATCTTCGGTATGTAAACTTAGCAATAAAAGATGCCGTTTTCGGGCATGTCGTAAAACGCTTTCCGGGAATGGAAAACGTAAGGGAAGTTGAATTGGATAAAGAATATACCTACATCTTTAGGACGAAAGGCGCTTTCCTATACATAGAGCCTGAAAGTAGCTGGGATTTACTATCGAATGCCGAGGCTTTCCACGCTATAGAACACGCTTTAATCGCTGCGGCAGAAATAGTTATTGGAGCTGCGCCTACCGATCTAGGCGGAATAAGCTTTCCTTCAGGGCATATCTACATTCATGATGCGTATCCGGGAGGCTCAGGCATGTCGGCAGAGTTCTATAGAAGAATAGATGAGATACTGGAAAAAGCATTTGATATCATATCGCGATGCAAATGTATAGACGGCTGTCCACGATGCATCTTTTCTCCTTACTGCGGAAATAACAACAAAATACTTTCTAGACGCAAAGCTTACGAAAAAATTCGCGAAGCCTTACAACTAGAATTTAATGGAAGGGAAGTCAGTGCAGAGCATTACGGCAAGCCGTTAGTTTAGCAGAAAGTAAGACGCTATACGAGGGGAGCAGGAAACGAAAATATAGGAACACATTTGATTAAATTACGTTATAATATCTCTTAAGCTTGGTGATAGAGGATGTCGTTCACTAGTATTAGCATAAGAGAAGCCTTACAGCTTCCAGAAGATTCTAAAACACGTATTAGAGGATGGGTATATAGGCGCCGAATATATGGTGATAAAGCATTTGTCGTGGTAAGAGACTCAACGGGTATAATGCAAACAGTTGCAGCAAAAGGTTCTACGGCAGATTTCGAAGATGCAGAAAATATTACTATAGAATCTGCAGTTGAGGTTGAAGGAATCGTAAAGAAAGATCCTAGAGCTCCTGGAGGAAAGGAGCTGAAAGTAACGTCCTTTAAGATTATATCTAAAGCAGAGCCATTTCCTATAACTGCCTCCGCCTCTCGCGAATTTCTATTAGATATTAGGCATCTGTGGGTCAGAAGCCGTAAAATGACAGCCATATTTAAGGTGAGAAATACCGTCTTTCGGGCCATTCACGATTACTTCAAAAATAAAGGATACTACGAAGTTCAATGTCCAATGTTCATAACAGCTGCCGTTGAAGGTGGTGCAACGCTTTTTGAAGTTGACTATTTTGGGGAAAGAAAAGTATACCTAACTCAATCTTCGCAGTTCTACCTTGAGGCGCTAATTTATAGTCTCGAAAAAGTGTACACAGTTGCGCCGTCATTTAGAGCCGAAAAGAGTAGAACGAGAAGGCATTTAACTGAGTTCTGGCACGCAGAGGCTGAGGCGGCCTGGGCAGGACTAAATGATATAATGAAAGTGGAGGAAGAACTTATTACATATATAGTAGAGAAGGTACTAGAAGAAAATCGGCAGGAACTAGATTTCTTAAAGAGAGACATATCAGCATTGGAGAGAGTGAAGCCGCCCTTCCCTAGAATAAGTTATACAGAAGCCATAGAAATGCTGAAAAGAAAAGGAATAAAAGTAGAATGGGGAGAAGATTTAGGAGCGGATGAGGAGAGAGCGCTAACTCAAGAATTCGAGAAACCCTTCTTTATCTACGGCTATCCTGTCAAGGCTAAGGCATTTTATCATAAAACAGATCCTCAGAATCCCGAGGTCACTTTATCAGCGGATCTGCTCGCTTCAGAAGGCTACGGCGAAATCATAGGAGGGGGAGAAAGAATTGCCAACAAAAACGAGCTAATACAGAAAATAAAGGATTTCGGACTGAACCCTGACGACTACCAATGGTACATAGATCTCAGAAAATATGGAAGCGTTCAGCACGCTGGCTTCGGACTAGGAATAGATCGAACAGTAATGTGGATATGCGGGCTAGACCACATAATGGATGCGATACCCTTCCCCAGAACGATAAGAAGAATATACCCGTGATGGAGCCCCGGCCGGGGCTCGAACCCGGGACCTGCGGCTTTCCCGCTGAGATACGAGGCCGCCGCTCTGCCAACTGAGCTACCGGGGCTCGTAGTAGTATCTTTTCCCGGGTTTTAAGTATTTTTCGCGGTATAAAGCATAGCTAATAAATATCTCTAATGTAAAAATTGGATTAGGGTATTTTATGTGGCGCAGTGGTGGTGGCATGTGGATAAACTTAGATTATTATGCTTCTCAGATGTTCATGGCAAAGTAGATATCGTGGATTATTTTGTCGAAGAACTAAGGAAGAACAGAGAAAAAATAAAATTTGATGCCATAATTGCAGCTGGAGATATTAACAATCCCCAGAAGCCTTGGACCTTCACAGAAATAATGTCTAAATTAGTTGAACTAGAAAAACCAATATTCTACGTTAAAGGAAACTGGGATGTAAATCTTCCAGCACAAGAAATAACAGGCGTAGCGGATCTTGAAAAGATTTCACCTCTAAAACTAAAGGGCATTACCTTAGTAGGACATGGCAGAAAAACTAAACCTTACCATATAGACCACGATTCGCCAATAATCATAGTTACCCACTATCCTCCTTTCAGTATCATGGATAAAGGCAAAAAACTAAATGCTCCCAGGCAAACACAGCACTCAGGTCTTGTAGAAATAAACTACCTCGTATATCATTATAGGCCTATAGTACACATTTTTGGGCATAGCCATTCTTATGGAGGCGTTGATTGGAAAATAGGGGATACTCTATATATTAATGTCGCAAGGCTTGATAGAGTAGCTAAAAATGGCAAATATATCGGAAATTACTGCTTACTGGAAATTTCGCCAAATAAAAACATTCATGTAAAATGGTTTTTCCTTAATGGTTCATGGAAAAAATGTAGTGGCTGCGGACGCCTGTCAAACTTGCCGCCGGGCTGGACTTTATGTAGAAAATGTGCAAGCCGACGCGATCTTCGTTTTGAAAGCTTGCCCTCTCAATTCTCAAGATTACATATAAAGGTGTCCCTATTTGGAGAAAACAAAGCATTAATAAATGAAACAATAAATATACCATTAAAAACATTGGCAAATAAAGAAGCATATAATGATTTTGTAGAAAAAATAATCCTAGATAAATTAACTCAAAAACTTCAATCAAAATATGAAAAAATCCTAGTGCTTTCTAAAGATAAAGTCGTGGAATTTTACGGAAACAAAAACGACGGCTTCATCGTACCATTTAGCGAGCTTCTGTTCTCCTGTAACCCGAAAATTTACGGCGAAAAACTATGCACATTGATGCGGTTGTTTTCTAAAGATAAAAGAGTTCACGTACTTTGGGGCATAAAAGATAAGGGAACATTAACTATCGAATCTGAATACATCTTAATTTCGAGGGATCTTATACATAGTGCAACAAGAGATGTAGGGGAAGCTGTTAGAAAAGGATTTAGCCTTCTCGTGCTGGAGAAGAAGCTAGGCTCTGCTTCACCTCATTAACATATTCCTCGATTTTCTTTACATCTTTTTTATCAATATCTTTTTTTGATGCGATTTGTCGTCCTTTCTCGGTTATTGCATAGTAGTCAGTGTACAGTCTAAGAAATCCTGGTCCAACGAGATAAAGTACTCGAATATAGCCTCTTTCAACCATTTTTTCCAGCTTATTTTGAAGCTGTACCGAAAAGGGCGGTGCACCATAAAAGGTAAAATTAAACTTCACTTTCTTTTCTTTCTGTAATTCAAATATCATCTTATGTAATTTTGACCTAGAAACAGGCTTGCCATACTCGTTTAATAATATTAGTATGCGTTTATCTTTAGCGTCCAACCTTGTTGGCATTTTTACCGTTTAGTTTGAGATTTTTTATCCTAATAAACTTTTTACTCTGAAACAGTATTAAGGGTAAGATGAACTCTGAATGCGAGGTATGTGGTGCACCTGCTGAATACGAATGTAAACTTTGCGGTAGAAAAGTCTGTAAGGACGACTATGTTAATAATAAAGAAATATGTGCTGTTTGCGAAGAAACACTTTGTCATCTATGCGGACAACGTTTAGCTGTAGGCTACTGCGCTATATGCGGTAGACTTGTTTGCAAGGAATGTTCAATAAAAAGAGGCAGAGCGTTAATTTGCCGAGGCTGTGTAAAGGTTACTTTTTGAAGCAGAGCTTATAATTTTCGCTTAGAATTCCTGGTCGTTGTACCACATGAAGTATGTTGTAGTCAGAATGTTTAAGTTTTAAGCATATGGATGAAGGCTTTACTCCAAGCTTTCTGTATTCTTCTCTCAATTTACCTAACAAATATTCTATCGATTTTTTTAATATTTTTCCATGTTTTTCCAATTCTTCTTTGTTTTCATTGTATATTTTATCGAGCTGATGTCCTACGTACATTTTAAGAAAATACGCTATATTTGTTAAAGCTAAGACTATAAGCATTAGAAGGAGGTAATATTCGTAACTTTGACCCACGAGTTGAACTATTACTGCGACTAAGAGTCCCACTAAGCCGCCCATAAGAGTTTTATTAGCTAACTTGTTTAATCGAATCAACTTAGAATATTTTGGAGATTTAGTAGGTATGCGTTGTATTGCGCTTATGGAATTCAAGATGGTGTCCCAGGTAAGTGGCGCTTCTTTTAGTTTAAGGGAACTATATTTTTCTTCTAGTTTTTTAGTGTCAACGTATACGCCTAGGCGAGCCTTATCAAGTTCTTGAATTATATATCTTAATGTCTTAATTCGGCTAGAAATTTTTTCTCTGCTCATTAGCTTGCACCTTTCTGGAGAAGATAAGAAAGTAAGTCGCTTTTAGTTAGGATTCCCATGATAAAATCTTGCTCATCGACTATGATCAGTGATTTAATATCCTTATTTGCTAAAATTTCAGCGGCTAACGAAATTCCATCACTGGGGTGAAGAGTATTTCTCTGACGAGAGAAAATATCGGCTACAATCATTCTTCTAAATCTTTGCTCTCTCACTCTCCATTCGGCGCTCTTATATAGTTTCGTGATGGCTTGTAAGAGTCTAGTATCTGTTAGTATACCTGCAAGCTTAAATCTCTCTACTACTGGTAACGAGCTGAACTGTTGCTCGTTAATCATTCGCCGTGCATCAGGCACTGGAGTCGAGGGTGCTATCGTTTTCACGTTCGATGCAAGTATACTGCTGACTTCTAAAGGCTCGAACTTGAGCTTAGATATTAGAGTCTGTTTTGAAACGACTCCTACTAGTTTATGGTTTTCAACTACTGGAAGAAATCCTATCCCTTCCTTCATCATAATGCCTATAGCATCGCTGACTTTAGATGATGGATCTATCGTTATCAGCGGCCTTCTAATAAACGAGGAAAGATGGAATCTGGAGAGATCGGTCCTCCACGTTCTGGTAGTTCCGAGTTTTACTAGCACATCCTTTTCACTTATAATGCCTTCAACCTTTTCTTCAGATAAGAGAATTAAATGGCTGATCTTTTCTTTTTCAAACAACCGAAGACCTTGAACCAATGTTTCGTTTTTATCTATAGTTACTGGGTCTTTGTCCATAATTTTCTTAACTATAATAGATAATTGTGACATACGCAACACTCCATCCAATACGTTAGCTGTTAAAATATAAGGATGATGCGCTTAAAAATACTGGTCTAAAGTTCTGCGAGAACTTTTAGAAAGCATCTTTCTAAGCTTTCTAAAATCTTCTTCAAGAAGATTTTTTAGCCGGGGATTATACAGCGCTGCTGCGGGATGGAGCATGGGAAGAGCCTTACGCTTTCTACCCTCTAACAATATTTCGAATTCTCTTCCTCTAACACGCATTATAGAATCAACTTTGTATCCTGCGCGGCCTAAAATGTATCGAGTGCTATGACGTCCAAGAGTAACTATGATATCAGGGTCTATTATTTCGATCTGTCGTTCCAAAAATGAAGAGCAAGCTTTTATCTCGTCCTCCCTTGGATCTCTGTTATTAGGTGGGCGACACTTTACAACGTTGGTTATAAAGACTTCTTCTCGACTTAGACTTATATCGTTTAAAAGCTCGGTTAAAAGTTTACCAGCAGCGCCTACGAATGGGCGGCCTTGTAAGTCCTCAAACCTTCCGGGTGCTTCACCTATAAACATAACCTTTGCATAAGGGTTCCCCTCGCCAGGGACGGGCTTCGTACGATACAAACTTAGTCTACAGCGCGTACATTTGGCGATTTCCTCGTTAATCTTCGATAGTTCCTCCTTAGACATATTGTTCAACCTCTAAGTACGCTTTACCTTTTTCCACTACAAGAACGCCTTTTTCACCAGTTTGTAAGGCCTCTAAAGGGTTCTTTTCCGGCTTATCCATAAGCGGTATTCCGGCTAAAACGCAGCCTATTATTATAATGGGTTCACTTAGGATATTAACGATAGCGGCTGGTGCCACATTGTTTTTGACCAGTGAGAGTATTACATACGAGCCTACAGTGCTGCCTTTTCCATAAGGAAACACTAAAATTTTCCCAGCAATGGACTTTCCATAAAGCGCGTGTTTTTTATCTACTACTTTTCCAGAGCGGGGATCAACCCCTCCATAGAAAGATATTGGCTCGGAAGTTACTAAAATCTCCCCCTTCGCTGTTCCTTCGACCAGACCTCTGCCCCATATCTTCATGCGGTATCCCCGTAAAATACTCGAAGAATATTCTTACGAGAAAACAATCTTACATCATATCCCTGTGAGCTTAAATAATATGCAGCTTTTGCTGAGTCCACTAATGGTTTATCTACCCCCATACTCTTGAGGTCGGCAACGACCATGCATGTGTCAAAATAAACCTCTATTCCAGCCCGTGATAAAGCAGCTATTTCATTCTGCATAATTTTCTCGAGAACCCTAGCAGTAAAAACAATTACTCTACGTTTCGGTTTTCCCCACTTTTTAACGATGCTAGCTAGCCATCGAATTTCACTTGCAGAAAGGTGCGGACAACCCATAAGTATTGTTCCTTCGTCTGAAAAATCCGCTGGAAGAGCACTGTAAATATCATCAATGCTTGGCCTATATCTTTCAAGATTCTTTTCTTCTCCGTGAAACCTTACTAGAGCTACGCTTCCAGAAGCTCCTACAGCAGCTAAGAAAAGTTTAACATTATCGAGTTGTAAAAGCGAAGGCGGGTAATTTTTTATTAATGGCACTTTAAATTTCGCTACAGTGCCAACATAATAACCAACTGCTTGATAGAGTTCTCTCTCTTTAACTGTCCCTTTTATATCACTAAAATCTATGACTAGTCCTGGTTGCCTATTTTCTTCTAAACGATAACCGTAAAGCGGGGCTTTACCTGCTATAGCTTCAAGTAAAGCTAGCGGCCCACCCTCACGATTAGTGTAGAGGTTAAGAATACTGTTAGCATACAACACGGCATTGCTTTCCGCCCAGGCTACCTGAGAACTCGGAGGAATTTTCTCATAAAGATAGGGCGTACATGAAAGTAGCATCTTAAATCCGAGTTTTCTTAAAGAATCGAGAATTCTTAACT
>Ga0190337_1000189_pt1 | contig 11621 bp, 2 predicted proteins | sample 4872041011_MG_FD_161677 | JGI IMG/M metagenome (GOLD analysis project Ga0190337, IMG submission 161677) | Hydrothermal vent sediment bacterial communities from Southern Trench, Guaymas Basin, Mexico - 4872-04-10-11_MG | ecosystem: Environmental > Aquatic > Marine > Hydrothermal vents > Sediment ...
TGAAGCTCCTCTATTGTTACATTAGCAACCTCCGGCAAATATATCTCAACGGGTTCATTCACCAAGACTGTTGTTACTGCAATACCCTTGCTCTTTACAGCCATACCCTTAAGTGCATTAGCTATACCCATATACAAGGCGTATGTACCGGTATCAAGAGCCGGCTCTATCCTATATATAGTGTAGTTCTCTGAATCAATAACCTCGTAACCCACAAGCACCGGCTCTACGGGATAATTTGTCGAGTTGTACTGCAACCTATCTATAATCTTGATTGTAATAATGGATGCATTAACAAACTCCACCGAGTCAAGCTCGACAGTCATATATGCTTCAACCGATAAAATATCCTTGTTAAACTCGCTCCTTGCTTCCGGAGCTATATACTCCGTATGAGTGACAAACACTTTCACATCCCTAACCGCTATCTCCTCAGAACTAGTATTTGTCGAAGCAACCGTAGCATTTATCCACAGCTTAAGCACTGATAAAGAAGCATTGACGTTTATGACAACCTCTGTCCAGTTAGTACCTATAGTTGCATTAACAATCTCCGCAACAGTAACATTGTTCTCATCGAGAACCTTAATCCATAGCTGCCTATAGCTCCCAGTACCATTTGTCTTAGCAAACAACGTTACATTCTCTACAAGAACACCACCATAAGGCATAGCAATGCTTAGCTCACTTACAAGGGTGGCATTGTTCTCATAGTAAATCTCGTTAACCTCGAATGGACTAGCATATACCCTCCATCCATAAGGTGATGTATAGTTCGTCTCATAACCAGCAGTTGTCGTATTAACAGCCGTGAAGCTGTGGCTAAACTGAGTCGAGTTCGGAGCATAAACTATGTCATGTACTAGGATTACCGAGCTAGACGGAAGCCTTAGAACACTCTTGAGAAACTCTTGTCCGACACTAACCGAGGGCATAGGCTCTACATACTTCGCAACGAAAACCCAGTCAACAACAATACTGTAAGATGTATCTTGACTCCACACACCAAATCTCAACGAGTAGTTACCCGTTGGCACCGTCCCACTATATGTATACACCTTATTGTAGTCTCTGAATACTACAACACCATCACTCTTCCAGATGAACTCATCTACATGGAACTGTGATGTTTCGGCACCCGAAATTACATAGTTATTAATAGTGCCACCAAGAGCAATAGCCAAACAAAACTCCATTTGCTTGGTATGATGGAGTAACACCTCTTCAGTAGGTGGCACTGTAGTGGGTACATCTCTAAAGCCCCATCCCATGTCAACACCATTATACCATACCCTAGCAGCCGCATAGACCGGTAAAGTGAACTGAGTTAGCGATGCCACCGTAGACCGGCTTGACACTGTGAGAAGTGAGTTGGCAACAGAGGCACTACCCTCTTCAATGGTCCACTTACTTGTGTCAAGTGTCTCGAAGTCGTCGAAGAGCAAGAATACTTCTTCTGGGTTTCTATATGCTTCATAGGGGTTGCTACCACCATAATGCATTCTCAGTATAACTGTTCCGCTTGCCGGAATTGAGGGTACCTTTACCCAGACAATAAGCCTCCTCTCCTCAAGACTTATATACTGTATCCAGTAGTACAATGGATTGTCACTATCATCAGTAAAGTATATGTCGGTGCCATTCAGAGAAGCTATGTGGCTCCAATACGGGAAGTTCGTGCCGTTAAGCTCTATCCTCACAGCGAAATCAACCAACTCGGTACCGCTTAACTCATTAACAGTTAATTGTGCATAGTATTCTCCCTTGTACCCGGGCTTCCAACCAACAATAACTCTAGGCTCATCCTTAACTGCTTTCCTAACGGCTACCCAGTCAACGTAGATATGAGCACCGTAAGTCTGGAATCCTATACCACCATTGGCAATGTCTACAGAGTTGTATGTTACACAATACCCATCTACACAATACCAAGAGTCGGTTCCAACAAGCTTCACTTCTTGGATATGCCAATCAGTTGGTGTCGAACCAATACCTAAGGCAGCTAGTAAACTTGTATACTGCCCACCGCTCTTCTTGTACACTCCTATATGAGTCTCGTTAATCACCTTGAATAGGAAGAAGTTTGATGTATCCGCTGCCCTTGCTATCAAACCACCGTTACGTGGTGAAGAACCACCGGCAGCAACCATAACCCTTGCTCTAACCGTGTAGTCGGACCCGGTGAACACCGTTGTTTTCAGAAATATCTCCGCTGCATTAGTTCCGATAGTGCCGTGAAGCCTACTATAGCTTGTTTCCCAAGTCCAAGTACCGGACGCTATTGTATAGTTAGCCGATGAATCCGTGTTATAGTCATCGAAGAACAGAAACACCTTGTGGGGATTGCTGTACTCTGGATAAGGTGTTGCTTCACCATAGTGTAGATATATAACCTTCGTATCATAGGCTGATAAGTTCAGCTTAACCCAGATGATAGCCTTCTTCTCCAGTTGACTATAGTATTCAACCCAGTGATACAACGGGTTACCGCTCTCATCGGTGACATATAGGTACGTAGCATTAGGTATTTGTTCCCAACCATCAAAGTTATTGGAGTTAAGCTCTATCTTTACAACATAGTCAACAAGGTCACTACCGCTCTCCTCAATAACTGTTATAGGTATGGAGCCATCGGGCTGGAACTTGAATGGACCCTCCCATATAACATTGTCCGAGTATATGCCATAGCCTCCTAGAAAATCGCTTATATCTCTAGAAGTGTAGCCTACATGCCACTGCCCACCACTGCTCTGGGCAGAATACCATACGTGAAGCGTTGAGTTGTACACTATGAATGCAACTCTGTAAATCTTACCATCATCCCATGACCCACTAGATCCAACATCTAGTATCGGATAAGCATCATAAACAGTCCAGTTAAACCCATCCCACGAAACCGCTAGATAGACCCTTGTGTTCCCACCGGTTGAACCCGTAGAGCTGAAAGCCACTAGCATCATGTACATGCCGTTGCTAAGCTTCTGGACCTCTGGATGCCAAGGATTAATGTCCGTCCTAGAGTAGGAGAAGTTCACTTGAGTAAAGTTGGTCCAGCTATAACCATCCAAGCTCTCGGCATACCACACAGTGAATGGGGACACCGAGTGGTCAACAAACCACATCTTATACTTTCCTTCCTCCTCATCGTATATCACAGCCGGACTAACCATTCCTTGCCGCTCCAAGAGTACATACGGACCATTCCAATGAACACCATCCTTTGAAACAAGCAACTTGAGCTTGTAGGTCATAGGCGATGTAGTATGATTACCCTCAAGATAATACAGCTTGAACTCCTTCTCCTTGGTATCCCAGAGAATATCTGGGTCACAAAGATGATAGTTTACATAGTCTGTTGGTAAGTCCAGCGGGTTTTGGACACCATCAGTTTCCCAGCTTAAGCCATCTTTTGAGAAAGCTACCGAAGGATTCTCATAGTCATCGTTGCTGTTCGGGTATGGTGTAAAAGCCATAACGTATTTGTAGGGGTAGCCTGTCTCAAAGTACACTATAGATGGATGCACAACTTGTCCGCTACCATCGTATGTCGGTATGGCTAACGGCTCTGGTGCATTCGAGAGCGTAAATGGTGGCTCGGTCTGTGCATATACCGGTACCACTACAAGAACTAATGGCAAAATCAGAGCTACCACTATAAGCAACAAAGTTAATAAAGCACACATTCCTTTAGTCTTCGAAAACGTCACCGCATATCCCCAATATACTTTCTTAGAAGACAATGATTTTAAGTTTCTCTCGCCTATAAGAATATGGGGGTCGAACGGTGAAGTTCAGAAAGGTTTCTTCCATAACATTACTAATAGTACTGATATTATCAATGATACCCTTCAACTTTGCATCAGTTGCATCAGCAGTAACAACCACTGCTACTAGTACATCACAGCCACAGCTACCAAGCGTAGCCCTCGTGAAGCTTTGGAGCATAACACATTCTGCTTACATGGCAAAATTTGTCGGAGAAAAATACGTTGTTGTATTTGATTCACACGGTGATGTAAGCCTCGATGGAAGATTCATATCGGCAGTCAAGAATGCGTGGGTCTACAGAGTAGATAACGGTGAACTCATAGCACAGCTAACAGCCGATACCAACGATGCACAAGGTGATACTTGGGAAGTCACTTCATGGGAACCATTCCAGTATGTCAAGAGATGGGACAAGGCAGGGTTCTTCTCGGCAGACTCCAAGAGAATGGTAGAAGACGCTTCACTCTCAAACGCCGGTACCAACTCCAAAGTAGTGGACACCACTACATGGACAGCTATCCCGATTGACTGGGGATTCACAGCAAGTGGAAGCTACTTCTATGCTGTTCAGCTCGACTACAGCGGCTCGACACTAGCCGTAGGATATGTAGGAGAGCGTGCAGTTGCAGATACCAGCAAGCTACTAGTATTCAAGTATGACCCAGCACAAGGCAAGTACATCAAAATCTTTGAGCACACCGAGACCGGTGACTACGGAAGAAGGCTACAGATTACCCTAGATGGCAAGTACATCGTTGTTGGTGGTCTACTATATCCATATCTAGACATCTGGAAATACGATGAAGCTTCTGGAACATACGTTAGAGTAGTTCACTACCAGCTACCCGACAGCGGTGGTCTAGGAGGTCTAGGTATAAGTGACCCATACAACGTAGGCTACATAATCAGTGGTACACAAAACGGATGGGTCATAATAGCCTACTTTGACTCTGAAACCAAGGAGTTTAAGGTAATATACCAAAACAAAGAGGCACCCGATGACTCATGGATTTACAATCCATTCTATGAGCGATGGATTCCCAAAGTAACAGAAGTATTTGCCTTATGTACCCACCGAGACTCTTCGAGACCCGGCTACGGCATTGTTTATGATGTTCTAACAAACAAGACCGCTACATTCTACTTCGCTGCTCCGGGAGCAGAGCAATGGAGTGCTGCCGCTGTAAGCCCGAAGTCTAATTATGTATTCGTAGGCAATGCACTATACATGGTTGTTAAGAGAGATATACAAGCAAGAGAGCCTAGAGTAAGGTTCTGGGGTTCAATGACATTCTTGAGAGAATACCAAGACCTAGGCACATTGCTAACCCTAAGTGCCCCAGCTAAGGATTGGCACCTCTACTTCTTCAACGGCAGATTAACAATTAAGAGGGTTTATGTTGAGCCGGTTCCAGTTGACCTTGTTGAGGACCCGGACGTAAAGTATGGTAGACTTGCAAAGATGTACGATAAAGGACTAATCTCGACAAGGACCTTCTACACCGAGAATGCAGAAGTCACCGAAGCAGATATTGTACCGGGCACCGAGGTAGATGACATACTCTATGAAGAGGGCATTGAAAACCCGGAGAACTACATAGCAACAGTAAGTTTGACACACTTCACACCACCACCATACTTCTGGGAAGGACATGCATGGACCGGCTCCGTAATCAGAATACCCCTTGACAAACCAATCAATGTCTACGATGACATAATGCTACAGCTAAGCACCTCGATACACACATCAAGCCTAGCATACGACAAGAACAAGAGAGCATTAGCAGTCCTAGGAATACCGGTTGAAATAGGTGGAGGAGTCGGTATCGGAGCAACAGCCTATTCAAAGATTGCCAATAGAATACTGATATGGTATGCATCCAAACACGCTGTAAGCGTTGGTAAAGCTGCTGCCGTTGCAACATCTCAATCAGTTGCAAAAGTAGCCGGCATAGTCGGTATAGCTGTAGCAATCTGGGGAGGAATTGATGCAGCTCTTGTCGAATGGGGAGGACTCGGTGATGTCAATATACAGAACTGGATAGTGCTAGCACCAACAGTAGAAGACAGCCTAGGAAACAAATACACCGCTATACAGCTAATACTACCACTAGAAGAGTCGGACAATGTAGAGAAATACTACGATATACTCTCGAACTACTTCAGAGAGCTAGGATACCTCGATGTAGGCTTTAGAGTAACTTACCCATGCAGAACATGGGATGAATACAAGACTCTGTTAGCAGCCGGCTACTCTCCACAAGTAAAGCTCGATGACCTAATAGAGGAGACCATAGCAGCCAAGTATGGACTCGATATCAATGAACTTAAGATAAAAGGAGTTGACGTAATCGTTGTAACCGCTGTAAGAGCTAAAGAAACATTCTGGGAGTGGCTCTTCGGTTTAGGAGGAGTTGACTTCGATACAGTTACACTAGTAGGAGCAGCCACCATAACGGTGAAGGGCAAGCTCAAGGCTGGAACCATAACGGACCCATCAGAGATAGCAGCCCTCCTAGGCAAGGTAACCATAAACGGCATCGAGTTTAAACTAACACCCGGTGTTGAAGGAGCCTACACCGATTTCTCATTCAACTTAGGAGCTAGCGAATTAGTAATTGATTTCGGTAAGAGAACCGGCTACTTTGCAGACCTAGTGATAGATGCAACGGTAATGGTGAAGAAAGAGTTCGAACCATTAGAGGACTTTGGCTATACAGCAACTCTTCACTATGATTGGCAAGACACACTAATCAGAATAAGCAGAATCGAGTTCACCGACATGCCGTATCCAATGCTTAAAGCCGAGAGAATCTTCGTGTACAAGTACGGCAACTTCACCAACGATATTACAGATGCTTTTGAGCTAAGCAAGGTAATTGATGACCCAGAAAGCCCGAGCGGAAAGCTCTACTACTACATAACTGAGGAGAACACGCTATATATTGACCCAGCCAATGGAGGAATGATGCAACCATGTAAGACCTATATCTTCAACTACTACTATAGGGAGCCACCAGATGTCGGCATAATGGTCTTCCTAAACGGGACCAGAGTAACCTCGACACTAGCCCACCATGCAACAGTAGTCCTCAATTCTACTGCTGAACAAGATGTTGAGTACTCACTAACCATTAACGTGAAGTACTATGAAGGATTAAAAGAGAAGACACTTATGACCGAGAAGCTTACAGACATGATCCACATACCGGCTAACGGCACAGCATACAAGATATACGATATAACAAGCTATGTTGATGCAGCAATAGAGTTCATGCGTTCACAGAACAAGACAGCATTTGTAGAGATAATAGCGAAGATAGTGAATGCACCTAAGAACTACTACAAAGTCAATGATGAGTTTAGAGTGGTCTACTACCCACCACCGCTGCTACCTTCACCAGTACCACCGGGAGTATACAATGTAACTGTCAAGGTATACGAGTATGTATTAGAGAACAGCTCGTGGATTCCATCAGCCAATACAACCGTAGAGGTCTACTATGGAACAACAACCGAATCCACAGTAAACTATACTGCTATAACAGATGAGAAGGGAGAAGCAAACTTCACATTAGAAGCCGGTACATGGACCTTCAAGGCATACAAAGAAGGCTTCGTGGAAGCGGTTCTAACAGCACCCATATACAATGATACTGTTATACAGCTCTACTTAAGCCCGGTACCACAGCCACCCTCCGAGAATAGGACCTATGTAAAAGAGAATGTAACTGTAACATTCAATGTCTATGACTCAACAACCGGTTCACCAATACAAGGAGCCAACATCACACTGGTGTTCACCGAGCCAACGAACAGCAGCTACTACGGCATGTCATTCAATGCTACAACCGATAGCAGCGGTAAAGCAGAGTTAGAGATACCTATAGGATTCTATAACATAACCGTTAATGCAACCGGCTACAAGCTATTCGAAGGACAATACCTCTTCGACAAAGACACCATTGTTAACATCGCAATGGTACCGGAAGGAATCAACCTAGCCAACTATGCTAGCCTAGAGGTAAGAGTCTACTACGCTGATGGCAAGCCATACACCGGTGCCCATGTAGAAATCTACAACGCAACTGATGGCTCACTAATAGCGATGCTAGCCACCAACAGCTACGGTAATGCAACACTGCTACTACCAATCAACCAAGACTACAACGTAACAGTAAAGGTTAGCGAGCCACTATACAATAGAAGCTATGAAGAGTGGAGAGTCATAACCCTAACAGAAAACACCATAGTAACATTCGTAGTGCCTTGGGAGTCGCCACAGCCACCGATAACAATCAATGGCACACCATACTACTGGTTAACAGTACAAGTAGTATGGGCTAACGGGCTACCATTTCACGGAGCAACCGTAGAGGTATTTAACTACACATCCGGACAGCTAATTGACTCACTAGTGACAAACGGCACCGGCACAGTCCACTTCCTACTGCCGGCATTCCAGAAATACGTTATATGGGTTAATGCAACCAACCCATACAACACAACCCAGAACTATCAAGCAATATTCATAGTTAACCTAACCGACAATAGATGGATAACCGTAGAACTGCCTTGGCTATCAGAAGAACCATTACTAGCACAAAGATACAGAGTCTATGTCTATGCATACGATGTAACCGATGGAAGCGGAATACCCGGAGCCACAGTAATCCTCAGAAAAGGAGACTTAGCATGGGTTGCTGAAACCGATGAGACCGGACATGCCGAGATATGGATACCATTCCTAGGCTTATACAATGTAACCGGCATTCATCCAGACTATGATGTTGTATGGAGAAATGTACAAATCTATGAGAACAACACCTTAATCAACCTACCAATGAGTCCAGTAATAATACCACCGGAGCTATATCCACCGCTCAACGGCACCTATCCACCAATATACATCAATGGTACTCCACACTACTGGTTAAGCGTGCAAGTACTCTACAATGATGGCTATCCATATCATGGAGCCAACATCACCGTATATGACTTAGATACCGGAGAAGTAATCGCTACGGGTGTAACCAACGGAACCGGCTTCGTACACTTCCTAATACCAGCAAACAAGAGCATTAGATACACTGTTGATGCTGTAAACCCAGAGAACACAACCGAGACCTACCATGATGAGAAAACAATTAATATGACACAGCACTACTACTTCGTACATGTACTGCCTTGGGTATCCGAGTACTACAGTCCAGAAGTATTCCTTAAAGAGCTACACTTCATCATACATAGAGGACAAGGCTACTTCTTCGGCAATGTAAGCCACCTAGTGCTGCTAACAATCTGGACCAATAAACCACAGAATGTAACTGTATTGATAGGACTCTACAATGTAACCGGTAATACTTGGGTCCAGAACAAGACCGTGACACTATCGCTGGTAGAGGGAGTAAACACATTCTTCGAGTGGATTAGCGTAAATGCCTCAACCGGTGGAAGATTCAAGGTATTCGCTAATATAACTCAATATGAGTATGATACAGACCCAACCAACAACTGGTTATGGAGTGAAGAACAATTCCTAAAGCCACAAGTAGACATTGAGGTATTCGTGCTGTGGAGACCGATAGAGCAGAAACAGCCTTGGAGCTTGTTGCCAGAAGACCTTATCGAGATTGACATTGGTATTAAGTTGCCTATAAACACCTCAGATATACCGGCAAAGCTAGAATGGAGAGTAGAGAAGTATGACCTAAAGAACCTAGTATATGAGATAGAGCGTGGAGCCGAAGAAGAAGTTAGAACAGTACAACCCGGCATTATATGGAGAAACGTAACAGTCTCAGTACCTTGGACCTCCAAGATAATGGTAACGGCTAATGTAACTCATGAATGGGAGGATTTCGGATACAACAACTTCGTGAATGTCACCATAACCATTGACCCAGATGTAAAGATAGAGCTAGTAGATGTACCAACCGCTGTCATGGAGGGTAGCATATTCAAAGTAACAGTAAATGTAACATCCAACGTCGAACCCGGCAAAGGAATTGGATGGGTATCACTAGTAGACAACACAACTGCAACATTAATCAAGAGAGTAGAAATAGAACTAGCACCACAAAAGACAGTTGAAATCGAAGCCAAGGCACCAGAGAATCCGGCAACATTCTGGATATTCAGAGCACCAACAACAACCCACCAGATAACAGCACAATTTGCCGGCTATGACCTATACCTAGAGAACAACAAAGATGAATTCACTCTAATAGTAATGAGCTACCAGTGGCTAACCGTAATAGCAATAATAGTAGTGATAATTGCTGTCATAGCAGCATTCAGAGCATTAACCCACACCATATACGACATAAGGCAGAAGTCAAGGAAATTTGTGAAGAGGAAGAGCTTCTTAACCGAGTCTATATGGGACCATACAGAAGGAGGACAAGAAAGAAGATTCGTGAAGAAAAAAGAGGACTAGTCTTTTAAACTCAATCTATTTTTTAACATTTTCCTCTTTTCTAGTTCATCCATGAGAATTCTATCCCGGTCCTCTACCCGGTAGAAGTTTGGGTTAAGGCAGATTATATCATAGCCTAGCTTATCATACTTTCTATAGGTTGAACAAGCATTATGAGTGCATTTATTAATTCTAGGGCAAAAAATAATGACAATGTTTTCTTTTTCATAGATGAAGCACCTTGCTCTTTTGGTTATGTGTGTAACCACTGGTTACACCCGTAACCTACTCAACCCATTTCTTGAGTATTTCAACGGCTTCCTTGTTCTTGCCCTCGGCAATTAGTATTAAGGCTTTAGCAAGGTCACGGTTCCAAGGAGAAGCTTTAGCAGTTAAAGCCATATCTACCGGGACAGCAAAGTGTTTGTAATCTAAGTACCCAATAATTACTGCCAATGGTATGTACACCATGAAGAACACTATTGCAAATGCCATCAAGCTTGAAAACACTAGTTGCAGCACCGGCACATACTCTACCAGTAAACGATACTGTATAACAATGAAGTTAGCAAAAGATAAAAAGAATACAAGATAGGTGCTATGACCTCTACGGAAATAGGTCCAGAGCCTTAGGATAAAGTTCTTTGGATTCCTCCTAAAAGTTTCAATCACATTCATATTTCACACCTCAGTTACAAGTCTTAGGATATTGTTCTTGAAATCCAAGACAGACCTTATTTTCCACCACCTAGGTGGATTGATATTGAGGCTCCAAAAACCATAGTCACTATGATTATAGTTCTCTACATCAAATCCATGATCAGATACAATCAATACTGCATAACCATTAGAGTAAGCTACATCGAGCAAAGGCTTCACAGTATTATAGAGCTTGTAGTGGACCTCACGCAACCATAGCTTCATCCTCAAAGTCGGCTTAAGAACAACATGGAAAGCAATATCGGGCAAAGGACTATAGACAAATACCAAGTCATAGCCATCAATAACGTATTTCAATCCCTTTTCAACTCTCCTCCGGGTATCTTCAAGAGCTTCTTCAACAAGCTTCTTTCTTTCATTGAAAGGCTGCTCAACAGCCTTAGCAAGAGAAGTTCTGTAGTACTCGTTATGCTCCTCGTTATAGCCGGGCACTTCATGGGCATAGACCCTATATCCTTTGGAAGCAAGTATTTCAATGAAGCTGCTACTCTTCATCGTTTTAGGCATGTTTGGAGTATACACAGTATTAATCAAGCCTAGTTTTATCAAGAGATTTCTAATACCTAGTTTCTTGTTTGGTAGTAGCTTCTTTCTAATAAGATAGAGCGAGTATAAGATGCCCCATAGCTTGCGGCTTCTCTCTTCTTGAATATAGTCTAAATCGTAGCCAAGCTTCTCAACATTCTTGCCGGTAGTGAAGCAGCTCCAAGCTATA
>Ga0190337_1000190_pt1 | contig 11619 bp, 14 predicted proteins | sample 4872041011_MG_FD_161677 | JGI IMG/M metagenome (GOLD analysis project Ga0190337, IMG submission 161677) | Hydrothermal vent sediment bacterial communities from Southern Trench, Guaymas Basin, Mexico - 4872-04-10-11_MG | ecosystem: Environmental > Aquatic > Marine > Hydrothermal vents > Sediment ...
CTCTAAGCATCTCTTCAATCCTCTGCTTCTGCCCCTCTCCAAAAATTATTGGTAGACTTACTCTCTTGCCTTTAGTTAGGCTCAGCGTAAGCCAGTATGGTGTCAGAACATTCGTCGTCTTTGAGAGCTTGCAGCTACGCTTATCAAAGCGCATGGACACTCTCTTTAGGCTTAGAGTGCTGTCCTCTTTCTTGTTTTTCTCAAAGCTCTTCAGCATCTCAATGGCTTTGTCTCTCGCTGTCTGAATTAGAGCGGTGTGAAGGTTGAAGCGTTCTTTAGCTTCTTCGTAGCAGCTTCTGTGCAACGCCGACTTAGACTTGCAGTTGAAGTGCAGATACCACTTCACAAGGCTAAAATATTCTTCGAGAGCTCTGTTCAAGGCTAAGACCTTCCCTCTGTTCGGCTTGAAGATCTTTCCTACGACTGTCACGTGAACGTCTCTCTGCATAGGAACATCCCCTGACTTAACTAAGAGGTCAGAGTATTTAAATATTCTCCCTCACCTCCCCTAATTCATCCCCGCTCTGAAGAGCGGGGTATTCTTAGCGACATTTTTATAATTCGCAGCAGAGCGGTTGCAGCAACTGCAACAATCACGCAGATGCCACCGCAGACACACATTTCAGCCGAACATCACATCCTCTCGTGATTCTGCGAGTAGCTGGCATAAAGCGTCCCTGAGCCTCCGCAGCGCTTCTTCGTCACTCAAGGCGCTTTGAGTGATTATTCGCTCTTCTGGCGACGCCAGAGAGATGAAGAAGACTTTTGTTCCATCTTCCTTTTCAAAAATGTCCCAACGGACGAACTTGCAGTAGATCTTTCTGAAGCTGCCCACTTCTTGCTCCCACTCCTCCCTGCTGATGAACTCCCAATCTTTTCCTTCGCTCACAATTATAACTACCCTTGCAATATTAAAATAATGCTTGGCGAAGGGTGTTCAGAGCAGAGTTGTGTGAATTGTGGGATGTTGTTGAAGAGAACTTGCCCTTTAATTGAGTTTATTTTGTTACAATATAAGATGTTTTTGCAGTTAAGTTATGATAGTTCGCTTTCTGACTTAGGGCGAAAGATTGCTCGTGAGAGCGCTGAAGTGCTTAAAGGGCTTCTGATGCGTCGTGGTATATTTCTGACTTGCTGACTTACCTCTGCCCACACCACTGTCTTTTCTTCCTTATAAATCTTACGAAAGCTTTATAAGCCAAACCCGCCGTGCTGACCATGCCGATAGTGGGTGTGTGCCTTTTTCCACCACCTTGAAAGCCACAATAAAATATTTAAGTAGAGGAAACTAAGGCATTATTGAGGTGGTCAAAGATGGTGCGAACAGGGGTGAGGGCTAAGGTTCTTGAAGGAGGTCGTATCAAGTGGATAGGGCGGAAGCTAAGACCGAGGGAAAAAGGAGGGCCCTTGCTTGCGTTGCCTCCAGAGCTGAAGGATTGGGAAGGACGGCTTGTAGAGCTGGAGCTTCTATCAGAGCGTGAGCTGATTGTGAGGCTGATGAGGGAGGAAGATGGAGAACAAAGGTGGTGAAAATGGCGATAACACTATTCATTCCTTCCATCATTTTTAACCATTACAACGACGAGGGTTCTCTCCGTAAGTGTTCCCATTTTGATACCTTAGTATACGCTCGTTTACCCCGTTCTCTTGCATACAGATGGGGAAAAGCTCTCATACGGTTTACTTCCTGGGCAGAAGGAGACAAGAAAAAGTTCCATCCTCCAACTATGAAGAAAATACCGGATGAAGATTTCAATACTTTTCTTGAACTTCTTTTCGGCCCTGGTACTCGGCCTGTCACATACGAATTATCTTTCTCAGAAGAAGGTGACAGGAACAGTGAAGCGATTGTTGTGAGGCGTTTTCTCACTACCGACCTACTCATGCAAGGTCTCTATCATCTATGCAAGGAGTTACAGAAAAGACTAGGCCTTGAATTAACAGAGGTTGTCAAGCATCTTATGGAGGTCACGGGTAAAGTTAGACTCGGCGTATTTAATACTAATAAAAACGAGATTGAGAATGTAGTTGTGGCGCTCCCTTCCCCACTTGAGAAAGTTCTTCTTTGGTTGCCATTTGATCTAAATTCGATCTTAGCATACTCGATCTGTGTGGCTTACAAAAACGATGGAGAAGAAGTTCCTGAGGATCTAATGGAGGAATTGGAAAATAGACTTCATACTCTAATAAATGAAAACCTTCCAGATAAGATAATATTACCGGTAGAAGAGGAATGTGAGAGTAAAAATATAACTATAAAAGGTAAAAACAGGGATAGAACTATAAGAGTTTCCCGCGTAGTAGAAGGAAAGCGGTTTTTTCAAGTCTTTTTCAAGAATGGGGAAGGTAGAACATTCATTTGGACGCCGAGGTGGTCAGAGATACGAGATCTTTACAAGCGTGCGATTCTCTACGAGCTTGAGCATTATGGTTTCAATTCCGACGAGGTTGAAGAGTTCCGCTCTCACTGTGAATTCCTCACGTCGCTTCTTCAGAGATTAGAGGGTGTAGGCGGCCGCTCCAAGCAAGCCTGAGAGAGTGCTCTACTTCACTCAGCCTATATAGCCCTATATAATACGCTGCCCGAATGGCCAATAATAGGGGGATCATGAAAACGTCTTGCTGCTTTGTACAGAAAAATCGGGAATCGGGCATTCTCCATTCTCCTCTTATATATATAAGAAAGAACGACGGAGAGGCGTCCTTTCGGTGCCCGATTTTGTGGACGAAATCGGGCACTATTTAAAGCTTACGGTAAAGAACGAAGGAGAGCGCTTTTCTAGCCCGATTTTCCGGGCGTTTTCGAAAAATCGGGCAGCGAAGGTTTACCTGAAGGGTGCAAGTATTTATATATGAGGGGTGGATGTAAATATAAGGTCGTGAAGGGGTGAGCGACATGAAGGTGGCGGAAAGGGTGATTCTGCTTGAAGATGGCCGCTTGAGGTGGAGGCGCAAAGTAACGGCGAGCCCGAGAGGAGGTCCGAAAGTGGCACTTCCAGCGGAATTGAAGAGTTGGGAGAACAAGTTCGTTGAAATAGAGCTGAGATCACCTCGCGAGGTCGTCTTGAGGCTTGTAGAAGCGGAGTGAAAGCGATAGGAACAAAATAGTGAAGAGAAGGTGAGAGCCTATGTCATCATACGATATTGACTATATAAAAGACCTTTGTAGCCGCTGGCGTGTAACACCACCACCATGCTTAGAATATCTCTGTGAGAACAAGCCAGAGAAAACGATCCTCTTCTTGAAGCGTGCTGGCATGCAAGGAGGAGGTCTCAAAATGGTTGCACGTGCGCTCAATTTCGACCTTCAGAGATGCGGTGATGATGATAACGAAAGATGGATTATCAATATGCAACCTGATTTAGAAGCAGCTCTTTGCAGAGAAGTTCCTGAAGAGTTCTGCGACCCTACATGCCAATTTTACCCATCACGGCGAGTTTTCGAGGTTCTTGAGAACGTCGAAATCAAAGCATACAAGGAGGAAGATGATGTCTTCTTTGATGTCTGGCTGAACAGAGAACATCTCACAATAAGACTATCACAATTTCAAAGAGGTTTGCAGACACTCCTTTGGATGGCTAATGAGCCCGTGTATTTTCTTACACTCCCACGAAAGACCACGAAGGAAATCATTAACGCTGCTCTCAAATATTTCCACAAGAAAGCGAAGAGGCTCTCTTCGGTGGAAGCGTACGAGCAGGGAATTTCCTTAGAAGGTGAAGAACTTCTTGATTATATCTTGGATTTTCTTTTCAACAGATTCTTCGAAGATGATGTTGCATACGAGGAAACAGACGAAAAACCATTCATTAAAGGAGATAGGATATACATCCCGCAGGAGATTCTCATAAATCACATGGGTTCTACATCAAAAAGGAGGCTCACGAGAGCACTCGCGCGTTACGGAATCAAAGTTAAGCGAATTCAACGCAACCTCAACCGCTTCAGAGCTTACGAAATACCTGTCAAGCTTTTCGAAGACTTGAAGATGCCGATTGAGAAAATCAAGGAGCACGCTCACAGGGTAAAGGAAGAAAGAGAAAGAGAATCAGAGCTTCTCGCACAAGCAGATATGAGGTGTTCTGTTGACGAATTAGTCGAACAATTCAGGGAAGAACTTAGGCGAGATAACGACAGTAGCGAAGGTGATGAAGAATGACTTTAATTGCTGTTTATGGCCCTCCAGGCACAGGCAAGACTGAATATGCTCTCAAGATTTTGGCAGAGGCTTCTTATGAAGGCCGTCCTTTCATCTACGAAACATACAGGCGGTGGATGACGCTTGATGCACGAGCAAGATTCGTAGATTTCTTTGATGATTCTGCCGAAGGTATAAAACTTGCACGAAAGTTCATCGTGACAACGCATGCGTTATGCAAGCGTCTTTTAGGCGCTTCGATTCTTTCAGGGAAGAAGCTCGTCTCAGAGATAAAGAAAGTGATGCGTGATTGCAATATTTTCACAGACGATAATGCGATAAAAGAATTGCTTTCAGTTATCTCATCAGATGTCGTTCCTGACATATCTGAACTGAAGACGCTTCCGGCGAAGATATACACAGCATATAGCTATTACGTGGACATGTTCTTTGACAGAGAGCTCTTTGAGGAACGCCTACCACTTGCAGAATACAGAATAAAACCAACGAAAGTTTACGACTTCACAGAGAGATGGATTGAACACCTCGACAACATAGGAATGGCAGACTTCCCATATCTGCTCGTGAGAGGTCTTGATGTAGAGCCTCCTTTGGTGGATGTGTTCATAGCGGATGAGTTCCACGACAAGACAAAGCTCAAGTTTGAGCTTTTCAAGAGACATTCTTCAAAGGCGGAGAAGCGCTATATACTCTTCGATCCTCAGCAGAGCATCTATGGCTACGCAGGTGCTGATCCAGCACTCTCGCTCAAGCTCTGGGAAGAAGCAGCGGAGAAGATAACTCTTTCACCCTCGTTCAGGCTGAGCGAAGAACAACGAGACTTCGCATCTCAGAAGCTCGGAAAATCTCTTGATTTCGAGTGTGCGGGCTCAACAAAAATCGAGAAAGTTTCGTGGTCGTTTGATCTTCTCGGCGATGATACACTTGTGCTTGCGAGAACTCGCGGTCTTCTCAACGACTTCATAGAAAACACGCTGCTTGGAAAGCCCATAATATGGGATGGTTTCAGAGGCTGGGCTTCTCGCAGAGAATTTGTTGATGTCCTTCTCAGATGCAGAACCTCGCAAAAACTATCTTACGATGAATTTCAGCTCCTCTTCAAATATCTCAAGGCAAGCGCTTTCAACGGCAAAAAAGCTCAACTGAAACGGAGAATGGACGAAGCCCACAAGATGGGTCGCATGTCTTTCAACGTTGGAAGCTTCCTAAGCAGAGAATTCCTGCGAGCATTACAAAAAGGAAACATCGACAATTTCTTAGACCTCCGCTTAATGGGAGAATACGCTGAGAACCTTCGTTCCATCCTGCAAAACAACGGCTATAAGCACATACACCTCCGAACAATTCACGGCGCCAAGGGTGCAACATTCGCAAATGTTGTTGTACTACGAGGCATAACCTCGAAAATTCAAAGAGCAATGCGATTTGATGACTTTCAGCGAGAGGAAGAACGCAGAGTTTGGTATGTCGCAGTGACAAGAGCATCTCAAAACTTGTATTATTGTGACTATCCGTTCACAATTCACACTTTTCCTGAACCTTAAGGAGGTGATGTTGATGCGTTGTGTTTGGTGCGGGTTGGAAACATCAACACGGAAGGATGGCAGAGTCTTCTTCTGTATGAAGTGTAACAAACCGCTTGTTTTTGAGCTTGAGGAAGATTATGTCGAGGTAATCAAGGCTTCTGACTTCTGCTTGCCTCAGCAACCGTTACAGCAACAACAGCAGCAACAACAGCGCCGACAGCAGCCACAGAAGCAACCACAACAACAGCAACAGGAGCAACAGCAAGATCAACAGCAGAAGCAGCAACCGCCGCAACCACAACAGCAAGAGCAACAACAAGAGCAACCACAACAACAGTCGCAACTACGAGCACAGCAGCCACGACAGGGGCAACAGCAGAAACGGGGGTGTGGTCAAGCCACCCTTAACTGGTGGTAGAAATGACAAAGTATAATGAAGTAGTTCCACTCACAAAAGAGCAGCGCATCAAAGAGAAAGCGGGCTGGAAGGCGCTCAAGTATTTCTACGAGCCAGCACCCCCTGCAGACATCATCCTTGCGAGGAACGAACATATAGAAAGAGTGGCGGCACTCTCACCAATTCAAGTCTTTGGCGAAGACGACAGAGGCTTCACATATTGGGTCAGCGCCGAAGATTTGTGGATGGTTGAAGGCATGCCAGCAGTTCATCGTGAGGTCAGCAAATACGAAATCGTCTTGGATTGCGAAAGCGAGCGCACTGCAAAGTTTGTGCAGAACACGCTTGACGATGAGAGAATCCCTTACAGACTCTTTGACTCTGGTGGCAGGGGCTTTCACTTCCACATTTTCTTTGAGCTTCCTAAGAGCAACAACAGTGGCAGTAGCAACGAAGGCAACAGTAGTGACGACGCCTACGACAACTTCAAGCGCTTCTTCATAGGTTATTTTCCTACCGATCTGAACTTAGCATACAGGCACGGCGTTCGTGAGATTTACTCACTGAACAAGAGAAAAGGCTTCATCAAATATCCTGTCGAGACTGTCGAGAGGGCGTATAAGACATGGAAGAACGCCGAAATTGTTCATGTGCGCTATCCTGTGTGGCGTCCACGAAGAAGTATCATGAGAGACTTTGAGCGATGGCTTGAACGAAGGGAAGAAGAGAAACGGAAGCGTGAGGAAGCTCTGAGGAAGAAGGGAATCAAAATCCCTAAGAGGAAAATTCCGCTAAATGAAGCCTTAGAGATATATCGGAGGCACTTAAACATTGTGAAGGAGACGCCAAAATACATACGTGCTCACTGCCCATTTCATCCCCCAGACAAACATCCGTCGTTTATTGTGGTCAAAGAAGGAAAGTTTGCAGGTTTATTTTTTGAGCATCACAAAGGGGGTAGGACTGTAGGTGATATTCACAAATTTCTGCGAATGCTGAAGGAGAAGATGGAGAGTGATGCGGATGCCTTGTGAGAAAGTAGAAGATAGACGCATCACACAACAATCGCACCCTCAGAAGAGACAGAAGCAACAACGACAACAGCAGCCCCACAGCTCACAACCCTCGCAAACCTCGCAGACAACACTCTCTGAGTTTGAGGCTCGCTCGCTGATAAAGCGAGCGAGGAGCATCATAGAAGGCTACTGAGCTTGTTGAGCTGCGAGCATCACACACCCTCAATCATCACACCGAAATCAATCGCAGTCTCGTTTTCAGGCATCGCAGTCTTCCCATCAAGCGCCACGCCCACATCATAAGCGCCTTTTTCCAGCGGACAAATCTCTGTGAAATTGTAAAAGAGCCAAGCGCTCAGATTCGCATTCGCCTCGTAGATAAGTCTCGCATCGCTTGCGTTGAAAATGAAAATCGTGAGCATGGGGTCGCCGAGCACATCAATTTCATCCTGCGAGAGCGTTGCCGTATTCAGATGAATGGAAATGTTGCACTTATAGTTTGTCGTGATAACTTTTCGCTTATAGGTGGAGATGTGGTATTCTTGCATAGGGTCTAACTCTCCGACGGAAACAGTCACGGGCGTTATATTAACCGTCGGGGGCTTGACCACACCGACGATGCGTATGCCATCATCTCCGCTTTCCTCCACCGACATTCCGCCCAGAACTGCCCCACCCACTATCGCTCCTGCGACAACTGCAACGACCAAAGCCACCAATACGAGTTTCATCCTACGCATCTTGGAATTTCGCACATAAATCCTTTAGCTTATCCGTCGGCATGACGATTTTAGCTCTGCCGATGTCGTAAATCTTCACAAATCCAAGCGATGCGAATTCGTAGGCGATTTTTCTTGTTGTGACGAATGACAGATTCAAGGAGTGCGAAATCTGCGATAGGCTATGCGGCTCCTCATTCTCGCATAAGAATGCTAAAAATTTTCGGCGTTTTTCAGGTATGAGCGCTACGAGCTCCCTCATCTCTCATCAGAGGGAGAACCAGTTAGTGCCGTCGCTTCGCAGTCTCACAGCATCATTCTGATTTGCGAGCGTTAAGGAGGAAGCGCCGTCAATAGTTTCTGTTCCGTGAGGTGCAACGGTAACCGCATTCGTGGAGCTGTCAATTTTCTTAATCATAACTTCGTAATTTGGATAAGCAGCAGGGTCAGGAAGCGTTACTGTTATTGCGCCACCGCTTGCATCCGCAAGTATGGTTTCATCAGCCCAAGTCATCGTATAATCCGTAGTTACGGTTTTCATCGCTGCTGCGTTGTAATTTCCTCTCACGAGAGAATTCGGTCCCAACACATTAAGAGGAGCAACTGATGCTCCAGACAAATAATTACGCTCATAGATATTATAGTCTTGATTTGCATCAGCTTCTGCAATGCAGTAATCAGGTCTGTTATCAGCAGTTGCTATTATAATATTTCCAAATACCTTATTATACATCGCATAGGTTGTGTCGTATGCCTCCAGATAAATGCCGTGATATCCGTCTGCATACGAGGAAGGATTAATTATAATATTATGTGCTATGATGCTGTGTTGCGTGCCTCGCAATCGAATGCCGTCCCTTCCCACATTGTATATTCTGTTGTATGCGATGACTGCGTATTTTCCCTTATATCTATCTATTCCGGGAGCGGCTCTGCCGTTGCAGTTAAGCAAGTTTCCGATTATAGCGACATAATCTCTATCATAAGGATAATATTTAATTCTTGCATCAATACCCGTATTGTATGCCACTGTCGTCTCATCTTTCCACCCGATAGTTATTATTTGTTGTCGGTTTCCCCCCCTCACATAGTTATCACATGCTACTTTTCCTGCAAATATTGCATCCGCGCCGGTTGTCTCAACAATCACATTTCCTACAATGACATGTGCGGCTCTACAACCGCTATAACACTCACGAACGATATTGTTAGATATAATCACGCTATCTTTGTGGTATTCTTGGTTCTTAACACTCAATGCATGGCTGCCTGTTAATCCGAGCAGAATATTCTTGTTGAACATTCCTTTTATGTAAGGCTCATCGGCCGGCAACAGATCTCCGTATCCGGCAGCTATCCCGTGGTATCCGTTCATTACAATCACTCGCTCAACTACGAATCTATCACAATAGCGGGGCTCTGAAGCGGAAACTCCTCCTAAGAAATTTATTGCATACCCTGTGGTCACATTACTTCCATCTATTACTATATCGGAAATTTTAACATTGAACACATCAGCCTCTCCGACTCTGATTATATCGCCTGTTGAAGTGTCTCCTGTGGGTTTTATTATGCTTGCTCCATATACGCCTTGAAGGGTAATGTTGTTTTTATTTATCAAAATTTGGTCAGATATGTTGTAAGTCCCTTCTTTCAGTAAAATACAACCTCCTGGGTTAATCAATGAAGGAATCCAGGGCAGAAATCCTGCATACCACTTTCTCAATATAGGATGCTCACAGGGAACTCCGAGCTTTTTTCTCAAAACGAGATAAGCATAATATCCTGCGGATGCAAAAGTCTCAAGCAGTTTTCTTGCCTTTCTCGGCTTCTTTCCTGAGATTTTATCGCTTACCGCAGCCGCCTTCTGAATGGCTTTGTTAATTTGACATTCGTCGCCACCTTTATCGCCACAAGTATCCACCTCTAAAACTCTTCGCAGACCGAGCTCGTGCTTTGAATAGTTCTCCTCCAAATTCAACCAGCTTTTCTGCTTAAGCTGCGCTTGCCACGCTTGCCTCTGCATTCCATCAATGAACGGCTCTATGTCTGCCCTCTCCCAGATGTCAAGATTTCTCAGTGAGCGGAGTAATCGCCCTCTCTGCTCGTTCAACGCTTTTCTTATCCGTCCTCTGATTATGTCCTCTGCCCTCATTTCTCATGCCAAATCTTGGATTGCTTGATTTATTTCGGTTTCGTCAGCGGTTCCATCGCATACATAATGACCTCTTTTGTCTTTTGAGTCAGTAGCAGCAACGACTCTCGTTTGCACGAACACATCATCTACTTTTCCATCAAGATTTGCATCGTATTGCTTGTTCTTGCTTCCTTCGGATTCAAGCTTTGCTTTGACCTCTGCCCAACTCGCCCTCCTCTTCGCCAGCGAGTATGAGATGACATCAAAAGGCATTTTCCCCACCTTAGCGTATCAGCACCTTCCACGCATCTACAACAACTGCTTTAGAAGCATCTTGATTCACAATCTGCACCTTTGTGTATTTTTGCAGCAGCGGAATTAAAACTGTTCTCTGCCTTGTAGCACCCGCCGAGAACGTCAAGTCAGCATAATTACCTGCATCCTCAGCGTCTTCAGGCGAGTCAAAGTTTGTGCTATCGGGAGAATAAAGCCACCTCACCTTGACACCTGCGGCGGCGGAAGCATCGTAGGTAGCACGTACAGTCACGACGACAGCGGAGTAGCCTTCGCCTCTAACTACGAACTCACTCGCTGATGCAGCGTCTATTGTCTGAGCTGACAGAACCCTCTCAGGCTCTGTCCTTTCGCCTTTTATTGTGAGAAGCGATGTGTAGCGGAGACCGAGCATTTCTTCTCACTTCCCTTTATCTCACTTTTATTTATAAAAATGTCGCTAAGAATACCCCGCCCTTCAGAGGGGGATGAATTAGGGTCGGTGTGTGAATATTTAAATACTCTGACCTCTTAGTTGGACCAAGGATGTTCCCGATGAGAGGAGGAGTGAGAGAAGGCGGCAGCCCATGTCTTAACGAGAGGCATGGGATGGAGGAGCTGTGAGCCCCTCGAACCAGCAGATGTGTCCGAAGGCGAAAAGCCTCGGGCGAACGCTAGAAGCCACCTGCTTTAGCAGGTGGTAGTTCACTTCTTGTGACTCAACATCAACGAAATAGGATAGGTGGAGCGTTTTTGGCGGAGTGTCAAATCTCCAGTCTATCTCTTTCGTTTTTGCGTCTATCGTCCTTACAGGTGTCCTGAGCGTGGGCATTTCTCACCTTAGACTGAGACTTGCACAGATTTCGCAACTCCTGCTGTACCATCCCATCCGAGAGCGTCATTAGGAGCGGAACCCTTAACCCCTCCGTCAACGGAGAGGGTTCCTTCCGTAATAGAAGATCTGTAAAAGAGATAGATTAATCCGCCGCCACCACCGCCACCAGTTCCTCTATCCTCTGCATCCCCCCCATCTCCCCCCCTTGCCTCTATAGTTCCTTGATTATTTATTGAATCGCTATCAACTATTATGATTCCTCCTGATCCTCCTCCACCACCACCCCCCATATCATAAGCAGATGCGGTCTCGCATGCCCCTCCTCCACCACCCGCACCCATCGCATCGAAAAACTCCGCTTTTTTGGATGGAGTCCTTCCAATTATATTTACGAGATACCAATCAACCAATGCTTTTTTCAACTCCGAGCTTATTTCATCTGCTGTATTGAAAGATAAGTAACAGCATACACCACCATCCCCGCCACTGTTCTCATTCCCCTCTCCGGCCCCCCCTCCCCCCCAATTTCCTACCCCGTAATTATGATACTCTGCTC
>Ga0190337_1000191_pt1 | contig 11613 bp, 18 predicted proteins | sample 4872041011_MG_FD_161677 | JGI IMG/M metagenome (GOLD analysis project Ga0190337, IMG submission 161677) | Hydrothermal vent sediment bacterial communities from Southern Trench, Guaymas Basin, Mexico - 4872-04-10-11_MG | ecosystem: Environmental > Aquatic > Marine > Hydrothermal vents > Sediment ...
ATATATATTGCCGTTTCTTCCGCTAGCTATGGTTGACTTTGCGTCAGCGGCATTGGGAGTAATAACTACGTGGACCTTTAACGACTTAACATGGCATTTCTGGAGCGTTAAGCCAAAACACTGGATCAAGTGGTTTCGTTTCTATTTTAATCCAGTAGATAAGAGAGTCATTTGGTATGCCAGAATGAAGTTGTTTTCAATACCTGTTTCACCGAGTCTCATGTTCTTTTCTACATTTTTACGCGTAATTATTATGGCTATTTTGTGTTATTATTGAAGCGTGCTCCTTTTATACTTCATATTGTATCAAAAAAAGAGATATGAATAAATATTGGGGTGAATAAGAGCAGTGCCTAGCGTAAAACGGTTGAAGCTTAAATCCCTTGAAGACTTAGTTTTAGCCGCAGTTAGCCTACAGATGCCAGTTATTAATTACGTTGAGCTGGACGGCTTTCACGTCTACTTTATCTCACCCTTTCCTTACTGCGATACGGGAGTAGTCTATTATTGTGTCTCTAAGGATGCTGTGAAGGCTAGATATGTTAAATATAACAAATTTACTGGCTCAGTGTCTTTCAGCGACGGAGTTCAGGGGGATACGCGATCCACTTACATACCTATCTTAGCCATAGAGGAGCAAAACCTGTTTTCAACTAAAGACCTTATAGGCAAGATTGACAAAAAGAAAAAGAAAAAGAAGAAGGCATAGACATAAAAGATACACTTTACATAATATTTACGCCTAGTGAAGATTTGGGAGGTGTAAAGAATGGGTGAAGAACAAGGTTACATACAATGCGTTTGCGGCCGCATAATAAAAGATCCTAGCGAATACAAACTCGTATTCCTCAAAAAAGAGCAGCGGGAAATCGACATCTTGTGCCCTAATGATACGTGTTACCTTAGAGAGCTCGGCTTCGTGCAGTTTATATTCGAGGGAGATAAGCCAAAGATAATCAAGGCAACGTTCTATTCTCCTTTCGTAACTTGGAACACGGCAAGACTAGGAAAAGAAAAAGCACTGAAGCTGCTCAAAGAACAACTAAAAACAATAGTGAAAGAACGTATAGACTGGAACAAAATGAGAGAGGAAGTTCGAAAACAAGAGGAAAGGGAAAGAGCCCTTCGAGAAGCAGTAGCTTCCGAAGCTACTGCAAGCGAAGAAAGCGGTGAAGAGGAAAGCTCAGAGAGCCAAGGTTAAATCCTGTAATACTCCGATAATTATTCAATTTTACGTTATTTGTTGAATCAGAAAATGTTTTTTGAATTAGGTGGGCTTTTCTCCGGAAAACTTATAACTTATTGCTATTAAACCTTCTAGTGCGTAATTGGTGAATATAATATGCAAGTAAAAGTTGCGAGGCAACCTAGAAAGGTAAGAAAAAAGATGTTATATAGTGCTCCACTTCACGTGAAATCATCCAGCATTATTGCGCCTCTATCGCCGGAGCTAAGGAAAGAGCATGGTATTAAGAGAATCCGTGTTCGAAAAGGCGATACTGTACGCATTATGCGAGGACGCTTTAGCGGGCTTGAAGGAAAGGTTGTCAGGGTTAGCGTGAAAAAGGGTAGAATATACGTTGAGGGCGCTACGATAACTAAAACCGACGGTAGAGAGGTGCCTTTCCCTATTCATCCATCGAAAGTCATGATTACTAGGTTAGAACTTTCTGACCCGAGGAGAAAAGAGATCATAGAAAGAAAGAAAGGAGTGGAGGTGGAGGAAGTTGCCGAAGCAGAAGCGTAGAGGGAGTTTACGTCACTTAAGAAGGCACGTCGTGCCTAGCTTCTGGTCTATTCATAGAAAAGAGTATGCGTGGGCAGTTAAGCCCCGCGCAGGCCCTCATCCGCTATACCGTTCGCTACCACTAGGCGTGGTACTCAGGGACATGCTGGGCTACGCGAGAAACATGAGGGAAGCACGTAAAATTCTTAGCTGGCGCGAGGTGGAGGTGGATGGACGAATAATAACTGACTATAAGTTTCCGGTTGGGCTAATGGATGTTATACACATTGTTCCAACCGATGAATATTACCGGGTGGTTTCTCATCCTGTGAAGTTCTTCACGCTTCATCCAATATCGGAGGAAGAGGCGGGTTACAAGCTTTTGAGAATTATAAGGAAACAATATGTGCGAGGTAAAGCAATACAGCTCACATTCCACGATGGCCGAAACTATCTCATAAACTTAAAGGATGTCTTTAACCCTGCGGAGGCTGCGAACTATTCAACCTACGATGTAGTTAAAATGACAATTCCAAAGCAAAGCATAGAAGACCACGTTAAGTTCGAGCCGGGCGTGTGGGCGCTCATAATAGATGGATCTCACGTCGGGTTTTACGGTAAAATAGAAGATATAAACGTTATATTTAAGAGATCAAGAGCCATAGTCACCCTCAAATCACCGTCAGGAGAGATCAGCCGAACCATTCTTGAATATGTGTTCCCGGTAGGCAGAGAAAAGCCTCTCATATCCTTACCGGAGGAGGTGACAGGAAGTGTCCAGTAAGGTGTATCTAGAAACAGATCACCCTATGAGGCGAGTATTCATAGGAAAGGTAATCGTACACATAGCTACCGGAGAATCGGGGGAAAGACTTCAAAATGCTGCCTACGTTCTCGAGCAACTCACCGGCGCTAAGCCCACTTTCAGAAAGGCTAAGAGAACAATCCGAGAGTTCGGAATAAGGAAGGGCGAAAACATAGCATGCATGGTTACTCTCAGAGGCGAACAGGCCTTAAAGTTCCTTAAGATGGCTCTAAAAGCTGTTGGAAACGAAATTATGGAGTCAAGCATAGACGAGTACGGCAATTTCTCCTTCGGTGTAACGGAGCACATACTACTTCCAGGAGTGAAGTACGACCCGAGTATTGGCATCTTCGGGTTTGACGTCATAGTCGCTCTAGAGAGGCCCGGGTATCGGGTAGCAAGAAGAAGAATTAAAAGATCACGTGTACCTAAAAGGCACAGGGTCACCAAAGAGGAGGCAAAGAAGTTTATAGAGGAAGTTTTAGGAGCTAAGGTGGTGAGCAGATAATGGCGAAGCTTCGACTTCCAAAGAAGAGAAAATACGGAAAAGGAGCGCTTAGATGCGTTCGCTGCGGCACTCACGAAGCTATAATAAGAATCTACGGGCTAAACCTTTGCCGGCGATGCTTCAGGGAAGTAGCGGAAGACCTCGGCTTCAAAAAATTTATGTAAAAATATTTAACTATAAAAGGAATTGTGAGGGTTAGGTGGGGATTTAATGGTAGTTATAGACGTAGTCGCAAACGCTCTGTCAACAATAATGAATAATGAGCGGAGAGGCAAGAAGGAGTGTCTTGTTTACCCAGCGTCTAAGCTACTCATGAATATTCTACGCGTCATGATGGAAGGAGGCTACATAAGAAACTTCGAATATATCGACGACGGAAGAGGAGGAAAGATAAAGATAGAGCTTACCGGCAGAATCAATAAGTGCGGAGTTATAAAGCCCCGATATTCTGTTAAAAAAGATGAGTATGAAATATGGGAGGAAAAATTCCTTCCAGCAAGAGATATCGGGCTTCTAATGGTTTCGACTTCCCAAGGAATAATGAGCCACATAGAAGCTAAGAAGAAAGGTGTAGGAGGGGTGTTGCTTGCCTATGTATACTGAGGAGCCGAAGAATCAAGCAGATCTTGAGAAAGAGGAAAAAGAAGCCCCAAATGATACGTACCATGCGGTTGATGCGGAAGAAAGCGAAGGCCTAGAAGAACCTTCAGAAGAAACATTAAGCGAAGGAGAACTGGAAGAGAAAATCGAAGAGGAAAAGGAGGCTGAGGAAGGAGAAGAGAGAGTCGAGGAACTGGAAAAAGAGATAATAAAGTATAAGCCTCCTAAGCCTTTGCTGAGTAGGGAAGAGGCGAAGCTCCTGAAGATTCGAAATAATATGAACTCGTATCGGCCTCGCTTTATACGGATGAACTCGTGGTATTTAAAACGCCTAGAGAATGTGTGGAGAAGCCCGAACAGGTCTCTTGATAATAAGATTAGACTGGAGAAAAAGGGTTATCCAGCTAAGGTTAAGGTAGGCTACCGCGGACCAAAAGCCGTTCGAGAGATGCATCCCTCAGGTTTCCGCGAAGTCCTAGTTTACAACACATCACAGCTCGAAGGGTTAGATCCGTCTAAGTATGCGATAAGAATATCGTCAACTGTAGGGAGGAGGAAACGGGGCGAAATAATTAAGAAGGCGATGGAGCTTGGTCTTAGGATATTGAATCTAGGTGGTGCTGGATATGAGTAGCCTCAAAACTGTAAGAAGACTAGCGAGCTCAGAGCTAAAAGTGGGTGAAAGTAGGGTCTGGATAGACCCGGAGCAAATGGACAGACTAGTAAATGTAATCTCGAGAGAAGAGGTAAGGAGACTAATCAAAGACGACGTAATCAAGAAGCGACCCACTAGCAAGCCATCGAGAGGAAGAGCGAGGCTACTGCACAAAAAGAAAAAGAAGGGTAAAAGAAGAGGACACGGCAGCAAGAAGGGTCCGAGACGAGACGAAAAAGGGGAATGGATAAATAGGATAAGAGTTCAGAGGAGATTTCTAAAAGCCTTGAGAAAGAAGGACTTGATAGACGTTAAGACGTATAGGAGACTGTACAGGCTAGCTAAGGGTGGTTTCTTCAGAAACCTAGCTCACCTCAAACTTTACATAAACGAGCACAAGCTGTTGAAGCAGGGTGAGACAAGTGGCTAGAAGTGGACGTTATAGAGTTCCCTTAAAGCGAAGACTAAAAGGCATCACTAATTACTATAAACGCGAAAAGCTTATACTATCAGGTAAACCGCGCCTAGTTGTGAGAAAAACTGCTCGTCACATAACTGTGCAAGTGATAGAGGCAAAACCTGGAGGCGATAGAACACTAGCAGCTGCATATTCAAAGGAGCTAGAAACGAGTTTTGAATGGAAAGGCGGATGCAAAAATACTCCGGCAGCCTACTTGGTAGGCTTACTTGCGGGCTTAAGGGCCAAAAAAGCAGGGATTGAAGAAGCAATCTTAGATATAGGCCTTCATGTTCCCTCTAAGGGAGCAAAAGTCTTTGCAGCAGCTATAGGCGCTGTAGATGCGGGGCTAAAAATGCCCATCGGTGAGACGATACTTCCCGAAGAGGACAGAATAAAGGGCGAACACATAGCTAACTATGCTAAACTCTTAAAAGAAAAATCGCCAAAAGTCTACGAGAAGAGATTTAGCAAATACTTAGAGAAAGGCTTAGCTCCAGAAAAACTGCCAGAACACTTTGAAGAAGTAAAAGAGAAAATACTAGCTGCTTACAGCGAAAACAGATAGGTACTTAGATCATCTTAAGAAGTAGCCTGTTTATGTCTTCTCCCCTATATCCTAATTCGCCGCCGTCTCTGTAGTGTTTCTTAATTGTGCCTTTGAATCCGCCCGAAGGTGGATGAAGGCGGAATACTGGCTTAAGCTCAGGTAAGCTCTTCAGGTCCATCTTACCCTCTATCAAAGCTTTAGCTAGTTCTTTATAATCTTTGAAGCCAAGTTTCTGCAAGTATTCTCGTGTAACTTTTTTATTTCCTGTAAGTCTTCCTCTCTTCTCGATGAGTTTTGCTAGAGTATCTTCGTTTATCTCGCCATAAGTCACAACGTATTCCAGTTTCTTGAGCATGCCCCGAATTGACGGAGTATTCTTTATAACTGTAGCAGTGAATTTCCGCGTTAATCGTAGCAGTTCCAACGTTTTTTCCTCCTCTGGCTTTAAACCACTTTCACCTTTAATGCGTATTACCGCGTATAAGGCATTAAACTCTTTCTGGCTCATCACGCCTCCCTCTACCATTCGGCTGGGTGTTTAAAGGTATAGGTGTTTTTTAAAGCATTGTATATAGCTTTTGCCATGTTGTGCGCTGTCCTAGTTCTACCTCTAGACCTCGTCCATACATCTTGAATTCCAGCTAGTCTCAGAACCACCTTTCCTATTTCACCTGTTACCAACCCCACGCCAGAGGGAGCAGGTAATAATTCAACTTCTACGCTGCCACTTTTACCCCCTACCTTGAAGGGGACGCTATGCGGCCTGCCGCAAAGGCATTCCCAGCTACCACAGCCCCTCCGAACAGGTATTACGTTCAGCTTTGCCTGCCTCAGCGCCTTCTCTATAGCTGTTCTAATCTGCTTTGCTTTTCCCATACCGACTCCCACGTAGCCATCTTCGTTGCCCACCACCACTGTGACTTGAAGCTGGCTTACCTCGCCTGCGTCGGTCTGTCTCTGCACGAAGTTTACACTTATGACTTCGTGTTTTAGATCTGGCAGCAAAGCATCTATTATCTCTGGTTCACGGATTGGCAAGTTATTGGCGAAAATCTCGTCTAGGCTGGTGATCTTCCCCTCTTTTACCATCAATCCAAGCCTTGTTTTGGGGGTCCACTCTTCTACCACGCTCACAGTATACACCCAGTGGTCTAAATCATGCCTAAATAAAAATATGTCTCCTAGAGTCATTTATAAAAGCGGCGGTTTGCGGGAGCAAAGATTTAAGTTTCCATGGAATCTAAACTTTACGGTTACTTGTGAGGTGCAGAAGCTGTGAGCGTACGTAGAGAAAAAAAGAGGAAATATTATAGGGGTTCACGCACATACGGCTGGGGCAGGGTTGCGCAGCACAGGCGAAGCGGCAGAAAAGGTGGACGTGGACATGCGGGCTACGGCAAACACAAGTGGACGTGGGTCGTCAAATACGCGCCTGACTGGTTCGGCAGTAGAGGATTTAAAAGACACCCATCTATCGTTAGGAAATACCGCTCCATAAACGTCGGCGAACTCGACGAGATCGTGGAAAAACTCTTAGCGCAAAATTTGGCTGAAAAAGTTGACGATAAAGTAAAAATTGACTTAGAAAAGCTTGGAGTCCAGAAACTGCTCGGAAGAGGACGCGTAACGCATGCACTAATCGTAGAGGCAGTAAAGGCAACGGAAGAAGCCAAGGCTAAAATAGAGGCTGCAGGAGGCGAGGTCATAATTAAAGGTGAAAGTTAATGGGAGTATACGAGGTTCTTAGCCCTGTTTTTCGAATCCTACCGGAAATAGATAAACCGGCTAGGAGGCTTAGCCTTAGAGAGAGGCTGGTTTGGACAGGCCTCGTACTAGTCACATATTTAGCAATGTCTCAAGTCCCTCTCTATGGCATACCATGGAGAGAAACTGGCTATGAACAGTTTTTCTTTCTGCAAGTTATTATGGCGTCTAAGCGCGGTACTCTAATGGAGCTTGGAATAGGACCCATAGTTACTGCGGGCATAATCTGGGAGCTTCTCGTAGGTAGCCGAATAATTAACCTCGATCTGACTACTAAGGAAGGAAAAATAGTCTTCGCTGGTGTCCAAAAGCTTTTCGCAATAATTTTTGCTGGCATAGAGGCAGCTGCTTACATTATAGGAGGTGCTTACGGACCCTTAGATACAACGTCCCAGCTTCTCGTTTTCGTTCAGCTCGTATTAGCTAGCGTTATAGTGCTTCTAATGGACGAAATGTTGCAGAAAGGCTGGGGATTAGGCAGTGGTATAAGCCTCTTCATAGCAGCGGGAGTAGCACAGCAAATATTCTGGCAGCTTCTATCGCCGATAGGTCCAATGTCGGATGGACTACTCTATGGCTTCCTACCAGCGACTGTCCAAGCGATATACATGGGCGTATCGCAAGGCAACTGGACCTTTGCTAATACGCTTATCTGGAGGAAAACGGGCTATCCCGACTTACTTGGCTTTATAGCTACTGTAGCCTTCATTTTAATGCTCGCATACTTTGAGTCCATGAGGATAGACGTCCCGGTAGTAGCTGCTAGATATGGCGGCGTTAAGACCCGCATACCTCTAAAGTTTCTCTACGTATCTAACCTCCCTGTTATACTTGTTTCAGCCTTATATGCCGACATACACATTTTCGCCAGAGCGTTATGGCCCCGTTTCAACCCTGATAATGCCAATCCGTGGTTTAACATTATAGCAATGTATAATCAAACCGAAAGGGGGCTAATACCGCTTAAGGGCTCATTAGTTTACTATATATCTCCTCCCGGAGGGCTTTACGCCGCGCTGCAGGATCCCCAGCACCTTCTAATATATGCGGGAATATTCATGCTATTATCTGTTCTATTTGCGGCTGCATGGGTAATAACGTCGGGTATGGATCCTGAGAGCCAAGCAGAACAGCTAGTCCGATCAGAACTCCACATACCAGGATTCAGGCGATCCAAGAAGGTGATGGCTGCTATACTCAGAAGATACGTTTGGTCATTAACCTTCATTAGTGGATTGCTCGTCGGCTTAATAGCCGTAATTGGAGATATGCTAGGCGTACTGGGCTCTGGAATAGGAATACTGCTAATGGTCGGCATTTTAGTGCAATACCAAACTATCCTAGCCAGAGAGCAAGCATTAGAGATGTACCCTGTCTTAGAGCGCATACTCGGTAGCTAAAACAACATAAAAATTATTTTAACTTCAAAGAAGATAATATAAAAGGCTGCAAATTATGCCACGCAAAATTACAAACCAGGTTATAAAAAGAAAAAATGAGGTATATAATTTTATTAGGGTTCACGGCGAAGTTCCGACAGCTATAATAGTACGAGAACTTGGTCTTTCGCATTCTCAAGTTTTCTATGTTCTACGCCTTCTAGCTAGGGAGGGAAAAGTAGAAGAAGTAAGGCGTGGAAAACTAGCATACTGGAGAGTGCGAACTTAAACCGAAAAACAACTAAATATACCTGTGGTCAAAATATTACAAGGGTGCCATATATGGGTGGAAGACAAAGGACATCAATATTCATGGAAAGAAGCAAGCTTAAAAGGGAGGAGAAAAGCAAGGGAAATGCAGGCAAAGGGAAGGGCAAAAAGTAGATAGTTCTAAATGAAATATAAATACAAGCCTCCATTAAAGCCAAAAGTTAAGCGGATAATAGCCATTCCATCTACTCTTTTTTTAAACAATCCACTATGGCTAAAAACAGTGAAAACGGGCAACATTGCCCGATATGCGGCAATCTACCGCATAGAAGATATTTATATATACATTGACCGCGGAGAAAAGAAAAATGCCTATTTCCTTGCATATTTGCTTCGATACGCCGAAACGCCGCAATATCTTAGAAAAACGCTTTTTCCTCATCACAAGTGGCTTAAATACGCTGGGTTAATACCGCCGCTAAGAACTCCTCACCACCCATCGCCCGAAGATGAGATTGACGTAGAATATAGGGAGGGAGTAGTTATGGGCAGAGAAGGAAGTAAAATAGTAGTTGATGTAGGACTTAAAAAACCTCTAATCGTTGAGGGTAATGCTCCACTTGGACGTAGAGTTACCGTTAAATTAGGCGAGAAGCCCTGTATCGTATCAAAAAACAGCATACCTTACTACTGGGGCTACAACATTCACGTGGCAAAAAGCCTGTCCCGCGCGGTTAGCCTGTCAAAAGCCGACCTAAAAATAGCGACGTCAAAGTACGGTGTAGAAATAACGAAAATTTACAACGAGTTCTCGAAAAAGGCTAACGAGGCTTCCTCAATATTCTTAGCCTTTGGAAGCAAAGATAAGGGCATATTAGACATGATTAGGGCCGATATTTGCAGAAAACTATTTGACGCAGTAATCAATTTCGTACCGAACCAAGGAACAGTAACCATACGAACAGAAGAGGCAATCAACGCAGCACTAGCAATCATAAATGTTATCATCCGGTAACGCTCTATTATAAGTACAGCTTCGCTGACGAGCCAGAGCTTAAGTTTAAATATTCTTAATGTAGTTTTGCTGTGGTTATCTAGCGGGGATATGCGATGGGTAAGGGAGAAAGGCCGCGTCGAGGCTCAATGGCATATTGGCCACGGAAAAGGGCGAGAAGTATAGTGCCACGTGTAAGAAGGTGGCCTAAAATAGACGAGGCAAAACCCGTGGGTTTTGCGGGATATAAAGTAGGGATGCTTCATGTAATCAAGCTTGATGATAATCCACACAGCCCGTTCTATAAACAAGAAATAGCTAAAGCTGCAACTGTTATAGAGACGCCGCCACTTCTTGTTGTTGGAGTTAGAGCATATACGAAGACACCTTACGGCCTAAAAGCTCTTAGTGAAGTATGGATGGAACAAGTGCCTAAGGATTTGGATAGAGTATTCACAGTCCCAGATAAGTTTAATCGTGAAGAGCAAATGAGAAAAATCGAGGAAGCAAAAGGCAAGATTAGCGAGATTAGACTTATCGTGGCAGAACAACCCAGGAAAGCAGGTATTCACAAGAAAAAGCCCGAAGTTTTCGAGATACCTGTCGGTGGCGAGCCAGAGGCGGGGCTAGAATACGCGTTAAACAAGCTAGGTAAGGAGCTAAGAGTATCCGAAGTTTTCTCAGTCGGCGACTTCATAGACGTGATATCAGTCACAAAAGGCAAGGGCTTTCAAGGAGTAATTAAAAGATTCGGAGTAAAGATCATGCCTCGTTGGCACAAACACAGAAAAGGCCACAGAAGAATAGGATCCGTGGGCCCAGCAAGCGTCGGCGTAATGTTTTACACCCCATTCCCAGGCCAGCTGGGCTTTCACCAGAGAACCGAGTACAATAAACGTATAATCAAGATAGGAAACCTAGCATCTGAGCCTCTTGAAAAAGATGGAAAGAAAGAAACCTCAGAAGAAGTCGAAAAGAGAATAGCGCGAGACAACATTAATCCGGCAGGTGGGTGGCCTCACTATGGTCTAATAAGAGGCGAATACATAATAGTTGAGGGAACCGTTCCAGGCCCAGCTAAGCGGCTAGTAAAAATGAGGTTCGCAGTTAGGCCGCCTGCCCAAGAACACGGGGAACCGCAAATAGTATACATTAGTACGCAACCCTTAGAGGTGATCCGTAGATGACTGCCCGACAAGAGATAAAGCTGGAAAACCTCGAAGTCGGAGTATACAACCTTGAAGGAGAAAGAGTCACGACAGTCAGGCTACCCAGGATATTCAACATGCTCGTACGTCCAGACCTTATTAGAAAGGCTTTCTTGGCTTTACGGACAAGCCGCTTACAGCCTAAAGGAGCAGATCCACTTGCAGGAGAACGAACTACAGCTGAGAGCTGGGGAGTAGGCTACGGTATAGCGCGCGTACCCAGAATTAAAGGTGGCAGGAGAGCGGCACTCGTTCCTATGGCGGTAGGGGGCAGAAAGGCGCATCCTCCTAAAGTCGAAAAAAGGATACGTGAAAGAATAAATAGAAAAGAGAAAAGGCTGGCGCTTTTTTCAGCTATAGCCGCTACTGCCTACCGCTTTTTTGTCCAAAATAGAGGACACAAGATAGATAATGTTAAAGAGCTACCAATTATAGTAACAGATGAGCTCGAAGAACTTTCTAAAACTTCAGATGTGCGAAGAGTCTTTGAAGCTCTTGGTATTTGGGAAGACGTAGAGAGGGCGCGTAAAAGGGTACGCATTAGAGCTGGTAAGGGTAAGATGAGAGGTAGGCGATACAAAAAGCCAAAAAGCATTCTAATAGTGGTAGGTATGGATAGGGGCATAGGAAAGGCGGCTAGAAACTTGGTGGGTGTGGATGTGATCGAGGCTAGAAATCTAAACGTTGAACTTCTAGC
>Ga0190337_1000192_pt1 | contig 11595 bp, 24 predicted proteins | sample 4872041011_MG_FD_161677 | JGI IMG/M metagenome (GOLD analysis project Ga0190337, IMG submission 161677) | Hydrothermal vent sediment bacterial communities from Southern Trench, Guaymas Basin, Mexico - 4872-04-10-11_MG | ecosystem: Environmental > Aquatic > Marine > Hydrothermal vents > Sediment ...
TCTCGTATACTAGGCTTAAGAAAGTGGTTGATCAGCTTGTAGAGGAAGGCATTGTATCATGCTTCAAGTATGGTAAGGCGGTAATGTATATTAAAAAAGAAATAATAACTTATAGCTGAATAAATAAAAACAGGTGGAAAATATGGGCAAGTACGCAACCCTAACAAAAGATCTTCCACCTGAGTACAGGAAGGCTCATCCAATTTGTGTAGCGAAGAAAGTTAAGGAGATGGGATACGAGCCTGCAAGAGCACCTAAAGAGGTTAGGATGAGAGCTGCTGAAGAGTGTATTAGAGAAGGCAAGCTTCACGGTATACACAAGCTATTAAGTCCCACTGACTAATGCTAAAAATGAGAAAATCCTTTAAACCAAACCTTTTTTATAACCATGTACATCTATAAAGAAAAAATGTATTAGATAGTGCTTATTTAGCTGCATTTTCTAATACACTTATCTGTGTCCTCTCCATTAGCTATGCATTCTCTAACGCAAGAGAAATCTATGGTATCTGGAAATCGATATTCTTTTTCTCTTTCTCTAACAAGAGTGTTACCATAAGCTAAACTCAAGTGTAGCTCATGTCTGAAAATGGTTATTCCGAAAACGCTTCCTTCTTCAGCACATATAGCAGCTATTTCATTAGGATCTGTATAGCCTAATGCCCTATACTTGCTTTCACACAATGGATGCGGTATAAGCCTTGAGAACGGAACAGCAACATATTCCTTGGTGTCTGTGTTATAGAGTATTGCATATCTTCTTCCTTCTCCCCATCTAACGAATTTATATGGCATCAGAACCTCACCCTCTCAATTCTCTTCTCTAATTCTTTTAATGAGATTGGTTTCTTCTTTGCTCTCTTCCAATCAAACTGAATCATTGAGTTTATGGCAACTATGATCTTTCTAGCTGGATACTTGGTTATGAGTCTTTCTATTCTCTCAGCTTCTTCTTCTCCAACACCTGTAACCTTCATAATAAACTCTTTAAGCTTCTCCTTCTGCTTCTCTGGAATCCGAATAGGCTTACTCATACAAAGCACCATGTAATATCTTTTCCAGAGAATATATAAACCAGTCTCTGGGGAATCTGGGATTCCCAAGCATAGCCTTATATATTTCTCCAAAACAACTAGTATACTTGGTGAAAGCCTATGGCAAAAGTCCCAGAACAGCCTCCACAATTTAATCAAGAAGAATGGCAAATGGGGATGGAGTTCTTCCAGAAGTTCCTAAAGAAAATAAAGATCAAGAGAGAAGGTAATGTAGTTCATGTAGACTGGATATTTGAGTTTCCAACAGAGGAGATAGCACAAGCATTTGTTAAAGCATCTCAGGTGCAGCTTGCTGGAATGAGTGAATAACCATGCCTAAAGCAAAGTTAGCAGTTGAAAAAGAGGAGAGCAGGGGCGTAAAATATACTAAAGAGGCAGCATTAGAGGAAGGCAGGATAATAGGCCCAGTAGCACGATACCGTCCTGAAGTTATGCATAAAATTGAGGCTCTGGCATCGGCTACCAAGAAGAAGAAAGTGGAGATAGTTAGTGAAGCACTTGACTTCTACTATGAGATGCAATCTCTTGGAGGACTATGGAAGATCATAAGCACTATGAAACCAGAGCAGCTCCAGGCTGCATGGCAATTGTTTAGATACTTTATGAAGCTGGCAAGGGAGATCTATATAGACATGGGTAAGGAGTTCATTGAAGGTACGGTTGCAAAATATGTTGAACTTATTGAAACAGCTAGAAGAGAAGGCTTTATTGCTGCTAAATCTAGCTTTGAAGCAGAGCTTGAAAGAAAACGTGAAGAAAAAATGACTAAGCTTATGGAGAAACTTGATCCATTCCTGGATATGCTGACTGACTGGATGCTTGATCAGACGGCTAAGTATATGTTTGGTGCTAGGAAGCCTAAGTTCAAAGTACCTGTTGAAATAGAAGAGGAGCAGAACAAGAAGATAAATGTTATAGAGGTTGAAGCATAAGGAAAGATTTATATTCTTCAAAAAACATTGATTAATGATGGTGGAAAACTGTGGCCATGTGCCCACACTGTGGTACAAGAGTTTTTAAGCCTATCAAGACTTGGGAGTTGAAAAACAAGGTTAAGATAGGTCTTTTTAGGTGCCCTCGTTGCAAGAGGTATTTTAGGGCAAAAGTGGTTTAATTCAATCCTTTTTTTAACCTATTTTAATAAGGAAGACAAATTCTTTCTTGGTGTTGTATAGTGAGCCTAGAGGATGTCTTCAAGCAGTTTAATGCCATGCTTCAGCAAGCTATGCAACTCATGATGTTTGTACTAGTATTAGCTATTGTCATAAGCATTCTTGGTGTGAAAAGGAGGATAGGGAAGGTAGGAACTGTTAGGCCTAAGAGTACTGAAGAGGCTATGAAGAAGATTCTAGGCCATGAAGGCTGGGTGCTTGTAACTGTTGATCCAGATAAGTGCGGATACTGTGAAGCAGCTAAAATAATGCTTGATACCAGAGGAGTTCCCTACCTTGAGATAAACATAAGCGATCTTCCAGAAGAAGAGCTTGAAGAGTTTGTAAAGCAAGTTGAGATAGAGTGGGTTCCAGCACTCTTATATGTGGAGGATGGAAGGATAGTATTGAGGAAAATGTTTGAAGGAAAGAAGGAAAAAGATATTCCTTGGGTGAGAAAGCTTGAAGTCGAAGCGTAAAATAACTGTATGCGTTGATGACGGTACATGCTATGAGTTTGAGGGGGTGCTTGTTCTTGAGGGAAATAGAACTAAGAAGGGAAGCATTAAAGGTTCTGGAAAGGCTTAGGAAGAGTAAATTTTATGTTATTTTTTATACTTCTGATTATGGATGTGTAGAATGTGAAATACTTGAGGATCTTATTAAGGAGGAGGGTTTAGAGGATTTAATTGATTTAAAAGTTATCATTATGCATGAAGAGGAATCCTTGGATCTTGCAGAAAAGCTTGGAATTGATTCTATTCCATTATTGATTGTTAAGAAGGAAAATGGTGTTTTCAGAATAGATGATCCCAATCCTGAGGAACAATTAAAGAAATTAAAGGAGGCTATAAAGCACAGGATAATTTTGTTCAATGATCTCAATAAATTATATGAAGAGCATGCAGCTAGGATCTCGAAATTCCTTGGAAAGAAAGTAGTGGTAAATCCCAAGATTATTTCTCTCATTATTAAGCAAATTGAGGATTATGGTAAGCCTTATTGCCCGTGCAGAACACAGAAGAATGATAAGAATATTTGTCCCTGTTTCTGGCATGTTGATGAATTAAAGCGGTATGGTAGATGTAAGTGTGGTTTGTTCATTGTTAAACACTAAACTATTTAAAGAAAGAATGATTAAGTGAAACGTGGGTGCATAAGATATGGCTAGTCCAATAGATCTACAAGCAGTATTCGGCCAGTTCATACAGATAATTCCATGGATAATGGTAGTAGCACTATTGCCAGTAATCCTAAAGAGCATTGTAGAAGCGATAAAGGAGTTCAGAACATAAGGGGGTGAAGAGCTATGGCAAGCCCATTTGATCTGAGCCAAATATTTAACATGATCGTACCGCTGATGGGCATTATCCTAGTGGTAGTGCTGATAACCACGATCTTCAAGGCCATCAGGGGAAGCGTCTAACAATAGATAGCAATACGATCCAAAAGTAAAACTTATTTTTTATATAGTTCTATTTCCATATTTCTTCTAGGGCATAGAATTGAGTGAATGCAAAGTACCGATTAGATGCTCTGTTTGTGGTAGAATATTTCTAGTAGACAGGGATCAGTTTGCAAAAGAAGAAGGAGTGCAATGTCCATTCTGTGGTGCAGTCTTGGTTTTAATGCCTAAGGATCCCAACCTCCTATGGCAAAGCTTATTGTATAAGGAGATGCAGATGATATTAAGAAAGATAGAGAAGGAGTATCTTGGTGGTGATAGATGGTAGATAACAAGAAGCATAATAATTCCAACCCCATCTCATTAACAGTTATTTTCAATGAAATGATGAATCTCAAGGAAGAAGTTTCATTACTCAAGGAGCGTGTTGCAGCTCTTGAGGCTAAGGTTGATATGCTTGTTACACAGAACAAGCAGCTAGGTATGATACTCAAGTATGTTGTAACCCCACTGATCATCATTCTTGGAGCACTCATAGGAGTAAAGCTGACCTTGCCATGAACTATAATGCTATGAAAAGGATCTGGAAAAGAATGCATTTTTGGTACATATGGTTCATTGTCCTGGTACTGGTTGATGAATATATTAAGGAAAAATATTTCATGAATCTAAGCGATTTTTTAAAGCCTTTTACCCATGAAAACCTATTGCTTCTTGGAACACTAACCTATATTATAATAAATATTGTAAAATATATCAGGGGTGGAAAGCTTGGTAATAGGAATAGTGGGTGATACATGGGGAATATCCTTTAGGAAAGTCGGATCCCTTCTTGTACAGGGATTAGATATACTTGGATACAAGAATATAAGGCATATTGATGCAAGAATACCTCTTTTACCAGCAGGGAAATGGGCTAGAATGATCCTTATAGGAGACACAGTTTATACGATTCTATGGGGATGGCACAGGTATCATGCCCACTTTTGCAAGAAATGTATTTTTTGGACTGATTCACCAATAGACTTGAAACATATTCCTGATAGTGAAGTTGAATTCGTTAATGAGTACTATTGCCCCATTGCAGTAACATGGTTTGAGTACATCAGAATGAGGAATAGGGGGTTCAAAATATATGGTGTTGTTGGTAGACCCCTTAACTCTAAATCCATTAAGAAAGTTCTTGAAACAAATGATAATACTTGGAGAAAGAAGTATGGTAAATACATTCTAACTATTGGAGGAGATCAAATACTATATCCTCCAAAGTATCCAAGGAAAGGCTTAGATCGTTTTGATGAAGCAATTGGACTTATTAAATCAGAGCTGAAGAAGAGGGGCATCAAGGTTGTAGCTGTTAGCAACTGGGTTTACTTCAAGAATGTTGATGTAAGGATACCTCTTGGTAGCCTTAGTGAAGAAGAGCTTTACCAACTCATAAAGCAAGCAGAGCTATTTGTATTCCCAAGCAGATTAGAAGCATTTGGGGTTCCTCCGTTAGAGGCTATGGCCTTAGGAAAGGTAGTTGTGCATGCTAATGCTCCTGCTTATAATGAGTTTACAATTGGTATTGGTGTTCCTAAGGATAAGCTGACTGAGATAAAGGATTATGCACCAGAGATAGGGAAGTATTGGGTAGTCTATGATTATCCTGCTAAGGAGCTTGCAAATCTGATACTCTATGCTCTAGATTTGCCAGAGGAGGAGAAGGAGAAGTTAGGGTTTGAGGCTAGGATGAAGGCCTCCCAGTTCTATGACTATAACATAGCACAGAAGCTATTGGAGGTGTGAGCATGGAGGAGGAAGATAGGCTTAAGTGGATTGAGGAGCACTTTGAGGAGTATCTAGTTATCAAAATCATTGATGCTGTTACAACAATCATAATAACGTTCATGATTGTTAGGCTCTTTGAGCCTTATCTGAAAAGCAGCAGTTTAGCAGCACAGGCTGCAATACAGGCTATGATCAAGAAGGTGTAAGTCATGATTGAGCTTGTACTATTTGTGTGGGCATGGCTTTATACGGCAACAGCGATAGAAGCACAAGCAGTACAGATAATAGCCAAGACATCACCTCCTCCCAAGAGGAGTGTATGCTGTAACTATATAATGAAAGAAGGAGAGAAAGTATGTGAAGGTGGTGCTCATGGAGAAAAGAGATTATGCAGAGAAGCATGCTAGGGAGATTACAGCAGATCCAAACATCAATCTAAGGAGCAGTACTGAAGAGCTTAAAGCTAGGGTGGGGTGATGTCATGGGCTGGAAGCAGTACTTTAGAAAGACATTTGAACAAGAATGGAGTAATGAGCAGTTCTGGGGTGATCTGGAACCAGTAATGTTAGCGATTGGATCTGATGTTTACTATACTGTTGGTTATACAGGTGCTCCAGCAGGATGGAAGCTTAGCCCTAAGATCCAGCATCCTCAGGGAGTGAAGACAAGGATAACTGTTAGATACTTTTTCTGGGTGCAACAAGGAGCTGTGGGCAAGGCTTCAATTGGAATAGTCTTCTATAAAAATGGTGAAACGAGCAAGGATCCAAGTGGCTACGATCTTCATGGTGTTTCACATAGTATTAGTACGGCTCCTTCGGCTAACTTTGCTGAAAAACACGAGTTTGTAATGGAGTATGATGGCAATAACAAGATAATATGGTATGTTGATGATACAGAGATTGATGAGGCAACTCTAGAGTTGCCTTTGGCAAACTTCAAGGTAGCTGTAGAAACTGAAGAAGCTAGTGGGGGAGACGTAGGCATACTGATCTATGAGGTTGTTGCAGAGTACTATGATCAATGGGAGGACTGGATCAATCAGATATTCGGAATCATGCAGTGGATGATACCATTAATGCTAGTAATGATGGTAGTACCAATGATAGTGTCTGCTCTCAGAACTAGGAAGAAGCCAGAAGAGGAAGGAAAAGTAATAGTTGTACCTGGGTGATAGAATGGTTGAAGTAGTAGAGGTTACACCTGGGAAGGAGGCTCTTAAGAAGGCTGGAAAAGTAGTTGTTGCTGGTGCTAAGAAAGCTGGTGAAGTTCTAGTAGAGTACGGGCCTAAGGCAATAGAGTGGATGGCCACTGAGAAATTTCCAAGACTTGTCAGGAACATAGTGTTTATGATAATGGTAGGTGTAATGACATATATAATGATAAGAATGTTCACAGTGGTTACTCCAGCAGCAGAGTATGCTGCTGGACAGTTTGCATCTGCTGTTGGGACAATGATAACTTTTGCAGTACCAATAATGATAATGTTTCTAGCTATAGCTATAATAAAGGCTATATTAAAATGGGCTGGGTGATAGAATGATTTCACTATCTACAATTATAGCGATAATATTGGCTGTAATGGGAGGGATAGGAGCATACTTTATGTGGCAATGGGGTAGTGCAATAACTACTGGTGTACAGCAAGCAGCTCCAGGCATAGGTGCTATGGTGTCTGCATTAGGAATTGTGATGGCCATGCTACCTGTGTTCATGATAATGATATTCATGATGATGTTTATAAACATGTTTATGAGCTTGGCTAGAGGGTAATGTGTAGTGAGTAGTCTTGACTATGTGTTGAAGATATTGGAGCTTGTTTTTGCAGCTGTTTTCTCAGGCATGATAATCTATATGTTCTACTTGTTGGTATTAGCTAACCAGGTGCAGAAGCAACAGTATGTACAGTATGTGTTGCCTCAGAGCATTGTAACATATACTGAAATGGCTAAGAAAATAGAGGAGGGTAAGGCCTTTTCCGCAAGCAACAGGTTAACGATAGCAGCAGGGGAATCCAAGGACATACTAATAGAGAACAAGTCTGGCAAGAACATCAAAATAGTAGTTGTGGAAATTACAACTCTCTCAAACATCAACATAGATATATACGATAATGTACAGGTGGATTCACACGGTAATGCATGGATTATAAGAAACCTTAACCTTGCATCAACATATATCCCTGATGTGGTAATAGAGGATAGCGGATCCTATTCTGGGGGAGAGCTGGCAGGGAACAAGCTTGGCTACGGCGGTAGCCCTAGCAGGGCGATCGGAAGTGCCTCAGAGGTTGGAGAAACTGTAATAATTCCTAATGGAAACAACATAATGATAAGAATAACAAACACTGAGTCTCAAAGTACAACAGTGTCGGTGGTGATACTTTTCTATGAAGATTAGAAAAGTCATTGAGAAACATGGGAAAGAGCTACTGAAGTATCCAAATGTAATTGGTTTTTCTAACCTCCCTCAACCAAGAATTCGTAAGGGCAAGATTATTCCAGAAGAGCAGGTTTTAAGAGTTTATGTTACTAGGAAGGTTCCAAAGGAGCAGCTTAAGCCCTCAGAGCTTATCCCTTCAGAAATTGAGGGTGTTAAGACTGATGTTGTTGAAATTGGAAGGATAAAAAAGCTACAAGGATATAGGGAGCGTTATAGGCCTGCACCAGCAGGTGTTAGCACTTCAAGGGCTGATCAAGAAGCTGCTGGAACAATTGGATGGTTCATGATTGATGAGGATGGAAATGTTTATCTATTATCAAATAATCATGTTTGGGCTAACGAGAACAATGCACAACAGGGAGACCCCATTATTCAGCCAGGGAGGCTTGATGAAGGCGATCCAGAGAATGACGTTATAGCAGAACTCTATGACTGGATAGACATTGATTTTAGCGGTAACCCCAATACTGTTGATGCTGCAATAGCTACTCCACTAGATCTATCGCAAGTATATACTAGCATAATGGTTCTTGGTGGTATAACAGGCAAAGCAGATCCAGTTCAAGACTCTAAAGCTAAGAAAGTTGGAAGGAGTACGGGACTCACGGAAGGAACAATTACTGATGTTAGTGCCACTCTCAATGTTGAATATGATAGCGGTACAGCACTATTCCAAGACGTATTCGTAGTGCAGTCTAGTGAAGTGATAGTGCAGGAAGGGGATAGCGGAAGCCCAGTGCTTGATGAAAACAACAAGTTCCTAGGTCTGCTCTTTGCAGGATCAGATGATGGAAAAACCCTAGTAGCGTGTAAAGCAAGCAACATAGAATCAGCTTTCCAAAGCAAATTGAACAAGAAGATATGGATTCTCTTAGCTAATGCATGGCCTCCCTTTCAAAAGGAAATACAGATTCAGAAAGTGTATCCAACTTATTTGGAAACTATGGCTATGTCTTTCAGTATGATAGTTCAATTTATGATTATGTTTTTAATGACTGGATTAATAACATATATAATGAGGGAGGAGGTATAATGCTAAGAAGTATGGAAGAAAAAATATTTTCTCTTGTCATTGTATGCATTATCGTTTATATGTTGTATGTTTTAATGCAATGGTTATATAGTAGTGTTCAGTATAGTGTTGAAGAGGAAAAAAAGGTGATTAAATTTGGCATTGTAACGGACATACATATTGATACGTCAACACGAGCTGATCTTGAAAGACAGAATGCGGAGCAATACTTGATTGATTTCTGTAGCGATATGAATAGCTCTGGTGCTGATTTTGTTGTTGTTCTTGGTGATGCCGCTGATGGATGGATTGATGGATCTACAAGGGCTGATGAACAGACAATTCTTGAAAGAATTGATAAAATTAAATCTATTCTTGAAAGCAATTGCAAAATGAAAATATATTACGTGTTGGGGAACCATGAGGTATCAACTGCATATAAATCAAATGCTGTTGCGCGCTATGGTTTACCAAACAAATACTATGCATGGGATTACGGAGGTGTACGTTTCATTGCACTTGATCCATTCAATTATGAAAGGGAGATAGATGTATCACAGGACTGTGGATTGCCATATCCATGTCAATGGGCCGAATTCAAGATCTATGATGAAGAAAAAATATGGCTGCAACAACAGCTTGAGGATGCAAGAAATAAGGGGTTAAAGGTTGTTTTGTTTACTCATGTACCATTGTCTGGATTTTTCGAGGGTTACGGGACAAATGGTGAATACTATAATACAATAAAGAATGCGGGCGAAATACGAGATATGCTTGAGCAGTACAGCGATGTTGTTATAGCTGTCTTTGAGAGCCATTACCACAATCCAGATGGTGATGAAATATCTGGCGGTAATCATTATATGTGGAAAAACGGGAATGTACCATATTTTGGTGTCTACAGTCTTGTTGATGTTGATAACATCAAGTCATATGCAAAAGTTACGATAGATTTAGCGGGAGGAAAAATAATTGTTGATATGAAGGGAGCCAAACCTAAATATTATGTAATAAATATTTAAGAAAAGAAGACAACGATTTTACTTAGGTGAGGAAGATGGTTACTACCAGATATGACGATTTCAGCGAGCTAAGCGAAAAATGGTCAATACAGAAATTTCTTGAAGGTGGGGAAGCCTCAGTAGAAAACGGTTTGCTTGTTCTTTCTGTAAACAATACTGGTGAGGGTGTGGTAGCAGTTGAAACAAGGAAAAGTGATTGGGGTACAGGTATCTATAGGATAAAGGCAAGATATATTTCTCAATCTAATTTAACAACAGCAATTCAATTCACATTAAAAGATACACCACAGTCTTATACTCCAGATAATATGACAATAATAAAAATATTTCCAGGAACAGGGATTGTTGCGAATGTCAGGGTAAACGGATCATGGCAGGGGCAACAAAATCTTGCATCAGAACAAGCCAATACATGGTATATTCTTGAGTTTGAGGTAACAGAATCATCTATAATTGCAAGAGTATATGATGAAAACGGTAGCCTCCTAGGTTCATATGAGTTTAGTGCAACTCCTTTCGGAACACCACCCAAATTCGTTATTGATATAAGGATGGGAACTCCTCCAGGTGGTGGGAGTGGACAAAGTGAAGTTGATTATATTGAGGTTGAAGACACGTATTTGCCAACATTTGCTATTGACCGTGTTGAGAACTCAACAATATATGTGAAAAACCTTAGTAGCTATTCTGGCATGGTTAAAGTTGTTGTGAAGGATCAGAGCGACAACGTTGTGGAGTCTCAAACAGCACTCCTTAGCGGCGGCGAAACAAGATCATTTACATTTAGCCTGGGCTCAGGTACTTATACAGTTGAAGTACATAATCTTGAGAAAAACACTATTGATGCAACACAACAAATAACTATTGGTTATGCAGTTGATATACAGCAGATGATACAGATATTCTTACAGCTACTACCCTTCATAATGCTGATACTCATAATATCAATCCTTGTAGCGGTTATAAGGTAAACTAAACACTTTTTGGATCTCCCTAAAGAGCTAAGGAACTGCAAAAATTTTCCAAACGATTTTTGCTAGGTGTGGATCAACTCTGTATGCTCTGACCAAGACTAGTTTTTTTCTTCAGCTTCACCTCCACTATTTCCCCGTCAACTATTAGCTTGAGGTAGCTCCTCCTTATCTCTACAACCTTTATATCCATATAACCATGTTCCCTTAAGTGTTCTATCAGATTAACCATGTTTTCACCAGTATTGTTTTATGGATGGATATTACTTTATAAGGGCTGAGGTACAGTATTACATTGGTGTCTCCTATGGCTTCTGAAGAGAGGAAGCCATGCCTATATGCCCTACACAGCTATTGTATAGTTTTTAGCAACCTCCTAAAGTCTGGCAAATTTAAAAAAGAAGAACTAGAGGAACAATGGGGCAAAGAAGACTGGATAAAGCTTCACTGCTCAATGTGTGTAAAGAGCATGTATGCCAGGGCAAAGTGGAAGACTGTAAAAGGGTATAGTGTTGTGAATACACTCTAAGGAAAAGCATATAAATTTATGCACGGAAATAAATACATGGTGAATAAACCATGCAGCCCAAAACCCTCATAGTTGAAGACAAAATAACTGAGATAGGAGCATCCATAGCTAGGCTCAATGCAGAAGGATATAAAAGGATAGAGATACACTTTTTCGGAAGCAGAATGCATGAAAAGAAGCACATAGACAAGAACTTTGTACTGATAAGAGCTTTCAAGAGGTGATTAGGGTTGAT
>Ga0190337_1000193_pt1 | contig 11595 bp, 12 predicted proteins | sample 4872041011_MG_FD_161677 | JGI IMG/M metagenome (GOLD analysis project Ga0190337, IMG submission 161677) | Hydrothermal vent sediment bacterial communities from Southern Trench, Guaymas Basin, Mexico - 4872-04-10-11_MG | ecosystem: Environmental > Aquatic > Marine > Hydrothermal vents > Sediment ...
AATAGGCGTGACAGACAAAGTAACTGACATCGACCCTTCAAATGCATATGACTTTTATACTTGGGAAGTTCTAAATAACATAATGGAGGGGCTCGTAAAGTACAAGCCGGGAACTCTTGAAATAGAGCCCGCTCTTGCCGAAAGATGGGAAGTAAATGAGGACTCTACAGTCTGGACATTTTATCTTAGAAAAGACCTTAAATTTGCAGATGGTACTCCTCTGAAAGCCCAAGACGTTGTGAGGAGTATCGAAAGAATAATGACAATCCAAGGTGACCCCGCTTGGCTCGTCACCGACTTTGTAGATAAAGTAGAAGCTAAAGATGACTACACTGTTGTTTTCTACCTCAAGCAACCTACTGCCTACTTCTTGGCACTCTTAACAACACCACCATACTTCCCAGTCCACCCAAGCTACTCTCCAAACGAAATTCAAAGTGACCAAACTGCAGGTGGAGCTGGTCCGTATAAAATAACCAAGTGGGTTAGAGATGAAGAGCTTGTTTTAGAAGCAAATCCAAACTATTATGGTGAACCCCCCAAGACCAAGAAGATCATAATCAAATTCTACAGAGACGCCTCAACCATGAGATTGGCTCTACAGAATGGAGAAATTGACATCGCCTGGAGAACTTTAAGACCAACAGATATTGAAAGCCTAAAGAGCGAAGGGAAGTACTCAGTTATAGAAGTGCCTGGAGGATTCATAAGATACATTTGTCTCAACACTAAGAACGAGCCCACAAGCAATGTTAAAGTGAGAGAAGCTATTGCAGCCGCAATTGATAGACAAGAAATATCTAACAAAGTCTTCAAAGGTACAGTAGAACCGTTATATAGCTTGGTTCCAAATGGAATGTGGTCCCATATTGATGCATTCAAAGATAAATACGGAGATGGAAACATTGATCTTGCCAAACAATTACTTAAAGAGGCCGGCTATGATGAGAACAACCCATTAAAAATACAACTTTGGTACACTCCAACACACTACGGCGACACTGAAGCGGATCTAGCTCAAGTATTGAAAGAACAACTAGAAGAAACCGGCGTTATACAAGTAGAAATAAAAAGTGCTGAGTGGGGAACATACGTAGACTACGCAAGAAACGGCCAGATGCAAGTCTATCTCCTTGGATGGTACCCAGATTATTTAGACCCCGATGACTATACAACCCCATTCTTAAAGAGCACTGCAAACAGTTGGGCAGGAACTGGGTATGCAAATCCAACAGTTGATGATCTCTTAACCAAAGCTCAATCCCTCACAGACCAGAATGAAAGAACTAAACTCTATGAACAAGTACAACAGATCCTTGCAGAAGAAGCCCCATACATACCAATGATCCAAGGAAAACTATTTGTCGTAACCGACCCGAACGTAAAGGGAGTTACTATAGGCCCGGACATGATATTCAAGTACTCTACAGTTTACAAAGAAGGTTGATTTTCCTTTTTTTCAGTTTTTCTTTAGCTTTTAGCTAGATAAAACAATGGTGGTGATTAAATGGCTCGTGGGATCGGTCAATACATAGTAATTAGAGGTCTCATGATAATTCCAACAATTTTAATCCTTTATACAATTGTTTTTATCTTTCTGAGAATTTTACCTGGAAATCCTGTCTTAGCTGTTGTTGGCACTAAAAATATTTCTCCTGAACAATTACAACACTTAATGGAGATGGCAGGGTTAGATAAGCCCCTATATGTCCAATATTTTGATTATCTTTGGAAAATGGTACATGGCGATTTTGGTGTGACTTTGGCATTCCCAATGGGAAAGCCCGTTGTAGAGTATTTAAAACTGAGATTCCCCGCTACATTAGAGTTAACTCTCTTTGGGTTTAGTGTTAGCGTTCTTCTTGGTCTATTAACCGGGACAATAGCAGCTGCAAAAAAAAGCACTAAAATCGATACTGGAATGAGGCTCTACAGTATAATAGCCTATACTTTATTTATTCCATGGTTCGGAATGATGCTTCAATATGTTTTTGGAATCCATTTCCATGTACTCCCAACGTCAGGAAGAATTGATCCTGGAATAGAACTACAGAGAATTACTGGACTTTACGTTCTTGATAGTCTATTAACTGGAAATTGGGAGGCATTTAGTAGCGCAATAAGACATATGATTTTACCAGCCACAACCTTGGGGATAGTACTAAGTGGAGCATATACAAGACTTGTTAGGAATAACATGGTAGATGTCTTGAGTCAGGATTTTATCCGATCTTACTACGCAAGAGGTGTAAAGGATTGGAAAGTTACGTGGTATGCACTAAAAAATGCATTTATTCCCGTGGTGACTTTAATGGGCCTCCAATTTGCAATCCTACTCGGAGGGGCTGTTTTAACAGAAACAACCTTTAATTGGCCAGGTATGGGTACTTTTATAGTGGATAGAATTGATTACAGAGATTATAACGCCATACAAGGGGCAGTGGTATTCTTCGCATTCTTTGTGGGATTGATTAGTTTGATAGTAGACATCGTGTATGCACTACTTGATCCAAGGGTAAAATACTGAGGTGATTTAAATGGAAATAATAACCAAAATTACAGGATTTATCTTTGATAGAAAGCCTGGAAGAGGTCTTTTACTCTTTGGTCTTGCTATTGTGCTGGTAGTGATTATAATGGCAATTTTCGCACCGCTTATCGCACCATATGACCCTACCAAAACCACTGAGGATAGCTTTGCTTCTCCTAGCAAAGAGCATCTTATGGGAACCAACAGATTAGGTCAAGACGTTTTCTCAAGAATAGTCTGGGGATCAAGAATAGTTCTTTATGTAGTCTTTATAGCCACCCTACTCTCCATGAGCATTGGCGTCCCCCTCGGCCTTATATCAGGTTATCATGGTGGGAAAATAGATAGGGGATTAAGCGTGATTATGGACAGCATCTATGCATTCCCAGCCCTTATTTTAGCAATAGTTATTGCAGTGGTTCTAGGTCCCAGCCCAGTAAACACTGCTATTGCAATCTCCTTTGTTTATGTACCTACTTACTTCAGGATGGTCAGAGGACAAACATTAAGTTTAAAAGGCCAACTCTTTGTAGAAGCTGCCAAAGCATTGGGTTCAAAGAACAAGGAAATAATGCTCAAATATATCCTTCCCAATTTAGCCCCAACAATTTTAGTCGTTTTTACTCTAAGTGTTGCTGATGCTATCCTAACAGAAGCAGGTCTAAGCTTTTTAGGCCTATCAGTAACTCCACCAACCCCTGATTGGGGCTATGACCTAAGAGTAGGCCAACCATTTTTACTAGATGGGTATTGGTGGCTAGTTTTCTTCCCAGGAATCATGATAATGTTACTGGCAATGGCATTCGCTCTCATAGGAGAGGCTCTAAGTGAAAGAATTTCCCTTGGAACGAGGTGATAAAGATGTTGCTAGATGTCAAAAATCTAAGTATTTACTATTATACTCTTGCAGGTACTGTAAAGGCGGTTGAAAACGTGTCCTTCGCAATCGGAAAAAGAGAATGGGTAAGTTTTGTCGGAGAAAGTGGAAGTGGAAAATCCACTGTAGCTTACGCAATCTTAAACCTCGTTCCATCCCCAGGACAAATTATTAATGGGGAGATAATTTTTGAAGGCAAGAATATTCTGGAGTTAACTAATGAAGAGTTGAGAGGAATTAGAGGAAAAGAGATCAGCATGGTCTTTCAAGACCCTATGACCAGTTTAGATCCTTTAAGGAAAATTGGTGACCAAATAGCAGAAGTCATGATAGAACATGGAGTTGAAAAAGAAGAAGCCTATGAAAAGGCTAAGGAACTATTAAAGAAAGTCAACCTCCCAGAAGATAGAATAAGTTACTATCCCCATCAGTTGAGCGGAGGCCAGCGACAGAGAGTTGCTATAGCTATCGCAATGGCGTTTAATCCCAAGCTCCTTATTGCAGACGAACCTACTACAGCTCTAGACGTTATAGTTCAAGATGCAATTATGGATCTCATCGGAACTTTAAAGGATGAAGGAACAAGTATATTCTTTGTAACCCATGATATTTCCCTTGCCGCGGAAAGAAGTGATAAAATCGCTGTTATGTATGCAGGAAAACTTGTAGAGTTTGGAAGAGTAGAACAAATCCTTAAAAATCCACTTCATCCATACACACAATCATTGCTTGCCAGTGTTCCAGATTTGTGGAGCGAGAAAGAGATCAAGGCAATTCCTGGGTATCCTCCAGATCTCAGAAACCCTCCAAGTGGATGTAGATTCCACCCAAGATGTCCCATATTCAAAGAACAACCAGCTTTAAAGGGTATTTGCGATGTTACTGAGCCTAAGACCATTGAAATTGAAAAAGAACATTTTGTAGCTTGTCACTTACACAGGTGATAAAAATGGAAACTCTGCTCAAGGTTGAAAATCTTAAAAAATACTTCCCAGTTAAAAGAGGGATTCTAGAAACTCTTAGAAAGGAACCTCAAAAATACGTCAAAGCAGTTGATGGAATAAGCTTTGAAGTGCAAAAAGGTGAAACCCTTGCTTTGATCGGAGAAAGCGGATGTGGAAAAACAACCGCAGGAAGGGCCATTTTAAGACTAATTGAACCAACTGGTGGCAAGATAATCTTTGATGGTGTAGATATAACAACTCTCAACTATGATGCTTTGAGACCTTATAGAAGAAGAATGCAAATGGTATTTCAGGACCCTTACGCAAGTCTAAGCCCCAGAATGAAGATTGGTGATGCTATCGCACATCCCCTCTTAATTCATAACCTCGCTACAAAGGAGGAAGCTAAAGAAATGGCATTGAAAATGCTACGCAGAGTTGGTTTAACGCCCGAAGACGAATTCTATGAACGATACCCTCACCATCTAAGTGGAGGACAAAGACAAAGAGTTGTGATAGCTAGGGCAATGATCCTGAAACCAGAATTTGTAATTGCAGATGAAGCAGTTTCAATGATAGATGTGTCAATGAGGGCCTCCATCTTGGAACTTCTAGAAAGTTTCAAGGAAGAATATAACCTAAGCATGCTCTTCATAACTCATGATATAGCAGTTGCCAAACTTATAGCGGATAGGATAGCAGTCATGTATCTCGGGAAAATGGTGGAAATTGGGCCAACTCAAGAAGTGTTAAATAGTCCTGTTCATCCGTATACTCTTGCCTTAATCCAAGCAGTCCCATCCTTGAGAAAGAGAGAGAAAAGAAAACAGATAGAAATCACTGGAGAAGTTCCAAATGCAGTCAATCCACCTAGTGGATGTCGCTTCCATCCGAGATGTCCATTTATGACAGAGGAGTGTAGGACAAAAGAGCCAGAATTAATAGAAATCAACAAAGGACATTACGTAGCATGTCATCACCCTCTAGTTTAATTGACTTTAAAATTTCTGAGCTTTTTATCAATTTTTACCATTTCTCTCCATTGTCTCCCAGGCCAATAGATTTGTCCACATTGACTGCAGATGTAGAATTCATCGTAATCCTCATAAACACCTTTCGGCACCTTTCCCTTGATTTCTCTTTTTTTGGCCCTTCTTATCAGCCCGTTGCACTTTGGGCACCTCGCATTTTCTGGGAATAGCTCATTGAACTCAAACCCCAGCTCCATGAGCTGCTTTACCTGCTCCTCAAATTTGTTGGATTTTATTAAAACACTATCCTCTAAGCGTTTTGCAAGAGTTTCATCCCTAGTAAGAAGGATTCTATTCTCCTCCCTTGAAATTCTTAAAATTTCGTCATCATCTTCTATCCCATAGACTGTATCATAACCATACAATCGAAGCCACCTTGCCAAACGACCAAGCATCATATCTGCAATGAATTTTGCATTTTTCCCTTTCATCAAACTTATCTCGAAATAAGACAATAAAGCTCTTTTGGAAGAAAACTTATAACCCCTATTACATCTTTAAGTGTGGTGGGAATATTGATAATCTACTTTATCGGTACCGGAGGAAGTGAAGGAATTCCCGCTCATCTATGCACGTGTGAAACATGTGAAGAAGCAAGACGACTCGGCTTCGCCCAAAGAAAACCTTCAACCCTAGCTATAATCACCAAAAACAATAAAGCTGTGCTTATAGATGTCGGGACAGATATTAGAGATTTGTTGCATGTTCCGTTAGAAGCAATTCTCCTTACTCACTGGCACCATGACCACATCTATGGGCTTTACAAGCTTCGGTGGATAGCTAAGAGAACAATTCTTTATGCTCCAAACGGAGACGCTGATTGGCTTATGATCAATGACCCTAAAAATATTGAGGTGAAGTTCATTAAAGCTGGAGATGTTCTAAACATCGATTCTCTCAAAATAACTGCTTTAAAACTCAATCATCAAGTAGAGACATTGGGTTATCTAATAGAAGAAGACGACAAGAGGGTGGCAGTTCTTTATGACACTAAAGGCCTACCAGAAGAGACCTTTGAAATTTTAAAGGAGAAAAAGCTTCGCCTTGTTATTTCAGATGCCACATATTCCCCAGGGATTGATGATCCATACCACAACAATGTTGATGAAGGCGCAGAAACAGGCCTTAAACTGGCCGAAAGAACTCTGCTAAGCCATATATCTCACAAAAACTTGCCTTTCTTAAAGCTTGATGAATATGTGAGGAGAAAGTACAATGGAAAGGTTCTAGTGGCTTATGATGGAATGCTCTTTTATGTCTGACCTCCTCCCCGTCCTGAAGGGCGAGGCTTCCAGCCCGCGATGGAGGTGATCAAATGATACTAAATCTTGCAAAAAGAAGAAAGACCGTAAGAAAATTCAAGAAAGAAAAACCACCTATTGAAAAAATTCTAAAGAGTATAGAAGCTGCAAAGGAAGCCCCCTCTGGGATGAATGCCCAACCATGGCACTTCATCATTATTGAAACATCTGAGAGAAAGAGAGAGATTCGAGGCCTCTGCGAGGAGGGAGAAAAGAAATTCTACGAAAAGATGAAAGGAAAACTTGGAGAATGGTTGCAAGATAAAGGCTTCATGTGGGAGAAGCCATTTTTAAGTGACGCTCCATACCTACTTCTTGTATTCACTGATGTTAGAGCACCCTTTGCAGTACAATCAACATGGCTGACAATAGGGTATTTACTTCTTGCTCTTGAAGAAGAAGGGCTCGGAACAGTGACCTACACTCCCCCCAATCTAAGAGAAATTGAGAACCTCTTAGGCGTTCCAAAGTACTATCGCCTTCAAACAATACTTCCAATTGGTTATCCAAATGATGAGAAACCAAAATATGAAAGAAAAGCCCTTGAAGATGTTATTAGTTTTGAAAAATTTGGAAAGGATGAATTCTAATCTCATATTTGTTTCAAGTAGTCCTCAAGATCTTTCAGAATCCCTATTTGTTCTTCTGTCTCAACAGCTGAAGGTTTCAAAGAACGTACCCGGGCCAAGGCATCTCTCAAAGAAAGTCCCTCAGAGTACATGAGATAGGCTGTAACTATGGTACCACTTCTTCCTTTGCCACTGAGACAGTGTACCAGCACCTTTTTCCCATTTTTGGCCTTTTTTTCTATCCATTTAGCAATCTCAATTAACTCTTCTAATGGAGGAACGCTGAAATCCTTTATTGGAGAATAAAATACCTCAATTCCATTTTTAAATAGTTCTTCTAGGTCGTAATAGAGGTCGTGCTCGTAAATAAGTACAACGAAAGCATCAAATTCCTTGGCAAGCTTAGGGATGTCCTCCGGATATGGCATCGACGAAAAAGCTACTTTATCATTAACAAACTTTGGATAGACCATACTTTCCCCTCAATTGTAAATCAGCGAATATGTTATAAAGTCTTCCGATGACCTTAAATTGAGGTGAAGAAAATGAAGAAAGAGGATCTTAGACTTTTTCTACCTTTCTTGGTGTTTGCACTAATAATATGGTTTTTCAGACCCTGGTTTCACGGGATAATTATGGGCCTTTACCGAAACCCAACAATAATATATATCTTCATTGCTTTAGGAGCTATCTTGGTGTACGCCTCCAAACAAAAACTCACAGAGGGATATACACGAAAAAACGCTTCCATTGGTGGAATCTTTGCTCTCATTATCTTATTGCTTGTAGTTCTCTCAATTCTCACAGGAGCCCTTTCAAACACTGCTCTATACAAAGAATATCACCCTACTCAAGTCTCAAGTGAACTTGAGCTCTCAAGTAGCAAAATAAGGATTCTCCCCAAGCTAACTGCCTACCGTTATGCTGTTGATACTATAGAGTACGCCAGATATACCTTAGGGTGGTCGCACTTAACTATTAGGGATGGAACACCAGTATGGGGCTTCTTTATAGTCCCAGATGGAGCATGGAACGCAATAAGGCTCAAAGATAAAGGGGTTCTCTTTGTTGATATGAACACAACTGAAGCAAGGATGGAGAGAGTGGAAAATGAGCTCCAAGTAGGCCCGGGGATGCTGATTTTTGACAACCTTGAGTGGAATCTCTACAAAAAACACTATCTTATTGACTTGGATATTCCTAGAACACTCTACTATGATGACAGAACTTATATTGTAGTCCCCTACATATCATACAGCTTCCGTGTTGTTTACACAGTGCCCAAATGGGGAGGTGTTTTTATAGTAGATGAAGAGGGTAACATAGAAGACTTAACTCCAGAAGAGGCTCTTAAAGATGAACGCTTGAAAGATTTCCCGATATTTCCAGAACTTTTAACTAGGAAGATAGTCAATAGTCAAAACTACTGGAAGGAAAATGTCTTCTCCAATATAAAGAATCTCTGGCTTCACCACGAAAATCAGATAGAACTAATAGATGTGAGTGAGCAAGGGAACAGACAGCCCTTCTTAGTTATATCAAACGATGGAAAAGAATACTGGATGATAGCCGTAGAACCTTATGGAAGGGCACACGGACTAGCAGCAATATACCTAGTAGATGCTCAAAGTGGAGAAATGAGCCAAGTAAAGTTTGAAACTCCATTAACTGGGCCAGTGAAAGCTATAGATTATGTTAAAAAGGCCTTACCAATGTTTGATTGGAGTCAGTTTATGGCCGTTGAGCCAATACCAATTTTCCTAAATGGGGAACTCTGGTGGAGGGTTGCGATAATTCCCGGAAGCGGTTCTGGTGTTGCAAAGATAGGCTTCGTAAATGCAGAAACCAAAGAGGTGCAGATTTTTGAAAATGAAGATGAAGTTAGGACATTTCTCCTCTATGGCCAGGTGGGAGCTAAAGTTAAAGAGGTCAGCGGAGTTATTGAAGGAATTTATTCCTATATTAAAAACGGAAACACCCACTGGGTGCTAATAATTGGGAATGAAACCCTCTATTTAAGCACAGATCAACTGAGCGACGAACTCATCCTTAAAGTGCTCAGCCTAAAAGAGGGAGACAACGTAACCGTGAAAATAAGTGAAGGACGACTTGTAGAAATTGAGAAAGGATAGTGATGCCCATGGGAAGGTCTCTTTTTGTTTTTCTTCTCTCTTTAGTTGTTTTAACTTCCCTATGTATAACCCAATCCCCATCTAAATCTTCTCCTCCCACAAATCTAATGTCAGAGGTTGTTTCTTTTTTAAATGAATCCAAAGACGCTCTCAATAAATGCAATACTATCTTGAAATCACCTCTAAGTTCACAAAGTGATTCAGAATACCTAAACATGACTATACTAAATGGCACAATGCTTAGACTAAAGGGAGAAGTGTATGAATATGCCGTTTTAGGCGTTGGGAACCTTAGCTTCTCAGGAAAAATATCGTTTAGAGGTTATCAGATAACATGGAGCACTCCGAAAAACCTCACAACTACAGGAGGGCAGAGAATCGACTTTAGAATCAAAAAGGGAAACTCAATCGTTGATTCATTTACGTACTGGTACATCCCGTTTCAGCTTGACTCATATTGTATCTCAATCCACACTAAGGAACTCCCTGAAGAAGAGATAACTTTCGTTTTCATCCACATAGAGGGAAAAGATTTGTGGATGGTTTTAGCAAAAAATAAATATTAACAACACCATATTAACTCTGGGGGAGCTAAATGGAAAGAACTATCAAAGCCTTCATATTTCTCATCTTTGCAACTCCACTGTGGGCCTTAATAGCTATGGGTTTGGAAGAGCTTGAAAGCATATACGGCAAACTCTCCCCGGAAATACTTTATTTTGTCTATCCAACCCTCATGGTTGCTTTAATAATTGCCCTATTTTTATGGAAGACGCGGCTTCCTCTTTCGGAATTTGCAATGTTAGCGAGTGTTTCCCCTCTTGTAGTCTCAATGGTGCTTTTTGCAATGACAATAATCCAAGACATTCGCTCCAATCCATACTACAGCGATGATCCCGGGTTCTTTATTCTCTTAGTTTTCTATGTATTTCCCGTGGTTTCTTTCCTCTTGGGAGGGGTATTTTACTATTCTATAGCGCGCTTAAAGGAGGGAGCACAATGAAGCGCCAGACTTTTACCCTAATTTTAATTTCTATACTGCTTTTGCTTCTCTTAATCCCCATACGCCTTGCTATAATGATATTGCTGGATATAAGCGATATTTCCAAGCTTTTTCCACGTAACCTCTCCTCTTCGGCAATAATCGGAATCGGGATTGTCCTCTCTGCGTTTATTGTGGGGTTTTTGGTTAAAATTGCGGCGTTGAAGATTTATAAAGAGGAAAAACCAGCCAGGATAGCTTTTTTGGCAGTCTTTCTTGTCGCCCTTTTTATCTCTGTATACACCATCAACATCCCCCGTATTGGCCCCTCTCCACAGAAAGTTATCTACTACACCCTCTATGAAAACGAAGTCTACGTTAATCCATATTTCGGAGAAATCTCTCTTCCATTTAAAGAAAGGGACTGGACAAAGGAATATGAGCTGAGACACCATGGATACCTGAAGAGAGAGGAAGGAATAGTTAACGGAACCGATGGATTCGTATTCCAAAACATAACAGGCGTTTACATGGGGATTTTTGTCTATCCCAGCCCACATAAGAGTTCCAAATGTGAGAATGCCCTCAGGGATCTCGAAGAGAGACTCAAAAATAAAGGGTGGCAAAGAACGGAAGTCCCTCCTGAGGCTCTGGAAAAGAGAAATTTCATCGGGAGGCTTATTAACGCCACAATGCTTCAGCAGGGCAACAAAGCCGTATACTTAGAATGCTCGGATGTAATGGCCTATGGAAGGTTGATAATCCTCTATGGAGAAAAAGAAGAAGTTGCTGAGCTGGCTTCAATTTTGAGCTAGCTTATTCCCTCACGAACAAAGCCGCCCCCATGCCAAAATATGAGGGGCATGCATACTCCGCGAGTTTAACCTTCATAGGCACCTTCTTTAGAACGCCATAAAGGACGAGCAGCTGCCAGTAACTATCGGGCAAAGCTTTGCTTATCAGCTCATCCGGTATCTCAAGGAGCTTTTTAAGCCTGTTCTCTTTGATTATCCTCATGATGAGTTCATCATATTCTCTAGCTTCCGGTGCATAGCCGTAAGGTCCATCTTTGGTGTGCGCATGGGCATGGTCGGCACTCGCAATGAACGCTGCCTTTTTATCGTATTCTTCCAAGACTTCCCCAATCACTTCCCCAAATTTGACAAGGGTCTCCCTTGAAACTTTTCTTGCAGGAGTTAAAAGTACTACCGGCCTCTTTTCCAGGAAGT
>Ga0190337_1000194_pt1 | contig 11567 bp, 12 predicted proteins | sample 4872041011_MG_FD_161677 | JGI IMG/M metagenome (GOLD analysis project Ga0190337, IMG submission 161677) | Hydrothermal vent sediment bacterial communities from Southern Trench, Guaymas Basin, Mexico - 4872-04-10-11_MG | ecosystem: Environmental > Aquatic > Marine > Hydrothermal vents > Sediment ...
CTCTAACGACATCCCCTCTAAGAGTTTTTTCCTAAACGTAATTATTAATTCATTTTCTTTAAGTATTAACTCTCCTAAATCACAACCATTAACTCTCTTTCTAAACCAAGTTTTAGATAAGTCAAATTCTAAATAAAGTTCTCTCGGCTTAACTGTTATCCTGATTTTACTGCCTCTATAAACGTAAAGTGTCTCCTTGACTCTAACAAACTTCCTCTCTACTATCGGTTTTTCTTTTTCTCCTCCCTTTAAGGTAGCTCCTTCTCCAAGAATTTATGATAGAGTAAGCGACTTTAATAGCTGAATCAACATAATGCGGAGCATAACTCCAATTTTCGAGTAGCGTATTTCTTAGGTTCCTCTTAAACTCCCTAGATTTTGGAATTATTGGAATTAAGCTTTTAAAATGATGTTCACCATTTTCCCATTAAAGTTTTTATTCCTACATATAGGTATGGTAGACTCATAGTGAAGATGCTTGAGGCTGAAGCCATATATCTGTTTAAAAATAAAATTATTGCAAGCAATATTCCAACTGTTCCTATCACAATCTCAGTTAAACATATCTTTTTTCCCGATTTCTTTTTTCCTTTAGGCGTTATGTACCATCGCTCCCCTATTCTGAATATTGCTTTTATATCTTGAATTATCACTGTTGGGGTGAGTGATGAAATTATTGCTGTGCCTCTTCCCATGTTAATTATGCTTTTTTTCGGTGTTAATCCTGCCTGTGTGGCTGCATCATAGTATGAATATGCCATCGCTCCGAGAGCTATGATGAAAATTGGCATATAATAATTGTTTATTGCCACTAGGTCTTCTCCTAATATAAGTGATGTTGCGGAGATTATGGCTAGGGCTATGTTGATCAGTAATGCTTGATATTGTGTTAGATGCATTATTAATCCAAGCTTCCAGCTGAGCGGTATTTTTGCAGTCAATATTCTTCCCAAATATTTTATTAATACTTGGTTTGTTCCGTAAATCCATCTGGCCTGCTGCCTTTTAAACACATAATATTTTTCAGGATTTTCAACGTATATTTTTGCATCTTCGAAGAAGTCCACCTTTCTTCCGGAAAGTATTGTTCTTATTGAAAGTTCAACATCTTCTGCTAAGCATTTCTCATCTAATCCTCCCAATTCTTCTAGAAGTTTCCTCCTTATTATACATCCACTTCCTGGCGCTATTATGGGTCCTGCTCCCTCTCTTCTGCTTCTGAAGAAGACGTTTGTTAAATAGTTTAATGATATTGATTGGGCTTCAGATATGGGGGTCTCCTTCGGGTTTAACGGTTGCCAGCATGTAGCTACAATATCCACATCTCTTTTACTATTCATGTATCCTATCGCCTTCTCTAAGTATTCTTCTTCTAACACTGCATCTGCATCTAATATTACTATATATTCTCCTCTACTCTTCGATATTGCATGGTTTATTGCTCCCGCCTTAAATCCCTTCGGCTTCTTCCTTCTGTAAAGCTCTACCTTTAACTTTTCTTCTCTTAGAATTTTCTTTTCAATTTTTTTGAATTTCTCTTCAGAGTCGTCACTTATAATTATAATTTGCATTTTTTCTTTCGGATAGGTTTGTTTCAACAATGATTTTAACACTCTATTTACAATCTCGACAGGCTCGTTTTTTATGGGTATCAGTATAGTTATCTCCGGTTTTTCATTAAACTTAATGCTTATTTGATCATTTCTCTTCTTTCCCTTCCAATAATATATTACATGATATGATATTATGGTTAGAGAGAGTATAGATAGCGTTACTGCTGTTAGATTGAAGAGCAGCGTAACCAATTGTCGCATTATTCTCCCCTTCTAAGTTTATTTTTTCCCTCTTATTCTATTCTCTTCTTCCAAGTATGAAGTTTGTGATGTTCATAATTTTCTCTTTACATTTATCCCTTATCTCTCTGAGTTTCTCCCTTCCAAGGCTGGTTATTACATAATATTTTTCATTCGTTTGCTCCGTTATACTGCTTATAAGTTTGTTTCCCTCCATTTCTGAGAGTATGTCATGTAATGTACTTAAACTGGGTTTCATACCTGTCAGTCTCGCTATATTCTTCAAGATGTGATATCCCCTCATCTTCGATCTCTCAAGAATGGAGAGAATTAATATTCTATACATTCCTCTATACATGAATATTTCAATTCTGGACGGGTCCTCACATATCATTTTAATTCATAAAACTTCTATAATACCTTATATATTCATTTTTCGAATATTTATTTGAGTTTCTATGCGTATCTTGATGGCTATGGAGTGGAATCCCTACTCGATTGGCGGCGTCCAGAGGCATGTGAGAGAGCTTTCTGAAACATTTTTGAAGAAGGGGCATGAAGTAGTTGTGATCTTTAAGGGATGCTCCAATTCCAGAGAGGCTTTATGTTGTCTTCAACATGTACCTATAGATCCTATTCTGCCGTTCAACTTAGTAGTCCTTCCACCTGACATACGTTCTCTTAAATCAGTAATATCCAAGTTTTCTCCAGATATTGTTCACGTTCACCATGCATTTGCACCGACATCCATTCTTACCATTCACATTTCGAATAAACTGGGATTTCCAGTCATTTTAACTAACCATACATATATAGGCGGGTTTACTTCTCCGATATTTTCAGTTTTTCCCTCTAAATTATTGTTCTTTCTCAGATCGATTTTATCTAGAGCTGACCATATAATCTCGGTGAGTAGAAGCGCCCACCTGTTTATAAAAAATATTGTAGGCTCAAACTTTAATGGATCTATAATTCCCAATGGCGTTAACGTTGAAAGATTTAGTTTTTCCCCATACTTTCCCGAGAATCCCATCCTACTATTTGTCGGCAGACTTGTTTATAGGAAAGGTGTTCACATACTTTTGAAGGCTTTCTCAAATGTTGTTAAAAGATTTCCCAACGCCAAATTATTAATAGTCGGTGATGGTTATCTCTCCCTCCCTCTCCAATTGATGGCTAAAAAGATTCTTCCAAATGATAACTTCAACTTTCTCGGACAGGTTTCAGACGAGGAGTTGACAAGAATATATCAAAGTGTAAGCTTAGTGATCGTTCCAAGCATAATGTCTGAAAGTTTTGGAATGGTTGCTTTAGAGGCTATGGCTTCCGGTAGGCCTGTGGTGGCTTCATCGGTGGGAGGTTTAAGCGAAATTGTCATTGACGGTGTAACCGGTTTTCTCGTGGATCCGGCGGATCCAGTAATGCTTTCAAATCGCATATCAACTCTTCTTGAGGATTATTCCCTTTTAAAAAGAATGGGTTTTAATGCTAGGAGACTTGTAGAGGAGAAATATTCATGGAATATTATCTATAATATGGTTCTCAAAGTTTACAGGGATGTTTTAAATTTACATAGATGTTGAAGTGAAATGTTAGGAGGCATAGACTTGTTTGATCTACTTCTCCAAATTCTCAGAAATTATGGTCTTATAGGGGTCTTTCTCTCATCTTTCTTCGGCAATGTCACACCATATTTCGGTATTCCATATCTCTTCTTCATTGTAGAGTATTCTTCAATAGTTGAAACAAATCTATATAGCATTCTTCTAATCTCCCTGATGGGTGGTTTAGGTTCAGCTTTAGGGAAGTTAATTCTCATCTTGATGATTCGTCCTTTAAGAAGAGTTCTACCTGAACATTATCTCATAGAGTTTGCCAAGTTTCGCCGAATATTTGATAGAGGTTTATTTACAGCAATCTTCCTCTTCGCTGCTCTCCCACTACCAGACGATGTGCTATATGTTCCCATAGGATTTTCCCAATATAGTTTAATTAAATTCTCCTTAGCCGTATTTCTCGGCAAATTTATAATAGTGTTTATTTCAACGGTTTTCGGCGGCAGTGTCAATTTCGCCTTCAGTGGAAATATCATATTATCTGGTACAGTTTCATTTCTCCTTTCTCTTCTAGTTTTTCTAATCATTTTAAAGTTTGATTGGGATAAATTCTCCTTGGCTGTTGGAGATCACGGTTGGCTTGGCGCATTGAGAATGGTTTTAAGGGATTTTTCATCATTTTGGAGATGATGGGCCCGGTGGGATTCGAACCCACGACCCCCCGGTTATCAGCCGAGTGCTCTAACCAGGCTGAGCTACGGGCCCTCCTCTAAATACTTCAGCCTAGTAACGTTTTAAATTTTCCTCATACAAAATTTTTTTGGTGTTCCTTTTGGTTCTCACCGATGATGAATTGGAGAAGCTTATTAAAGCCGGAGAAATCGTTAGGAGAGTTCTAGATTATGCTTCCAGCTATGTTAAACCCGGCCTCAACGTTTTAGATGTATGTGAACGTTTAGAGAATATGATAATTGATCTTGGAGGTTTACCAGCCTTTCCATGTAATGTTTCCATCAATAGTATAGCTGCACATTACACTTCTCCTCCCAACGATTCCGCAATTATTCCTCAAAATTCTCTTGTTAAAGTTGATGTTGGAGCACATGTTGACGGTTACATTGCAGATGCAGCAATCACTTTATCCTTCAATCCAGATTACGATGTTATGGTTGACGCTGTTAAGGCTGCTCTTGATAGAGCTATCTCGATGATTAGGCCTGGCATTAAGGTCAGTCAAATTTCACGTAGCATTGAGGAAGTTATAAGGGGTTACGGTTTTAAGCCTATAAGTAATCTTTGTGGACATCTGTTAAGGCGATATATCCTTCATGGAGGTAAGAGCATACCTAATATTTCGGGTAATTATCCGTGGATTGTAGAGGAAGGCGACGTTTTCGCTATTGAACCCTTCGCTACAGATGGTGGTGGAAGAGTGGTTGAAGGTTCATCCACATATATATTTAGTTTCGTTAGGAATCGTGCTAAAGGTAGATTTGAGAGAAAACTTCTAAATTTCATAAGATCCCATTTCAGATCTCTACCCTTCTGCACCAGATGGTTTAAAGACTTCTTCAATATTGATTCTGTTGTTGACGTATTGGATCGTTTAAATAAAAATGGCTCCATATATGGTTATCCCGTATTGAAAGAGGTGGAGGGAGGCTTGGTTGCACAGGCAGAACATTCAGTTATAGTTACAGGTGACGGTGCCCTAGTAACTACTCTGGGAGGTCGACTAAACTGATAACTCTCCCAGCCATCATACTATTCTTCCTTTCCCCTCTGATAGCTGAACTTCTATCGAGCTCTGCTCCTCCCTCTGAATTCTTCTCTCTTGGAGGTTTTCTCATAGTTTCCCTTTATGGTCCTGGAGTGGTCCTTATCAGAGAGGTTGCTAAGAGAAGGCATTTCAACTATATCGGCATACTTTTTCTAGGTTGTGCATATGCTGCGGTAGAGGAAGGATTAGCATGTAAATCGTTCTTCGACCCTAACTGGATGGATTTAAACATATTTTCTTGGTATGGCCGCTGGATGGGTGTTAACTGGCCATGGCTTCTCGAGTTAACTATTTATCATGCGGTCTTCAGCATTACTATTCCAATAATTTTAGTAGAGTACATGTTTCCTGAACGTATTGATGAATGTTGGGTTTCAGGGAAGGCTTTAATAGCATTGATTTTCCTCTTCGTAGTCGATGTTTTATTCATTAATCGTTTCATTTCAAATTATACGCTATCATTTCCTCAATTATTTTTCACCTTTACATTAATTTTCATCTTCATTTTGTCGGCATTTTTAAGTTCAAATATTCATTTCTTCTTTAAAGGGTTAATCTCTCCCCGCAGATTATGGTTTTATGGAATGATCTGGGGATTCTCCATGTTCTTTATTTATATTGTCCTTCCCCGTCTTCAACCCTTTCCAGCTGTAATTATACTTCTAGGTTTAATTCACATCTATTTAATTTATAAAATTTTTAGAAATCATATGTTTGCATCCTTCGACTTTAAGAATGGCTTCTACTTCTCGTCAGGCGTACTCACATATCTGATTGCTCTAACTCCTATACATGAGTTTAATGTGAATAGGCCTGATAATCCGCATGGAATGATTTTTATAGGTTTATTTTTCTCATTGTTTCTGATATGGCTTTGGAGGAGAGGTATGCGATAAAGTTAAAATTATTCTCTTTTCTTTTATTTTATGGTTTTATGCCCCGGTAGCTCAGCCTGGTTAGAGCGGCGCCTTGGTAAGGCGTAGGTCGCGGGTTCGAATCCCGCCCGGGGCTCCAAATAGATTTCTGTAGGATTTTTCATCGGCATTGATCTAAGTGTAATTCTCAAAAGATTTTTATGAAATAGATAACATGCCTTTAATGGTGATGCTTTATTTCTCGGAAAATTAAAAGTAAGATTAAAATGGCAAAAAAGAACCTTAAATCTATCGGTTATGTCGTTGAAGAAGTATCTACAAAAGAGTTTTATGATTTTATGACTGGAGAAATATTTTCTGAGGATACCATTACTCTGGTTGATGTTTTAGAGAATGATTACCTAATGATTCATGAAGTAGTAGAAATAAATGAGCTGAAAAAGATGGGGCGAATAATTAACAGTCGAGTAATCATGGACTCGCCTAAAACCATTATATATGAGGCTCATCTTATAGCGCTTGAAAAAGAACTTGAGTATGCGTTGTATAGGAAAGATTATTCGTGGATTAAGATTAGACTTAGACAATATAAAGAAAGCATATTAGAGAGTGATTCCAATCTACCGGTACACATGAAACCTAAAGCCGAAGCTATATATGAAAAGTTTCTTAAAGTTGTACAAAAGAAACAAACAAAATTGTTCTGTGAAGAACGGAAAATTTAAACCAACGCTTAAACCTGTTTCTCGCTTAACATTTTAACTTTAAGGAGAGAAATGAAAATAGTAAAGGGGTGAAAGTCCTTTAAACTGCAGCCAACTTTAGAGTGTCTTTTATGTTAAAATAATCTCTGATTTAAAGTTCTTGGTATTCTATGTTCGGCTTCAACCTACTAGATCCATAAATCTTGCGCATCTTTTGCAGACTTTCATACCCTCCCTTTCAACTATGCAGTTTGGACATACCCTTGTGAAACACATTTCACATTTAACCATGTCTTCCTCTTTTACCTCCGCTCCGCATATTGGACATTTAGGCATCTTTTTCACCTTGATTTAATATTTAGATTTCGCTACTTTTTATCGTTTTCTTTAATGCCTTTCAACCATTCTGCTTCCACTCCGCTTCTAATAGTCATAATGCTTCCCTTTTCATTGGGATATTTCGGTTGGCAATGTGTTATCTCCATTATAGTTATGGGTACTTCCATTTCGAAAGTATTCAATATTGATGGATGAATTTCACCTAGAATTCCTAAAATTCTTCCCTTCACCATTATTTTTGCCGCTCTTCCAGATATGAGTGACGGATGCTCAGTCCTCTCAATTTCAGCTTCTATTCCAAGTTCCTCCATTAATGCTTCATATATCTCTTTTATCTCCGTAAATGTTGTCTTGGATGATGCTATAGCTAGCGCTGTGTTTCTCTGCGTTATTATCTTTTCATCAGTCGGTGTGGCTGTGTATCCTATCTCGAAGATCTTCTGCGGATAGCCGACATGCTTATTCTGCGATAGAAATCTTATCAAGTGCGGTGTGATCCATCTTCTATAAGCGTTCAATTCCTCCGTTATTGGATTCTCTATCTCCACTAACTCAATCCCACTGATATTCATATTCTCCGTTTGAAGCTTTCTATTCGTCAATGTGAATGTTATGATTTCTTGAAATCCAAGTCCAATGAGTGCTTGCCTTATTTTCCGCTCAATTATCTCCACCAGAGATGGCTTTCCAGCTGTAACTATGTTGGGTAATTCAGGTTTCAAATTGCTGTATCCATATGCTATTGCTACATCTTCTATAATGTCTACCAAGTGCATTACATCCACTCTGAATGGTGGAATTATCACTTCTATTTCTCCTTCACATTTCCTTCCTATTCCGTAAAGCATTCTCTTGAGCAGAGTCTCCATTTCATCTACCGTTAACTTTACTCCTATAATCCTCTCCACTTCTCCTACTCTTACAATCTTCCTTTTAGATTTCAGTTTCGGCGTCTCTTCAATTCTATCCTCATATTCTATTTTTACGCTTTCCAATTTTCCTCCTCTGTCCAACAAATTGCATACAAGTATGTTCAACGTTTGATTTATTGCTTCAGGATCGGTTCCCGTCAACTCTACGAACAGGTTTCTGGTTTCTCTGGTTACTCTTGTTCTCTCCCCATTTATTATTGGAGGAAAGCTGAAGATGCCTTCTTCGTCAATGTAGACTGGACATCTATCCTTTATTAGATGTTTAAATTGTTTCCCTTTCGGATGCTTCTCCAAAACCTCTTTCAAAGTCATCTCTAAGGGCATTTCAAGCGGTATCATCTTCTCTGTAGATTTCACCTCTGTATATATTATTGGCGGTTTAATCGCATCGTAATTGTGAATTCCTATAGCAACCTTACTCCTATTTCTTCCCAAAGTTATGTGAAGTGCTTCCTGCATTCTCATAAGGCTTTTCACAGCTTCATCGCTTAACCTTATATTCCTTATTAGGGCGCATGCTATGTATGGTCTAGTTTTAGCATTGGCAACCTTTACCCTTAAATTTGAGTTCTCGATTTTCCTTCTCAATATCTTAGGATATCCTACTTCCAATTCGAGATAGCCTCTTATAGCTCTTGAAAGTCCCTCTATGCTAAGTATGTCGGGTCTATCAGGCTCCAACTCTATAGTTATTTCATCATCCTCAATGTTCTTCACTTCTCCCTTAAATTGTGTTATCGTTTCAATTAATCTTTCAATGTCCTTTTCCCTTGTCATCTCCACAAGTTCCTTTAGGCTTAATGTTATAGTTGGCATTTCACCACCTCCATATGGAAGGTGTCGACTGTCTTCTAAGCCATTGAAGATCACTGGTGAAAAGCATTCTTATATCCTCTATTTTCAATGCAACCATCGCTAACCTATCTATTCCCAGCCCCCAGGCAAGTACTGGAAGGTCATGTCCTAAAGGTTTTACAACTTCAGGCCTGAAAATTCCTGCTGGTAAAGCCTCTATCCATCCAAGTTTTGGATGCTTAATATATCCAACTACACTTGGCTCTGTAAATGGAAAGTATGCAGGTTGAAATTTTACTTCACTTATTCCGAAGGCATTGGCTATAATCTTCAAATATCCTATTAAATGTCTAAAGTTCACGTCTTCTGCCACCACGATACCCTCACATTGATTGAATTCAGGTAGATGTGTGGCATCTATCCGGTCCGGCCTATAGTTTCTATCTATTGTGAAAATCTTCTTTGGAAGATCCTTGACGGTTAGAGTTGATATACATCTCACCGATACCGCGGTGGTTTGACTTCTAAGTATTAATCTCAATGCTAGTCTTGGATTCCATTTTCCCCATCCTGTGGATCCCGTCTTCCACCCATTTTCATGTGTTCTTTTCACGTTTTCCCATATCTCTCTTGACGCTGCTCTCTCCTTTCTTTCCCATCTTCTCTTCAAATAGAAAATGTCATGGATCCCTCTTGCAGGATGATCTGAAGGCATATATAGTGCATCACAGTTCCAGAAGTTTACTTCTATAGGTGGGCTTATCACCTCTTCAAATCCCAATCCTATTAGAATTTCTCTTATCTCATCTATTATTTCTCTGTATGGATGCTTCTTTCCTCTTGCAATGCTCTTTACAGGTGCATATATGTCATATGGCCTTAAATAGACGTTTCTCCACCTTCCCGTTATTATGAGCTCTCTCGTCAATTCGTTTACTTCTCTTACAGGTTTTATCTTTTTAGCGATTAATTCTCCTATCTCAGTTAATGATGCTGCTATCTCCTTCCTCTCCTTTTCCTCTATTATCCTCCCCCTCTTCTTCAATTCTAATAGTATATGCGTCTCTTCTGCAGTTATTTTCTCTCCTTTATTAATTTTCTCTAAAACTTTTAATGGTTGGTACTTTTCTTTTAGACTTTTCTCTCCCTCTTCCGTAATCTTTATAATTCCTTTTTCTATTCTTATCCATCCTCTTTTAACCGCCCAGCTTAACCCTATTCTCTTCTCCTCCTCCGTTAAGTTAAGTTCAAATATTCTTCCCTTCCCACCCTTATCTGCAAGTTTCATCAGAATTCTCTGTTCCGGAAAACCTTTCTCAAGATATCTTCTACCTTCAACTCCAAGTTTATAATATTTTTCTGTTTTCTTCTCTATTTTCACCAGTTTTTTCTTTTCAAGTAGGCTTAAAGCCCATCTAATGGTGTCTTGGCTTATGCCGAGATTTTCAGAGATTTCCTCAATTCTCTTCAACCCTTTATTTAACGCTGTAAGGACAAGTTTTTCTCTCGGATGCAACTGTTCTACGATCTTTTCAATGTTGTTGGAAATTGGCACGCCATCACCATCACCCTTCAAATATCGCATTCAATATATAATATTCGTTTCATTATTATATTTTGCTAAACATTAAATAACCTTCACTTCTTATATATTTTGGTGTTCTCTATGGATTTGAAAGGGATTTATGTTCCCCACATTACACCCTTCAAGCGTGACGGTTCCGTAGATTATGAAGCACTTAAAATTTGCGTCGACTTCTGGGTTGAAAGTAGATTAGCTGGACTTGTAACTCTGGGAAGCAACGGCGAATTTCCCTATCTGAATGGGGAGGAGAGAAGAAAGGTAGTTGAAACCGTTATAGACCAAGTAAACAGTAGAGTTAAAGTCATTGTTGGTACAGGTGCTCCGAGCACTAGAGAGACCATTCTAATGTCAAAGGAGGCTTTCGATCTTGGTGCCGACGCCATAATAGTTGTCACCCCCTATTATTTCAAGGTTTCAGATGATGAACTTTTCCATCATTATAGTGAAGTTTTAAGCAAGGTTGATGCTCCAATAATTCTTTATGATGTTCCAAAGTTCACTGGATACAGTATGGGAGTTTCAGTGGTTGAAAGATTGGCAGATGAATTTAGCAATGTTGCTGGAATTAAGGATAGTACTGGAAGCATGCTCCATATTTCTGAGCTTATTAGAAGGGTTGGGAATAGAATAAGCGTTTTAGCAGGAACTGCTAGCATGATGCTTCCAACATTAATGTTGGGGGGTAAAGGAGCTGTCGTTGCCGTTGCAAATTTCATTCCTGAAATCTCTGTGAAACTCTACTCTTCTTTTATAAGCGGCGACATCTCTGAGGCTTCTAAACTTCAGCTCATAATAAATGATATTTGGAGTTCTATTGGAAGATTTAATCAAATAGCTGCAGTTAAAGCTTTAACAGCTCTTAGAGGTCTTCCAGCAGGTTTGCCGAGGAAGCCTATCCTTCCAGTCGATGAGGCTGGTCGAGTTTTTCTCAGAGGTTTACTGGAGAAATATAGTGTTATTTAAATTTTTCTCTCTTCCAATTTTTCAATCACCTTTATTGCTACCTCTCTCGCCATTCTTATCAATGCTTGTCTGCTGCTGGCAGCTATATGGGGGGTTAAAATCACATTTTCCATATTCAATAGAGGGTTTTCCGAATCTATAGGTTCCGTTTCGAAGACGTCTAAAGCTGCACCTGCAATCTTCCCATTTCTCAAAGCATCTATTAATGCCTCCTCATCTATTACTGCTCCTCTAGAAGTGTTTAT